>Ga0310690_10000361_pt1 | contig 102290 bp, 96 predicted proteins | sample AusTroGonzalo_MG_2_FD_207661 | JGI IMG/M metagenome (GOLD analysis project Ga0310690, IMG submission 207661) | Bovine rumen microbial communities from tropical cattle in Woodstock, Queensland, Australia - Gonzalo_04 (v2) (version 2) | ecosystem: Host-associated > Mammals > Digestive system >...
GGCAAGTCCCTTAACTTGAAGACCGAAGTTTGTTTCAAAATCATCGTCATCCCAGTTCATAAGCACCGCTGGAATAATGCGTCCGAAGCCTTCCTCCCCCACATTGTCATTAACAAACGACCGCCATCTCACATAGCCGCTTGCAAAGTGATACAAAGAATGCACCTCATTAGATAGCAAGTTCTCGTCCGTTGTTAGGTCAAAAAAAACAGTGCGCCCTTTAAACGCCTCTTTCATCTTAGCTAGACGCTTGTCAAACGGATAGGTGACAATCTTGTCATTACCCTGTTTAGTAGTCTTCTGCCTGCCACGTGTCAGTTCTATGATAGGCGTAATGCGGTCAAGCATTCCCGGAGTCAGCTTCTCTGATGCCTTAATCTCTGCCTCTCCTGTCTTAATAATGGGGATATACATAGCCTTATTCCGATTTCTTGATACCGTAGCCTAACTGTTCAAGTCTATATTTCATTGCTTCAAGAGAAACGCCAAATATCAGCGACATCTCTTTTACCGTCTTGACCCCGCTTTTCACAAGTTCGTTCACGTCATTCTCCGGCATCAACAAGCGGGCTGCGAACTGATCTGCCATATATTCCATCGACGATTTCTGCTTGTTTCTGAAATAAATGGTATCTTCAAACGACTTCACTGAATCCCTGTGGTTCAGATAATGCCCCAGCTCATGTCCTAGCGTGTAGCGCTGTCTCACTTCTGGATGCTGCAAATTGACAGACATCATCCAGACCCCATCCTTATACTCCAGTTTACCGGAGACATCCGATGATAGTGCGACTTTCAGGATTTTGATATCTGGATACTTATCCTTGATGAATTTCTCCACGTCAAATTTATAGCCATCAACATAGCCTTCTTCCTTTGCCTTCTTCCTAATGCTGTCGAGGTCTGCCAGCATCTCAGGCTCATCGTAAGTCTCCGCCGTACGGAACTTTTTTGGTTTATTTCCTATAGCTCCCATATCTGTTATGCTTATTCTATTTCACCATCGTTTATATCGTCGTTATCATCCTTAATAGACCTCAGTACCTCCTGTTTCTTATACTTTGCCAGCAGCAAGTGCAATTTGTCCCATTCTTCATCTGTCAGTTGTTCACTCTCCTCCAACAGCTCACTATAATACGACTGTATCTTCTCTTTCACTACCTGATTCTTTCTGAGTATCTCCTCCAGATTGTTCTCCAGTCGGTCGTCTATATTATTCACCGTATCGTCCAGTTCACGTTGTTTCTGCTCTAACGATGAGTTTGCGTTGCTCCTCCAAGACAAGAATCCAAAGAGGTTTAAGATAATCAGGATGGCAGACAACACAGCTATCAGGGTATTGTAGTAACCTGAAATATTAGATGCAAACTCTTCCGACGAAACAATCACCTTCTGCTCCAGCAGATCCTCAATTGCGTCTTTCCTTCTGGCGACCTCATCTTGTGCTGCTTTTGTTATTGCCATGCTATCTGCCGCATTGAGGTCTTTCGTTAACAACTCCTTCAGCATCGACGGGTCTTCGCATACATAGTAGTTTGAGTGTCTGAACTCAGGCTTCACAAATGCTATCAAGCAGATGACCAATATCACAAAACAGCCTCCTGCCGCTCCAGCCCAGAGCCATCCCCAACTGCTTTTCTTTGTTGCCGGCAATATGGGTGTGCCCGTTTCTGCTGCCTGCTTGTTATCGTGCTTATTTACGTCTTCGCTCATATCTGTCATCTCTTTTGTAGGAGTTACCACTTCGGATGGTATGATAACCGGCTCCATGATTTCTTCGGTTTTTATTTGTTTCCTCTGTTTGGCCGATTTCTTCTTATGTCTCCTTCTTCCGTGCACCATTTTATTATTCGAATTGGTTCTTATGTATATACATTTCGTTCATGGCCGACAACAGCGGCGGTTGATGTTGATGAGGACAGCCACAGTCTGCCACTTAATGCTCCACGCATCGTGTCGCGTCATTCATCCTCTACCTATAATTCTGCCCCCGGGACTGCTGTATTGCTTGCTGTTGTCTCATCTGATACTAATTACATTCTTTCAGTATTCGCCTAAAGTGTTCTGCTCTTTCTTGACCATTGATAGCTGCACACATCTGTTCTGCTATCTGTAGCGGAAAAATAATTCGAATGATGGTCTTCCGCATCTCGTTGGAAACTTTGTTCTCCATTATATTGTACAAATCTTGAACTGTTATCATGCATTCTTTCCTTTAATCGTTTCCTATGTGCAAAGGTACTGAGATTCACACCACTTATCAAATAAAGTTACATTATTATGGCAAATAACAAACATATTACAGATCGGAAATGGGGCTTAACTAAAATAATACAGCACATTGTCCCTGGGTTGAAAAGCGAAGGGATTCCTTTGAGTCATTCCCTTGGCACATTCCAAAATCCTCGTCCTCAGTCCGGGACGGGGATTTTTCGTATCCTGACAGGGATCTGAGTATACGGGCGGAGTATCATCTCACGTTTTCTTCCCTCATTTCCGCTCCAAAACCGCCCTTGCGGGCCCTCTGACATTCCTCTTCTTTCCTCCCTTTTCTAATTTGACCTCCGGGCAGGCGCCCCGGGAGCGCCCTCGTTGGCATTTTCCCGCAAGAACGGCCCTGCCCTGATACGGAAATGAAGAGAACTAAAACAGGACCCGAACAATGAGTGCTTTCTGGATCTTCGCCATGGTCGTCACCGTGGTGTACATCATCTATTACGCGGCCATCATCGCCAAGGACCTCGCCAGGCCCGCCGAGCAGCGTTCCTCCTCCGCGGAGACCTTCGTGCTGGAGGACACCGCCCCGGAACCGGGCAAGGTCGTCGAAGTCACGGACAAGGGCTTCAGCGTGGAAGACGGCTCGGGCAATGTCAGGGAGCAGGCGATCACCAATGTCCCTGCCCCGAAACGTCCCGCAGCCGAGGACTCTGAACCCGGACCCAAGCTGGACGCCACCGGAGCACCGCTCACGGAGGGTGGAAGGAAGATCCTCTCCGCGCAGGAGGACATGGACCTCATCGACCCGAAGGCGGCTGGTGAGCAGTCCCGCGACACCCTGACGCTACTCATGATGGACCAGCAGCCGGATGTCAACATCGACAGGACGGTTACGCCCGCACCGGAGAAGCCCTCCGGTGACGCGGACGTGAAGAAGGAAGAGAAGGATCATGACGGCGGTCAGCATATCTAGGAGGCAGAGGCTCGCTCCCCTGCTCCTTTGCGTGCTGGGGCTGCTGGTCGCGCAGCTGGCATCGGCCAAGAGCGGCGGCGTGGACTACTCCTGGGGCGCCGGGGCCCTCGCCAAGGCGCACGACTACACCGTCACGATGATGCTGTACGTTCTGTACGTCTGCTATGCCGTCGGCAGTGTCATGGCCATCATCTCTGCGCTTCTGATCTACTTCAAGATGCAGTACCACGAGGGCGAGGTCGTGAAGAACATACTGACCCTTCTCGGCGCAATCCTCTTCATCATCGGAGCCTCGGTTGTCTTCCCGGCCTTCTTCGGCTACCGGATATAGGAAAAACAGAAACCATCCGCTTGGGATCAGGATGACAGGTGCACATGTCGGGACGGATGCCGGGCGATGAGAAGGCTCCACTGGTGGAGCGATAAAGTCAAGTCAAACAAAGAAAACACACCAACTTATGCGAAAGATTATCAACAGCGTGAAGAAGTTCCTCGCCTCCCCGAAGACGAGGGCCGTCGCCGTGATGCTTCTCGTTGGCGGCACTGCGGCGTTCGCCCAGAGCGCTGCCGGTGACTACACCGCCGGCACGAGCGCGCTCACCACCGTCGCCGAGGAGATCGCGAAGTACGTCCCGATCGTGGTGAAGCTCTGCTACGCCATCGCCGGTGTCGTGGCGATCATCGGTGCCATCAGCGTCTACATCGCCATGAACAACGACGAGCAGGACGTCAAGAAGAAGATCATGATGGTCGTCGGCGCCTGCATCTTCCTCGTGGCGGCCGCCCAGGCCCTGCCTCTGTTCTTCGGACTCTAACGGGAAAAAGGGACAGATGGATGGAAAGCGCAGGCAAAGACACCCGTTACCCCGACTACCCACTCTTCAGGGGGCTGCAGCGGCCCCTTGAATTTATGGGTCTTCAGGGGCGTTATATCTACTGGGCTGCAGGGGCGGTGGGCGGAGCCATCATCGGTTTCATCATCGCCTACATCATCGGCGGATTCGTCGCGGGGCTCGTCACCCTGGTGGCCTTCGTGGTCACGGGTGCCGTCCTCGTGATGTTCAAGCAGCGGCGGGGGCTCCACAGCAAGAAGGTGGACCGCGGCGTCTTCGTCTATGCCAGCTCGAAACGGTTATAAACAGGGAAAGGAATGGTTCTGTATGTGATTCTCATGTTCGTGGCGATCCTCGTCGGGATGGCGGTCTCGGTGTTCGCCTTCGGGACCGGCGGCAAGCGCAGCCGTGTCTTCCAGGACATCTACTTCACCGTGGAGGAAGTGGACGGGATCGGTATCCTCTATACGAAGAACGGCGATTACTCGGCCGTCCTCGAGATGGAGAACCCGGTGCTGAAGTACTCCGCGAACATCGACGCCTACTACGGCTTCACTTCCCTGCTGAACTCCCTTACCCAGACCCTGGGCGAGGGATACGCCCTGCACAAGCAGGACATCTTCTGCCGCAGGCGGTTCCACCATGGCGTGAAGGACAGCGGTGAGTTCCTCTCCGCGAGTTATTTCCGTTATTTCGAAGGAAGGGAGTACACCGACGCCCGGACTTACCTCGTGATCACGCAGGAGAGCCGGGGCAGCAAGCTCTTCTCCTACGACGCCCGCAAGTGGCGGGACTTCATGGTGAAGGCCGTCAAGGTGCGCGACCAGCTGCGTGACGCCGGCATCGCCTGCTCTTTCCTCGGGAAGAAGGAAGCCAGCGACTATGTCGACCGTTACTTCGCCCTGGACTTCACTTCACCGACCGTCTCGATGACGGGCCTGAAGGTGGACGAGGAGGGCATCATGATGGGTGACAGGAAGTGCCGCTTCTACTCATTAGTCGACGTAGACAGCGTGGCGCTCCCCTCTCTCATCCGGCCGTTCACCAGCATCGAGGTGAACAACTCTTCGATGCCGGTGGACCTTGTCGCCGCCGTGGACAGCGTCCCGGACGCGCAGACCGTCGTCTACAACCAGGTGATCTTCATGCCGGGCCAGAAGAAGGAGATGTCCGCGCTCGAGAAGAAGCGCAACCGCCACGGCAGCATCCCTTCCCCGGCGAACCAGATGGCCGTCGAGGACATCAAGGCCGTGCAGGAGGTCATCGCCCGGGAGGGCAAGCAGCTCGTTTACTGTCACTTCTCTATCGGCGTCGTGACCGGCCGGGACACGGACATCCACAAATGCACGAACTACCTGGAGAACGCCTTCGGGCGGCAGGGCATCCACCTGAGCAAGCGGGCCTACAACCAGCTGGAGCTCTTCGTGGGTTCCTTCCCGGGCAACTGCTACAGCCTCAGTCCCGACTACGACCGGTTCCTGACGCTCGGGGACGCGGCCGCCTGCCTGATGTACAAGGAGCGGACGGTCCGCAGCGAGGACACGCCCCTGAAGATCTGGTATACGGACCGCCAGGGCGTTCCGGTCGCGATCGACATCAGCGGAAAGGAGGGGCGGGAGAAGATCACGGACAACGCGAACTTCTTCTGTCTCGGTCCGTCGGGCAGCGGCAAGTCCTTCCACATGAACTCCGTCGTGCGGCAGATGTGGGAGCAGGACACGGACATCGTCATGGTCGACACGGGCAACTCCTACGAGGGCCTCTGCGAGTATGCTGGGGGCAAGTACATCAGCTACACCGAGGAGCACCCGATCACCATGAACCCGTTCCGCATCACGCGGGCCGAGTACAACATCGAGAAGGTGGGGTTCCTCAGGAACCTCGTCATGCTCATCTGGAAGGGCACGGCGGGAGAGGTCTCCAAGACGGAGGACAAGCTCATCGAGCAGGTGATTACGGAGTACTACGACAATCACTTCGCGGGGCGGATCGATACGCTCTGCTTCAACTCCTTCTACGAGTTCAGCGTGGAGAGGATCCCGCAGATCTGTGAGGAGAACCACCTTGCGGGGATCGACCTCGCCGCATACAACTACCTGATGAAGGACTTCTACAAGGGCGGTAACCATGAGGTGACCCTGAACGAGGACCTGGACACGACGCTCTTCGACGAGACGTTCATCGTCTTCGAGATCGACTCGATCAAGGACGATCCCCTGCTCTTCCCGCTCGTGACCCTGATCATCATGGACCTCTTCATCCAGAAGATGCGCATCAAGAAGAACCGCAAGGTCCTCATCATCGAGGAGGCGTGGAAGGCCATTGCCTCTCCGATGATGGCCGAGTACATCAAGTACATGTACAAGACCGCGAGGAAGTTCTGGGCCAGCGTGGGTGTGGTCACCCAGGAGATCCAGGACATCGTGGGTTCCCCGATCGTCAAGGAGGCGATCATCAACAACTCCGATGTCGTCATGCTCCTGGACCAGAGCAAGTTCAGGGAGCGTTTCGATGAGATCCAGACGATCCTGGGCCTCACCGAGGTGGACTGCAAGAAGATCTTCACCATCAACCGTCTGGAGAACAAGGACGGGCGGTGTTTCTTCCGGGAGGTCTTCATCCGCCGCGGCCAGAAGGGCGCCGTCTACGGTGTCGAGGAGCCCCGCGAGTGCTACATGACCTACACCACCGAGCGTTCCGAGAAGGAGGCCCTGAAGATCTACCGCACCGAGCTCGGCTGCGACCACCGGACGGCCGTCGAGGCCTACTGCCGGGACTGGGAGCGGAGCGGACTCGGCGCTCCCCTCGCCTTCGCCCAGCGGGTCAACGCAGCCGGGCATGTCCTGAACCTACCGAAGCCATGATAAGGAGACTAACCATACGTTTTCTTTTCCCTTTGTTTGTGCTCCTGGGCGCCGCTACGACGTCCAGGGCACAGTATTACTCCATCAACATCGACCTGAAGACGGCGGCGGCCATGCAGGCTGCCTACAGCGCGGGCGCTGCCGGGGAGGCCCTTTACAACGAGCAGCTGAAGTCCATCCTCGAGCACTACCGCGGCGCGGAGACCGCGGCCGCCGGCATCTTCTCGTCGGAGTACCTCAGGCGCCGGGCCCTTACGGACCTCGGCATCTGGGAGAGCGCTACGGAGAACTGGTACTACCGCAGGATCTACAACATGGTCGCGACCCGCATCATGCCGAAGGTCTGGACCGTTGCGGGTATGATGCTGAAAAGCCCCCATAACGCTCTCTACTGGGGATCGTACCTCCTGAAGGTCTGTGACGAGACGAAGGCCCTGTGCATGCAGTTCGAGTCCGTGGTGACGAACAGCACGCTGTCGTTCGGCGATGTGGTGTTCCTCCAGATAAAGGAAGAGATCGCAGAGGTCTTCCGTCTCTCGGGACTGGGAGGCATCGACTTCAAGGCGGTTCTGGACGGCTTCGCGGACATCGGCGACAACCTCACGAAGGAAGACCTGAAGGAGGATCTGGACCAGTTATACAGGAAAGGTACGGCCATCCTCAGCGCCGGTGCGGGGAACCTCGCGGAATCCATCCTCCAGACCAGCAATTTCAACGAGCTCTTCGAGGGCAGGATCGGTGCGGCGATCGATATCATCGAGAACTACCAGGCCCTCTTCGAGAGTCTGAAGAACGACGCAGGAGGGACGCTTTATTCCCTCCTCGGCGGTGATGCAGCCGTAGCGGACCTCTTCGACGTCAGCGGCTACAACATCACCGAGTGGGCGGATGACTACGCCCGGGAGCTCATGGGGCAGTACTACCGGCAGCGGTGGTACATCAAGGGCCCGTCAGGGACAGTCTATGAGGAGGTCTTCGATTCCTTCTCAATGGAGCTGAACACCTTCATGGCGAGGATGAACGCCAGGCTGCAGGCCTATAATGAGAACGAGGAGGGAAAAACCTATACGCTGGAGAGTGACTCGAAGAACTACTACCAGACCACGGATGCGCAGCGTATCCACGGTGTCGAGGCGGCCGCCATCAGCGTCACCTGCTCGGGAGGCGCCACGCTCTCCGAGGGATCGACCCGGTACAAGTGCGGCACCTGCGGCGCGACGCTCTCGGCCCATACGAAGGAGTGTGCGATGCGCTCCTCCGTCACCGACGGCTCTGCCGACACCTCGGAGCTGGAGTCCATGAAGGCCGACGCCCAGGGCGAGATCGATGCGCTCAGCAGTCAGATCCTCTCCCTCCAGCAGCGAAACGCCGAGCTACTTCGCCAGATCAGTGAGGCGAGCATCGAGGAGGCGGCAGTGCTCCGGCAGGAGTACAACGCCAACAATGACAGGATCGAGGAACTGCAGGTCAAGCTGCGGGCTGCCCGGGAGAAGCTTAAGGACATCGAGACGGCCCTGAGCGATGCTTACAGCGGTGAGGAGGTCTCCACGGACGACTACCACCGCATCCCCGCGATCATGGCTGAACTGCAGGCCTCCTTCGGCCTTGTCTGGCAGGGCGAGGGCTCCTGGAGCGGCTACACCTATACGAGGAAAGCCACGATGTCGAGCCTGCGGGGAAACGTCACCTTCAAGGCCCGGCTCTCGATCGCCCGCAAGCCGCGGTATTTCCTTGGGATCAAGATCCTGAGGGCCATCGTGCAGATCGACTGGTCCCTGGAGGCGGAGTTCTCCGATACGCATATCGCCGCCGTCGTGAAGCTCGACCCGTCGGCAAGCGATTCCGAAAAGGCTGCGACGGTCAATGCGAAGGTCTCGGAGGTCGCCCGCCAGTACCCGGACTGCACGGTCAGCGTGGAGTACATGCGCAGCTCCCCCATCCAGGAGGATGCCACCGAGGACAAGTGGCACCTGCTGTGGTCCAGCGACCGCCTTGCGATTGCCCGTGAGGTGGATACGCGCCTGACGAAGATCTACGCCGACCTCGTGTCCCTGGAGAAGATGATGTCCTACCGTTACGGCATCATCGACGTTTTGAAGGACATCGCGCCTTATGTCAATGCCGACGAAGGACGGAAAATGACCATCGTCGAGCAGTGCCGCCAGCGCTGGATCCGCAGTGCCTACCTGAGGGACGAAGACGAGGAGGAGAACGAACCATAATAAGATACTATGAGAAGGACGCTCTACATATTTGTGCTGTTTCTGCTGCTCCCCTGCACCATGCGGGCGCAGTGGAGTTTCGACGTGCCGTCCATCGAGGCGTACATCGCCGACCACAAGGACCAGAAGAGCCTCCTGCTGGCCCGCGCCACACTTGAGCAGGCGAACACCCTGCTTCACGGGTACAGCCGGGATGCGAACGTCACCTACAAGGAGATCAATGTGGAGTTGGACAAGTACACCCGGGCTTTCGACGTGATCGACATCATGTACCAGACGCTCCGCACCTCGCTCAACACCTATGACACCTACGAGACGTTCAAGGCTCGGATCGGGGACTACAAGGCCATGCTGACGGCCTTCTGGGACAAATGCGTGAGCCAGGGGGACATCGTCAGCACGGACGCGCTCATCATCACGGTGAACCGGAGCCTGCTGGAGCGGCTCTCCGAGGACGGGGCGGCCATCTACCGGTCCTTCAGCGACCTGGTCCTTTACGCCACCGGAGCGGCGGCCTGCAAGGCCTCCGACCTGCTGCTGATCATCGAGTCCATCAACCGGTCGCTGGACAGCATGAGAAGGCACCTCAATTCGGCGTACTTCGAGACCTGGCGCTACATACAGGTCAGGATCGGGTACTGGAAGGCGCAGGTCTACCAGGCGAAGACGATCCCGGAAATCATTGAAGGAGCATACGGCCGCTGGCGTGTCGCCGGACGGCTGGATTACTGAAACAAACGGACATGACCATGAAAAGGAATACACTCATCATAGCGATGCTGCTGCTTCCCCTTCTCAGTGCAAGGGCGCAGTACGTGACCTACAACCATGACGAGACCAAGATGAACCAGGTCACGGTCATGGAGACCGGCGCGGGGGAACTCACCCCGGCGCTCTTCTACAGCGTCGTCCACAACAAGTACTACAGGACCGCCGCGGAGACCAATAAACTGCGCTACCGCAGCGAGGCCGCCGCCCACGGAGCCGCCCAGGTGGGCATCTCCGAGACGATCGACACCTCGCTCACCAAACGGGCGGAGATTGAGGCCCTGAACATGGCCGACCGTCAGGTGGACCTCGCCTGGCAGGCCGAGGGACCGAAGATACAGTCCCGTCTGGAGGCCTTCAACCGCAATATCACGAGACTCACTGAGGCCGGCGGAAACGGCGGCGACCTCGCCCTCTGGCGGGAGCGCTACCAGCTCTTCCAGACGGCCGTCAGTGCGATAAGGGACTCTTACATGCCCAATGCGGAGCGGAAGAAGGAGTACCTGGCCATCTGCCGGGACATCACTGAGAAGAACAACACGCTCATCGCGTACATCGTCTCCGTGGACTCCCGTGAGCGGACGAAGGACCACCTGGAAGCCACGCTAGAGAGGCCGGACCGCAACGGCGAGATCGCCGCCGAGGCCCGTGGCCGCTGGAAGGAAACGTCGAACAGAACAAACCCTTAAGCCATGGCGGACATTGTATCAGACCTCGGTGTGAACCTGCTGGAGGAAGAGATCGACGAGGTCATCTTCCAAACGAACCAGTTCCTCACGGACGCGACCTTCACCGGGTCGCAGGGCCCGTTCTGGTGGATCCTCCAGATGTGCATGGCCCTCGCCGCGCTCTTCGCGATCATCATGGCGGCGGGTATGGCCTACAAGATGATGGTCAAACACGAGCCGCTCGACGTGATGAAGCTCTTCCGGCCGCTGGCCGTGAGCATCATCCTCTGCTGGTGGTATCCCCCTGCGGACACCGGTATCACGAGCAGCGGCAGCTCATGGTGCGTGCTTGATTTCCTCGCGTATATACCTAATGCCATAGGATCGTACACCCACGACCTGTATGAGGCCGAGGCCTCGCAGATCAGTGACCGGTACGAGGAGGTGCAGGGACTCATCTACGTGAGGGACACCCTGTATCAGAACCTGCAGGCGCAGGCGGATGTGGCGAGGACCGGCACGTCCGACCCGAACCTCGTCGAGGCCACCATGGAGAACGCGGGCGTGGATGAGGTGACGGCCATGGAGAAGGACGCCTCGAAACTGTGGTTCACCTCGCTGACCGCTGGAGCTATCGTCGGCCTGGACAAGATCATCATGCTGATCGCCCTCATCGTCTTCAGGGTCGGCTGGTGGAGCACCATCTACTGCCAGCAGATCCTCCTGGGTATGCTTACGATCTTCGGGCCGATCCAGTGGGCGTTCTCCCTGCTCCCGAAATGGGAGGGCGCCTGGGCCAAATGGCTCATCCGGTACCTCACGGTGCATTTCTACGGGGCGATGCTCTACTTCGTGGGCTTCTACGTCCTGCTTCTTTTCGACATCGTCCTGACGATCCAGGTGGAGAACCTCACGGCCATCACGGCCAGCGAGGCGACGATGGCGGCCTTCCTTCAGAACGCCTTCTTCTCCGCGGGTTATCTCATGGCAGCGAGCATCGTGGCGCTGAAGTGCCTGAACCTCGTCCCGGACCTCGCGGCATGGATGATTCCGGAGGGCGACACTGCCTTCTCCACCCGAAACTTCGGCGAGGGCGTTGCCCAGCAGGCGAAGAGCACCGCCACCGGCATGCTCAGCGGACACATCATATGACAACACTAACGAAAGAGATATGGTAATCAAGAATCTGGAAAACAAGATCAAGCTGGTCGGGATCATCTGCGGGCTGTTCCTGCTGGGCTGCATCATCATCAGCGTGGCGAGTATCCTCACGGCCCGCGGGATGGTCTCCGACGCGCACAAGAAAGTGTACGTCCTGGACGGCAACGTCCCGATCCTCGTGGAGAGAAGCTCCATGGACGAGACGCTGGAGGTCGAGGCGAAGAGCCACGTGGAGATGTTCCACCATTACTTCTTCACGCTCGCCCCAGATGACAAGTACATCAAGTACACGATGGAGAAGGCCATGTACCTCGTGGACGAGACGGGCCTTGCGCAGTACAACACCCTCAAGGAGAAGGGCTTCTATTCCAACATCATGGGAACGAGCGCCGTCTTCAGCATCTACTGCGACTCCATCCGGGTGGACACGAAGAACATGGAGTTCACCTACTACGGAAGGCAGCGGATCGAGAGAAGGAGCAGCGTCCTGATGAGGGAGCTGGTGACGGCCGGTCAGCTGAGGCGTGTCCCCCGCACCGACAACAACCCCCACGGCCTGCTCATCGTGAACTGGCGGACGCTCCTGAACAAGGACATCGAACAGAAGAACAAATACAGCTACTAGCATATGGGAAAGCTCAGGAACATGATCCTTGGGGAGAAGATGCCCGACAAGGATGACCCGAAATACAGGGAGAAGTATGAGAAGGACGTGGAAGCCGGACGCCGGTTCGCCCGTGCGACCCGCATCGACCGCCTCGCCGGACACGTGCAGCGGTTCGCCGAGCGGCGCCGGGGGCTCTTCCTCGGCATCGTGATGGCCATCGTCCTGGGATGCCTGGCCTTGAACGTCAGGAACTTCTCACGGGCGTACAGACTCAGGATGCAGCAGAAGGAAGCCGTCCAGTCGGGACCGGACAGGGTCCTGAAGGGCATCCGTAACTCACACACCATGATACCAATCCAAGACAAAGAAGATGGAAAAGCTCAGCAAGATTAATTTCAGGCAGGGGAAATACATCCTCCCGGCCATCCTGTATCCGTTGATCCTCCTCGCCGGTTATTTCTTCATCGACCTCTTCCACACGGAGAAGGCCGATATCGGCGATTCCACGATGCAGACCACGGAGTACCTGAACCCCGAACTGCCGCAGCCGAAGGTCAGCGACGACCTGGGCGGCAAGTATGAGAACATGCTCAAGTCGTTCGGCAAGATCGACGATTTCACGGCCGTGGACAACATCGACCGTGAGGATGCCGATACCGACAAGGAGAAGTACGAGTCCCGCTATTCCGGTGATGAGCAGCAGGCCATCGGTGAGACTTCCGCGGCTGGAGCCATGGAGCGTGACCGCCAGATGGAGGAGCAGCTCCGCCGGAGCGCCGATCGTGCCGCAGCCCTACAGCAGCAGGACGGGGACTACCCTTTCCCGCTGACCGAGAGCGAGCGGCTCATCCAGAGCCAGCAACGCGAGCAGGCCCTACGAGAGGAACTCGACGCTGCCCTTCAGCAGCTCCGTGAGCAGAGTGCAGCCCAGGTGGCTGGCTCCCCTGCTTCCGAAACGGCTGCCTCTGAACCGGCAAGGGCTGTCAGCGCTCCGTCCGGAGAGGAGGAGGCGCAGGTGGTGAGGCGGATCCGCCAGAGTTCGGATTACTTCCACACCGTGTCGGAGAACGACCCGCAGCCTGATCTCATCAAGGCGATCATCGACGAGGACATCAAGGCCGTGGACGGCAGCCGTGTGAGACTCCGTCTGCTGGATGACGTGGAGATCGGCTCTCTCTACATGCCCAAGGGCAGCTATATATACGCCATCATGGGAAGTTTCTCCACGCAGCGGGTGAAGGGCTCGGTGAAGAGCATCCTTCTCTACGACGAGATCATCAAGGTGAACCTCTCGCTCTACGATACCGACGGCCTGGAGGGGCTGTATGTGCCGTCCAGTTCGTTCCGGGAGACGGCCAGGGATGTGGCCAGCGGAGCGGTCGGCAGCAGCATGTCGATGGGTCAGGGCAGCTACGGAAACAGCCTTTCCCAGTGGGGCATGCAGGCCGTGCAGAATGCCTACCAACGCACCACCAGCGCTGTCGGAAAGGTTATCCGCAAGAACACCGCCCACCTCAAGTACGGCACGTTCGTCTACCTCGTGAACGGCAACCAGACAAGAACAGAATAATCCATACAGAAATGAAAATCAAGATTTTAATCGCATTCGTCTTATGCATCGCTTCCAGTTACCTGCTCGGAGCTCAGGAGACCGCTTCGGGACTGGAGCTGCTCACCGTAAACGACCAGGTCACAACGGTCATCACGGCCACGGAGCCGATCCGCTTCGTCGATATATCCACGGACAAGGTGGCCGGTGACCAGCCCCTCTCGAACACCGTCCGCCTCAAGCCGAAGGAGGGTGCCGATGTCAATGCCGACGGGGACATCCTCGCCGTCGTGACCATCATCACCGAGCGTTACAGGGTCCAGTACGGGCTCATCTACACGACGCGACTGAGTGAGGCCGTGACCGAGAAGACCGTCCTGCACAGCGAGGTCATCCCGTACAACAACCCGGCGGTGTCCATGTCCACGGAAGAGATGTCCCGGTTCGCCTGGAAGGTCTGGAACTCCCCCACCCGGTACAGGAATGTCGGTGCCAGAAAGCATCACATGGGCATCCGGCTGAACAATATCTACAGCGCCGGGGAGTACTTCTTCATCGACTTCAGCATGGAGAACCGCACGAACATCCGTTTCGACATTGACCAGATCCGCGTGAAGGTCGAGGACAAGCGCCAGACCAGGGCGGCGAACAGCCAGAGTATCGAGCTCACGCCGGCCTTCATGCTCCACAACCCGTCGGGGTTCCTGCACGGCTACAGGAACGTGCTGGTGCTCAGGAAGCTTACTTTCCCGAACGACAAGGTCCTTTCCATCGAGGTGTCGGAGAAGCAGGTCAGCGGCCGCACCATCACCCTGTCCATCGACTATGAGGACGTGCTGTATGCCGATTCGTTCAGTAAGACGCTGCTTGTGGAGGATTAGCGTATGAGACGGATTCTGTTGATTGCGGCCGTGCTCTGCATGGGTGTCGCGGCCAGGGCTCAGGACAACTCCCACCGCGTAGGACTCGGTGCCGGGGTGTCGTATCACCTTGCCGGGGATGCCGTCCTCTTCTGGGAGTACGAGACGCATTACCACAATGCATGGGAGGTCTTCGCGGAAGGCCAGATGACGCTTCCGCAGAACGGGCAACAGTTTGGTGATCTCGACAGGCGCTGGGGCCTCGGTGCGGCATATAAGCCTTGCATCTACAGGGCGAGGAACCGCTACGGCTCCGCCCGTTTCGGCGTTTCGTTCGGAGCCTCCCCTTCTGACTTCCAGGCTACCCTGCTTGCCGGATGGCAGCAGAGCTATGTCCTGCGGGGTGGATGGCAGTTCTACTGGCAGGCAGGCGCCAGCGTGACGCTCCCGAAATGGAACGGACTTTTCCACGCGGGCGCCGGGATCGGGATCAAGATGCCCGTCCGGATTCGATGATTATTGCACTGATCACGACCATTCTGTTACTCTTCAGGAAACGCCATGGAAGAAAGTAAGGACCTTATCGTAGGATACAAGATCTTCAGGAGCCTCGTCTACGTCTCGCTCATCCTGGAGTTCTTCATCTATGCCGTCGACCCGGCCGTTTTGGATTTCTGGGGCGGCATCCTCATGGATATCCATTCCCGGATGCGGCGTTGGTTCATCTACGCCGACGGGAACCTCATCTGGAGCAAGGTCGCTACCCTGCTCCTTATCTGCATCACTTGCATCGGCACCAGGAACAAGAAGCAGCTGGAGTTCGATGCCCGCAGGATGGTCCTTTACCCGCTGGTCGCGGGACTTTTCATCGTGGTCCTGTCCGTATGGCTCTTCTCTCACAGGATGTCCCCGAGGATCTACAACGTATCCCTTAACCTGTGGCTCTATATGGCCGCGTCGGTGGTAGGTACGGTGCTCGTGCATATCGCCCTGGACAATATCTCCAAATTCCTGAAGGAAGGGCTGCTGAAGGACCGGTTCAACTTCGAGAACGAGTCCTTCGTCCAGTGCGAGGAGAAGATTGAGAACCAGTACAGCGTCAATGTGCCGATGCGCTATTACTACAAGGGCAAGTTCCGCCACGGTTGGGTGAATATCGTGAACCCGTTCCGCGGGACCTGGGTCGTCGGTACGCCGGGCTCCGGTAAGACCTTCTCGATCATCGAGCCGTTCATCCGGCAGCACAGCGCCAAGGGCTTCGCGATGGTGGTCTATGACTATAAGTTCCCCACACTCGCCCGGAAGCTCTATTACCATTACCGGCTCAACAAGCAACGCGGGAAAGTCCCGGCGGGCTGCCAGTTCAACGTCATCAATTTCGTAGATGTGGAGTACTCCAGGCGTGTGAACCCGATCCAGCTCAAGTACATCAACAACCTCGCGGCGGCCAGCGAGACGGCTGAGACCTTGCTGGACTCCCTTCAGAAGGGAAAGAAGGAAGGCGGTGGCGGATCGGACCAGTTCTTCCAGACCTCGGCCGTGAACTTCCTTGCGGCCTGCATCTTCTTTTTCTGCAACTGGAACAAGATGCCCTACGACAAGGACGGTCATCCGCTGATTCCGGAATACGATACGGATCGTCAGACCGGCCAGAGACGCCTCACGGGAAGGGTAAAGGGAGCGGACGGGCTCTTCGTCGAACCCGCCTACTGGCTGGGTCAGTACTCCGACATGCCGCATATCCTGTCGTTCCTGAACCAGGACTACCAGACGATCTTCGACGTGCTCCAGACAGACCCGGAAGTGCTGCCGCTTCTCGGACCATTCCAAACCGCCTTGAAGAACAAGGCCATGGAACAGCTGGAAGGTATGATCGGTACGCTCCGAGTCTACACCAGCCGCCTCGCCACGAAGGAGTCTTACTGGATTTTCCACAAGGACGGGGACGACTTCGACCTGAAGGTAAGTGACCCGAAGAACCCGAGTTACCTTTTGATCGCCAACGATCCTGAGATGGAGAGCATCATCGGCGCCCTGAACGCCCTTATCTTGAACCGTCTCGTGACACGTGTCAATACCGGCCAGGGCAAGAACATCCCGGTGAGCATCATCGTCGATGAGCTCCCTACCCTGTATATCCATAAAATCGACCGCCTTATTGGAACGGCCCGAAGCAACAAGGTCAGCGTGACCCTGGGATTCCAGGAACTGCCGCAATTGGAGAGCGATTACGGCAAGGTGGGCATGCAAAAGGTAATCACAACCGTTGGTAATGTCGTCAGCGGTTCCGCAAGAGCCAAGGAGACTCTGGAGTGGCTCTCGAACGATATCTTCGGCAAGGTCGTCCAGTTGAAGAAAGGTGTCACTATCGACAGGGACCGCACGTCCATCAACCTGAATGAGAACATGGACAGTCTCGTTCCGGCCTCGAAGATCTCCGACATGCCGACGGGCTGGATCTGCGGCCAGACCGCAAGGGACTTTGTGAAGACCAAGACCGGTAAAGGAGGGAGCATGGACATCCAGAAGAGCGAGGAGTTTCAGACCTCGAAATTCTACTGCAAGACGGACTTCAACATGAAGGAGATCGCCGAGGAGGAGAAAAACTATACCGACCTCCCGAAGTTCTACACCTTCCCTTCAAAGGAAGCGAAAGAGCATATCCTCTATGAAAACTTCGTCCAGGTCAACCGTGAAGTCGACCAGATGTGTATCGACATCACCCAGTTTGCAAAGAAATGAAGAGACCGATAAACGGGGAATTTACATGATTGACAGGTAGTAATACAGCACTTGTGAATCTCTATCGTAAATGAGGATTTATCTAACAGTCAAAGTTACGACTTTTTTCAACATGACTTCTCAAAAGTATCTCTGACCTCTTTCAAGATAATTTGCTGAATACACTTTCTATTCTGTCACCACCCATATATAAAAGAAGACCATCACAAAGGGTTGTGACGGGGATTGCGCCACCACCATCCCGTCACGATATACAGCAAATCCCCGTCTTCCGCTCTTAAAGGCTACTCTTTGGTATTGTCTTTTATTGTTCTAACGATTTCTTGTGTAGGAATTACAAACTTTTTCCAATACGTGACCGCTGCATCATAACCACCGGATTCTGTTTTTTGCATCGTGTTGAAAAGATATAAATTACTTCCACCAACAACAAGAGAGTCCTTTCGTGTGCTTTCAAAATAATCAACTTTACTACCTAAAAACGCAACCTTCTTCCCTGCCAGATTAATTCCTTGCGCCTCTGTCTTAAAAATGAAATTCAAATACTGTCCCTCCTGATCATTAAGAATGCTAGAATTATCCATTCCCATTTTCCCGAGATTGTCCACTAAATCTTTCGGGACATCTGAAAAATAATGTACCTGTGTTGTGAGTATCTGACTATTATCAACTAAACCATGATTGTTAATTATAGAACAACCGACTGTTAATAAAGGCAAACATGTTAATAATAAGCTTTTTATTTTCATAATTCGATGAATAAACTGTTGCCAAATGTATCAAGTCCGATTTGTCGAATGCAAGTTACACATTCTCATGAAATATCAATAACTCCGAATTTGAACGCTACAATCTATCGAAGCGTTTAAGGTTCTGAATGGATTGAACCAGAATCACGCTGAAACAGATAGCACAGATACCCAGAAAGGCATCGAAGGCTACCGACGTTCCTTTGATAGTGATGTGGTGAATCAGAAATACCAGCAAGCAGAGCACTACGGTCGCATTACTGAAAATGTTGATGATAATGCTCTGACGGCGCTCTGCTTTGACGAATTGACTATCGTTTGCCATTCTCTTTTTTATACTGTTCAGTTTGGCATACGAAAATACTCTGAATGTGCAATTCACCGCCAAAAACAAGAAAAGCAGGGAACTGATTATGCTCGAATCGTTTATTAAACGGGAATAGAGTTCATATGCAAACATAATGAAGCAGATAATTCCTCCGGCAACATTTGCCCACATTTTTGGTTTGCTGAAAGTCCTGTAGTCCATATACGATTCTATATCACTCAATCAAATTCCGATTTATCTGACAACAAATATACTGAAAATCTTCCATATAGACACAGAGAAAGCCCCGGCCACAGCATCGCTGATGATCGGGGCTTCTTGTTCGGAATATCCGAATTTACCGGGCGACGACAGCTTACTCGCTCTCCAGCGAGTCAATCAGCTTGTCGCAGGCTTCCATCTTTTTCCTGTACGTTTTGACAGAGAACAAAACACCTGCCACACAGGTAAAGATATAAATGGCTGTCGGCAACAGCATATTCTCATCGGAGGCCGATTGCGTGTATATCCGGATGAGCACATAAGCGACCAGAGCCACGGCAGGGATTGCCCCGATCACCATCGACAGGTGATAAAACCTCTTGTACTCTTTGACGGTCTTCGCCGCAGTGAGGACATCGTCACCAAGCATTTTCTGCTTGTCAAATTTCTTCCTTCCAATAAGCACCGCGATCAGATCAGTCAGTGCCCAGAACGATACGGCTACCGCAAACCATACCGGCCACCCGATAGCATGACAAATGATAATAATCATCGGAATCGTGACCATATCCATTGACATTCTTTTTGTGAGGTCTTTCCCAATGAAAGAAGTCTTCTGTTTCCTAATCTGCTCCAGAAGCTCTTGGTTTACGATCCGCTGCTTGTTCAGCGTTTCCTTCAGGTCGTTGAACTCTGACTTGAGTTCCTGCAGTTCTTTCGAGTTGATATCCACGGGTTCCATTGTTTTGCTCAATTAGATGTTAGACATTTGTTTTAACTGTTCTTTGATGCGAACGAGTTTGATGGAAACGTTTTTGGCAGAAATGCCGAGGATGGCGCCGATTTCGTCGTAGCTCAGGCCTTCGAGCCACAACAGGATGACACTTCTGTCCACGAGACCAAGAGCATTGATTCTCTTGTAGAGGCGTTTAACCTGCAGGGATTTCTCATAATTGTCCTCATAGGGTTTGATGTCCATGTCGAGATCCACCCGCTCTCCGGCCCGTTTCTGCTTCTTGTCGTAATTGATGCAGTAGTTGAGGCTGACGCGATAGATCCACGTCTTGACATCACTTTTCCCTTCAAAGGAGTCAAATCCCTGCCAGAGTCTGATCAGGATCTCCTGGAACAGGTCATTCACTTCATCTTCATCTTTGGAGAACATATAGCAGACTGTATAGATTGTCCGCTTATACTCTTCAACGATTCTTGAAAATCTTTGCTCTTTTGTTTCCATTTCTTTTTCGTTCTCACCCGTTAGACAACGAACCATAGGAAAAACTACAAAAAAAACCGATTTATCGGCGTAAAGTTACGCACAATCGATATAAATATCAACGTAGATTCAACCGAAAAAGCCACTCCACTTGAACTCCTGAGTATCTTTTTTGAGTATCATCTGTGTGAAAAAAGGCCAATAACATGGTATATAATACGAACCATAACATGGTATAACACCGGGTCTCGCTTGTAATAGGTAATTTGGCGTAGGATCATAAACCAAAACGCTATACCATGTCACGTTACAAGTTCAATGAAGACGAAGTCCCGTACGCCATCCTCGAGGAGTTCGGGCTCAACCAGGAGATGATCGAGGACCTTCCCGTCGATGTCTACCGCGACATCCTGAACGGCCGTCTCTCCCCTGTCCTCCCGATCCGGGTCACGGACAGGGATGGGAACACCGTCACCGCCCGCGCCCGCTTCAAGCTGGTCCGCGACTCCGAAGACAACCCCGACATCGTTTTCCACCCGCGTCTTGTCCGCTGCGAGCTGGACAAGTACAACGCTAAGGAGCAGGAGGCGCTCCGCTCCGGCAAGGCCATCCTCAGCCATGCCCCGGACGATCCGTCGTCCAAGTGTTTCGTGCAGATCGATGCCGGCACCAACCAGGTCATCTACGTCCCCACCCCTGTCATCGGCAAGAACATCAGTCACCTGATGGACATCTTCGATTTCTCCTCGAAGGAGATCGGCGCCCTGCAGAGCGGGGAGATCCTGACCCTGTCGGAGGATGCGGAGGATATCTCCATGGGCATCGACCTCACCGAGAAGTCCGGCATACGCCTTACGCTCGGAAGCCGTGAGAAATGGCTCAAGGAGAAGGGCGAATCCACCATGGGCCGCTTCTCCTTCGGCATCTACGGCTGCTGGGTGAAGGACTCCGAGGGAAATCTCGACTATGTCCACGAGCAGGACTACACCGACGAGATCTGGGCGGAGCAGGAGAAGGCCATCGCCCGTAACAGCGGACTCAAACGATAGGTGGCCATGAGAAGGAATCAACCCACCTATACCTACGATGAGCTGGTGCAGCTGCGTCAGGAGGATATCATCACTGATCTCGACCTCATCCAGATGCATCCTGACAGCGGCCTGCAGGAGGAGTTCGGCTCTTTCTGCGAGGCCCATGGCAGGGACCAGGACGAGGCCTCCGCCAGCGACTTCCTTCAGATGATGGAGGAAGCGCTGGACTACGGGGACATCTAACCAGGAGGAGTCAGAACCATGCCAACCAGAGCCAACGCTATCGGCCGTTATGACGGCCTCGCTCCGGAGCTGCAGGACACGCTCCGGAGAAACGGCATGCAGGCGCGTCTCGTCCAGCGTGACGGTGACGTGCTCCTGGCCGTTCAAGGCCATGACTCTCCCCTTCTCACCTATCCCTTGAGTCAAAGCCATCTCAAGGCGCTCACCGACGGGGGGACGAACTCCTCCAACCGCAAGGCCTACGATGCCTTCGCGGCGGTGGTGGGAGCGGACTTCCACCTGCCTAAGGATTATGTCCACGCCAGGAACGCCAACGGAAGGGTCACCATGGGCCTTCACGGCTACCGGATCGGCGAGGGCGAGTACGGCAGGACCGTAAGTCCTTTCGTTGACCTCTGGGCACGGCGGAGCATGCTCGGCTGGACTCCCCGGCAGCAGGAAGGATACCACCTCCGGCGCCTAGGCGGCGAGCTGCGTTACGGCGGCGCTCCGCTGGTCGCGGACCGGCCCGACGGCAGGATCAAACCGGGTGAACTCCAGAATGGAGGTTACGGTTTCTACTACAAGGGAGGCCAGGCGGCCCGGCAGGCAAGGGCCACCGCTAACGGTGAGGACGTTCTGCAGGAGCTCAGGACCGTCGTTCCCGAGATCCAGCCGCGTCCTTCTACCGGAGAGAAGGCCAGGCCCTATTCCGAACTCATCACCTCCGACGTCTATTTCTCCCGGGAGAAGTGGGACGAGGTCCTCTCCAGCCACGGCATCGTCGTGGACGAGCGGGCCGGTACCCTTACCGTTAAATCCACCGCCATCAACCGTGACCTCGTCTATGACCTGAGGGAAGACGAGATGGCCGTCCTCACCTCCGGATCGCTGAAGGACATCCCCGTCCAGGAACGGCTCGATGTCATCAACGACGTCATCGGAAAGGATTATGAGGGCGCCGTCAGCAAGGAGATGCTGGAGAGCCGGGAGCCTGTCGGCCTCGCGCTCTCCCCTGCCGCCTTGGAGGAGATCAGGGAGCAGGAACGGAGTCTCCATCCGCAGCCGGTCATCGCGCAGGACCTGTCCTATGTCGTCATGCAGCAGGCGGTCCTCCAGGAGCGCGAAGACGAGCGCCGCGGCATCGGACGTGTCTGGGGCGAGTCCCTTTATGACATGCAGTCCCGGGAAGGCTGGTTCCGCGAGGGACAGCACGGGCGCGAGGTCAGCGTCGGTGACATACGCGTGGAGCCCGTCCCGGACGAGGCGCAGAAGGAAGGCCGTGACATGAAGTACAGGATGACCGCGGTCATCAACGGTGAGGAGGTCTCGCATGAGATCACCCGCCGCCAGTATGACAAGTTCATGGCCGTGGACGACTACCACCGGATGAAGCTCTTCTCGAAGGTCTTCGACGAGGTGGACATGAAGCAGCTCCCCCGTGAGCAGCGTGAGGGAGGCGCCGGCATCGGTGCCGCCATCCTCGCGGCGCTCACCGTCGCCGGAGAGATGGCCCGCGGTCCCAGAATGGCCCCGGACCTCTATCTGGAGCGTCATGCCGGAGGACGTGTCTACATGAAGCCCGGCGTGGATTCTCCGCAGGACATCGCCAGCCGTGCCTTCGAAGCGGGTATCAACGCGGCGGAGCATGGCGTAGGACTCGGACGATAACGAAATAACAGCATATGGAACTCACTTACACCGATTATCTGCAGCGGCTCTCCGTGCAGGATGTCCTTCGGGATGCGGGTTATGTCCGTAACCGGAAGGACGGCCTGCGTTACCCATCCTTCGTCCGTCTGGATGAGAAGGGGCAGCGGATCCGTGGTGACAAGTTCATCGTCACCCGGGGCGGGGCGTTCTGTTTCCATCCTCCGGTACAGAAGAACTACAATGTCATCTCCCTCATCAAGGAGCACCCGCACCTCTTCCCGGAGTACGAGGTCGGGATGAACCTGGACAGGCTCGTGAACAAGGTCTGCCACCGGCTTCTCAACACCCCGTATGAGGAGAGGGACGTGGACATCCGTGAGGCGCAGCGGGAACTGCGGCCCTTCGACCTGAAGGACTACCGCCTGCAACATATCGTCTCCGGGGACCGCGACTCCGCCAAACCGTTCTACCCTTTCTTCAAGCACCGGGCGATCGACCTGAAGACGCAGTTCGCCTTTCGGGACTCCTTCGTCCTGGCCGACCATGACCTCCCCGGAAGGAAGGGCCTCTCCATGAGACGGCTCTCCTTCCCCCTCACCGTTCCGGGCGGGGACGGGACTGTCGTGGGATTTGAGGAGAGGGGCCGTCCGAGGCGTGATGACGGGACCACCTACAAGGGCAAGGCCGCTGGGAGCAACGGCAGCCTGGGCCTCTGGATCGCCTCCCCGGCAGGGACTACGCTGGGGGAAGCGGACAGGGTGCTTCTTTTCGAGAGCGCCTATGACGCGATGGCTTATTACCAGCTGCACCGGGACGGGGACAGGGACCTCAGGAAGGCCGTCTTCGTCTCCACGGGAGGCAATCCCACCCGCGGGCAGATGCAGGGACTCATCCAGGCCGCCCCGAAGGCGGTCTTCCATCTGGGGTTCGACAACGACGCCGCCGGACGGCAGTTCGCGGAGAACTTCATGAAGGTCGCGAAGGAGTTGAAGCCCCACAGCGAGGTGGCCCTCGCGTTCATCAATACCCCGGGCAAGATCGGCCTGGACCATGAGAAGGAAAGCGCGCTGTTCAAGCTCCCGAAGCAGGTCCTTGACCAGTACAAGGCGGTCGAGGACCTGACGGAGGACCTGCGCGAAGGCTACCTCTGCGACGAGGACAGGCAGGATTTGCGGGAGCGCATCAAGGAGGGCTGGAAGGCCTTTGACGAGATGGTGGACGGCCTTGTCATCCGTGTGGAGCGCATGCTTCCCGGTGAAGGTTACAAGGACTTCAATGACGAGCTCCTCGGAAAGGCGGAGGAGACGAGGAAGGCCGTGGGCTGTGACCTGGACGGTGACGGCGCGGTCGAGACGGAGGAGTCCAACGAGGAACATCACAGGTTTCGGAGATAAGGCCATGCAGAGCGGAAATCCATACCCTGACATCCAGATGCGGCCGGAGTGGCGGCAGCTTCTCATCGACGAGGGGCTGTCGATCCTTGCGGCCGCGGGCCTTGTCGTCATCGGCGGGCTGGACGGTATCCCATACCATTCGGTGTGGTTCTGCCTGGGCCTCGCGCTGGTCTTCAAGGTCTACTACCGGCTCGTCTACCTCAGGGGCATGGTCTACACGATCACCGGGGAGCAGCTCGTCTACGAACACGGGGTCTTCACCCGCAGCCGGGACTACATCGAGCTCTACAGGGTCGTCGACTTTGATGAGAGGCGCAGCTTCCTCCAGCTGCTGCTCGGCCTGAAGACCATCGTCGTGCATTCCGGGGACAGGACCCTTCCCAAGCTCCGGATCATCGGCATCCGGGAGGCGGCGGACGTCGTCGGTTGCCTCAGGGAGAGGGTTTCGTACAACAGGAAGAGAATGAACATCCATGAATTCGCGAACTACAGTTAACCTCCGGTGGGCAGTCCAGCTCATCCTGCCGGTCCTCCTTCTGTCGGGTGCCGGGAATCTCCGTGCCCAGGTCGTCGTGGCCAATCCCCTCGAGTGGGCGGTGCTCGTGGAAGGCAACGAACTTATCGACGGCCAGATCAAGAGCGAGATCGAGGGACAGACGCAGACCGCTGTCCTGCAGGGCACTATCGCCGCCGAGTTCACGCGGATCAAGAACTGGGAGAACAAGTACAACTCCTACCTGAAGAGCGTGGACGGCTACGCCTCATCGCTCAAGGCTGCGACCCACCTGTACAACGACGGTGTCCGGCTCTTCATCAACCTCTGCGACATCAGGAGGGCGATAGGCAGCAACCCCCAGGGTGTCGCGGCCACCTTCAGCATGAACAACCTCTATGCGGAGACGGCCACCGAGCTCGTGACGGTCTACACCACCCTCAGGGACGCCATTGCCACCGGCGGCGCGGGCAACATGCTCACCGGGGCCGAGCGCTCCCGGACGCTCTGGATGATCGAGGACTCCCTGAAGGCCTTCAACCACAAGCTCTCCCAACTCTCACTCTCCCTTAAATACTACACCCTCCAGGATGTCTGGTGGAACGCCACCGAAGGCATCCTGGACCGGGATTACGGCGAGATCGCGCGTCAGGCGCAGTCCCGCTGGAAACGTGCATCACGGAACTACTAGATAACAATTGCTATGAGAAGAAATGCCTTCGCCATCCTTCCCGTCCTGCTGCTCATCATCGTGAGCGGAAGGGCGGGTGCGCAGTCCATCGACCCCACGCTTGCGGCGATGATCGTCCTGTACACGGAGAAGGCGGAGAATACGCTGCACTCCCAGGAGGAGGCGATGCTGCTGGAGTCCACCGGGCACGTGTGGATCAAAGAAGAGGTGGATGCGACCTGGCAGATCCAGAAGGAGTTCAACGACTACCTCGATTCCTTCCACGGGATCATCGCCTACGCGGCACAGATCTACGGGTTCTACCACGAAACCGAAAAGATGATAAGGAACCTCCGGAACATGGCCGACCAGATAGCCAGAAGCCCCGCCAACGCGGTGGCCGTCGCGCTCTCCGCGAACCGGAACAAGGTCTACCGGCAGGTCATCCTGCAGACCGTGGAGATCGTCAACGACATCCGGATGGTCTGCCTGAGTGACGTCAAGATGACCGAGAAGGAGCGCACGGAGATCTTCTTCGGTGTAAGGCCCAAGCTCAAGGAGATGAACAGGACGCTCCAGCGGCTCGTGCGGGCCGTGAAGTACACCTCCCTCACGGACGTCTGGAACGAGATATCCGGCAACCAGCCAGGCAAGGCCGACATAGAGGGAATCTCGGAGGAGTCCTTCCGCAGATGGAGGACCATCGGAAAGACAGTAAGGCCGTAAGGCATCACCATACAGAAGAATTGTTAAACCAAGTACAGAAACACAGAGCGAAATATGAGCTGGGCATCATTACTCAAGGCGGGCGGCAAGGCCGTCACCTGGGCCGGGAAGAAAGCCGGCAAGGCCCTCCTGCATCCGCAGCAGACGCTGAAGGGTGCGGGTACTGCCCTGAAGACCGCCGCGGTGGGCGGCGGACTGGGTTACGTGGGCTGGAAGAAGCTCACCACGGACGAGAGCGTCGTCGGCATCGTCAGCGACGCGATCATCGGCGAGAAGGCCACGCAGAAGGTCAGTGACACCGTCAGCGGAGCCGTGGAGGGCATTCGCGACCTCAAGGACTCGGTAAGCGGCATGAGCGAGCGGGTCTCGAGCGCCGCGGGGAACGTTGACAGCAAGCTCAACGGCATCAGCAGTTTCCTCTCCGACGTCTCCTCCGGCAACGGAGGTCAGATGTTGGGCGGGTTCCTTCAGAACCTCACCCACGGGAATGTCTCCGGAATGGGAGTGATGGGACTTGTCCTCTCATCCTTCCTCGTTTTCGGCCGGTTCGGCTGGATGGCCAGGATCGCCGGAGCCGTGCTCGCGATGATGACCATCGGTAACAACTCCAGGCGGGAACTCTCCCCTGCTCCCTCCATCCAGGCAGGTACGGCCCGGACGGAACAGGCGGAGAAACAGATGCAGCTGCCGGAGCCTCCGCAGGAGGCCGAGCAGATTCACAGAAGAAGATAACGAAAAGCGATATGAAATACTCTCAGGAAATGATTCTACAGTCACCCTCGGGCTACTGCATGCCGTTCGAGGAGCATGACAAGGAGGTCGAGATGACGCTCGGCTACGGCAAGCAGCTCCATCCGAAGACAGGCGTGGAGTTCTTCCACCACGGGGTCGATTTCTCAGCGCCCCATTACCTGCTGTCTGCCGTGGCCAGCGGCATCGTCTCGGGCATCGGAAACGACACCCAGAGAGGGGCCTACCTCGTCATCCGCTACGGCGACTACGAGGTGAGCTACGGCCATCTCTCCAGCATCCTTGTGGGATACGGGGACGGCGTCGGCGCCGGACAGACCGTCGGGGTCAGCGACGACGTGCTCCATCTGGAGACGAGATACAAGGGAGAGGAGTTCGACCCGATCGAGTTCCTCACGATGATCTACGGCAACATCAAGAGCATGGAGCGCCGCGGCGAGACCTTCGGAAAGACCGATTTCCGGGAGATGGCGGGAGGATTCCGGACGAAGTACGACAAGGATGCCGGGGAGATCGAGGAACTGATGCTTCGTTTCTTCCCCGCCTACCTGAAGGACCTGGGCAGCGGCGAGTACCGTCTCCCGCAAAGGACCGAGCAGAGCCTGAGGAACATGCTGATGATGGCTTCCGCGAGGAACTACTTCTTCGAGATGATCCCGAGCATGGAGAACCCGATGGGCCTGGGGCGCCGGAGCGTCCCGCTGGCTGCGAAGGTCCAGAACCTCCTGCTGGAGGACTTCCTCGGCTACCTCGCGCTCATGCACGGGACCTATCTCAGCACGTGGGATGACGGATTAAAAAAAAAGCCTACGGGCAGGCCGTAGCCTCAAGCGACCTTGTGGATCCGCTCGCGGACCTGGACATCACCGTCCAGAGCTTCGACATCCCGAGGACAGTGAGCGTCTATCCCGACCAGGCGGGTGTCCGCTGGTGGACGAAGGCCTGGTTCAACAACCGGAAGGACGGAGAGGCCAGCGTGGAGATATCACGGCAGAACGCAATCCTCTTCATCCGCAACCAGGTGGAGAAGGACGCATGGCTGGAGGAGCATTTCCCCAGACAGATGGAGGTCTACCACAACGCCATCGAACAGACACGGCAGCAGCTGCTCGCGCAGCAAATCAACTTATAGAAAAACAGAAGATGACAGACAGGGAACAGTTCGAAACCAAGGTCGTACCCATCATGGACCGGGTGCAGGAGGAGCTCCGCCGCAGGCAGGCGGAGGAGGTGCGCCGATTCGTGCGCTCCCCTGCCTATATCCTCGCGGGCGGCTCCGGTCCGGACGGGGGCATGGGCTCACAGGCCGTGGCGCTGGACACGCTCAGGGTAACCGGCGAGTGGACCTCCAAGACCGTCGAGGACTATGTGGAGATGGTGAAGGCAGAGCTTCGGAAGGAAGGCGTCACCGTCACGGCGGAGATGGAGCAGATGATGATCGACAAGATGGCCAGGGACCAGATGCCCCGGTCTTCCATAGACTATATCCTCCGCAAAGCCGCCGGCAACACGCTCTTCGGCCTCCCGGAAGAGGTGCGGAAGACGCCCCTCCAGCGGGAGATCGAGGAGCGCGGCGAGAAGATGTACGGCCCTTCGGCAGCGGAGAAAGGCATCGGCTGGGGCATCGGAGCCGCGGCGGATTTCGCGACGCTGGGAGGATTCTCGGGCGGAGTGGCCAGCGGGCTCAAGTTCGTCGGTGCCGACCTCGCTGTCAACACGGTCATCGACACCGTGGACAAGCGGCAGGGCAAGGAGATGGATGTCCCGAAGGTCATCCTTCCTGGTCACGAGCAGGAATGGATTGAGGCGAACAGACAGGACCAGGAAAAGGATTCACCCAAGGAGGTGGAGACTCCCGGAACCATTCCGGAACCCGTGCCTGAGATGAATGAAGGGAAAGAGGATATCCTGAAGGAGGACGACCGCAAACAACAGCAATCCACGCCGGAACCGGCTGCCGAGCCCCAGATGCCCCGGCAGGAGCAGCCCCGGGAAACCACTCCCGAAAAGACGAACACAGGCGGCTGGCAGGGCATACTCACGGGCCTCGGACTGAACGGCCTTGGTGATATCGGCCGCAATGCGGGTTATATCCTCGCCATGCTCCCGGATATGCTCGTTGGTATGTTCACCGGCAAGACGCAGAGCCTCGGTCTCAGGGACAACCTCGTCCCGATCGCCAGCATCATGGCGGGACTCTTTGTCAAGAACCCGCTCCTGAAGATGACCCTCATCGGTCTCGGCGGTGCGAACCTTCTCAACAAGGCCGGGCACGAGCAGCTCGCCAGGCAGGAAGGGCTCCAACCGCAGGTGCGTTACCGCCAGTACGAGGACGAGCAGATGAACCCGCGCATCCGTGACGCCGAGGTCCGGGGCTGCACCCTCATCGCGACGATGGACGGCATCCCCGTCACCATCGCCCTTCCGGACAAGGTCGTGGACGCCTACAGGCAGGGCGCGCTCCCCCTGGGCAAGCTCGCCAATGCGGTCCTGGAGCGATGCGACCACCTGCAACAGATCACCGATGCCCGGGAGCGCTTCGAGCAGGAATCCCGGAGCGAGACAAGAGGAATCACCCAGCGATGAAAGACACTTACAACAAGACCACAACGATATGGCAGACACGAATCAATCAGCACAGCATGCGGCTCAGCGCCAGGCGGAACTGGTGGCCGAAGCCCTCGAAAGGGCCCGCGCGGAAGGCGGGTACCTTCTCAACCAGGCAGGAAAGGCTGCCCCGAAGCTCTATCCCAAAGGCAACGGGGTGTCGGCCTTCAATGCCCTCATCCTCGCGCTCCACAGCGACCAGGGAGGATACAGGACCAACATGTACACGCCCTACCCCGAGGCGAAGAAACGCGGGGACGCCGTCCAGACCGGCGAAAAGGGAGTGCCGTTCATCTGGTACCGCTGGAACGAGTACCGGAGCAAGGCCGACGAGAGCAAGACCATCTCCAAGGATGAATACGACAAATTGCCGGCAAATCTGAAGGAGGGTTACTCCCCTGTCCGTGACCGGCAGATCTGGACGCTCTTCAATATCGAGCAGACCTCCCTCCCGCTCACCGACCCCGTGGCCTTCGACAAGGCCGTGAAGGAAAACGGTAACCAGCAGGACAGAGGGCTCGCCGAGGATGACAAGAAGACGAGGATCAATGTCAACCTTCTCTTTGACAAACTCTCGGAGAACCTCGTCCCGATCCGCAAGGACGGGACCGGCCTGGCGCACTACGACTCCGCAAAGGATGTGGTCCATCTCCCCGCCCAGAAGCACTACCCGGGATACGCCGATTACGTGCAGGACGCGCTGAGGCAGATCGTCACGGCAACGGGTCATCCCGGCAGGATGGACCGCCCTGGAACGGAGATCGAGGGGATGCGGGAGCCCTCCGAGGCCCTCAGGAGCCGCGAACGGCTCGTCGTGGAGCTGGCCTCCGCCGTGAAGATGAACGAGCTGGGACTGCCGGCGAAACTCTCCCCGGAGAGCCTCCCACTGGTGGACGGCTGGAAGAAATCCCTCCGCGAGAATCCGGTTTTCATCTCCCACCTCGAGGCGAACGTGACCAAGGCCCTGAGCATCATCTCCAAGGCGGAACGCGGCCAGAAGGTCGAACTGAGGCCCGTGGAGAAGCAGGAGGCGCAGCAGGCCGAAAAGGTCAGCGCGAAGCTCAACATGGTCCAGGACGATGCCGGAAAGTGGGCCCTGTATATCAAGCCCGAGGGTGAGAAGGGATTTGCCGTATATCCGGAGAAAGCGGATGTCGGCCGCTTCTTCGCCCTGGCCAAGGAGGGAGGAGAGAAGAACGCTGCTTTCCGGCAGGAGCTGGCGCAGAAATACTACGCCCTCGCCGCCGCCCATCCGGAGCGGAAGACGGATCTCTTCGCTAGCCAGCGACCGGACGTCGACCTTTCTTCCCTCAGGCGGGTGAGCATCATCCAGACCAAGGGCGATCCCAAGGAGAACGAACCCCGCAAGATCCTCTGCTTCCCCGTCATCGAGGGGATGGATAAGGTGCAGGGACGCGAGGTCTCCCCCGCCCAGTACCAGCGTCTCTGGCTGGCGGAGGACAAGGAGGCCTACAAGCGTAACCTCGCCGCCACCCTCTTCGCCGACCTGCTTAAGCAGAAGAAGCAGACGGAATCCGAGCAGCAGCAGGAGGAGCAGAAGCGCGAGAACTCTCCGGAACAGAAGGCCCGGGAGGAACGTGAGGAGAAGCAGAAGGAAGCCGTCACCCGTGAGGCGACAGGCCTCATCGCGGGCGTTGTCGCGGCGGGCATGGCCAGAGACATAGCACAGGAGGAGCGCAGCCGTGGCTTCCATCGCTAGACTCCTCCTTCCGGGACTGGCGGCTGTGATGATTGCCGCCTCTCCCCTGCAGGCCGGTAACAATACCCCGGCCCCCAGACTGAACAGGATATCGATACAAAGGACTATGAGCAAGGCAAGTGACTATGTGGACAAATACGCCGAGGCGGCGATGGAGCAGATGCGCAAGTACGGCATCCCTGCCTCCGTCACCCTCGCGCAGGGTATACTGGAAAGCGCCAGCGGACAGAGCGAACTGTCCAGGAAGGGTAACAATCATTTCGGGATCAAGGCGACAAGGACGTGGCTCGACGGCGGCGGCCGTTACCTCGTGTATACGGACGACAAGCCCAATGAGAAGTTCTGCCAGTACGCCTCGGTCGCTGACAGCTACGAGCACCATTCACTCTTCCTTCGTGGCAACAAGCGTTACTCGAACCTCTTCGAGCTCTCCCCGGACGATTACGTAGGCTGGACACGGGGCCTGCAGGAGGATGGCTATGCCTCCAGCAAGCAGTACGCTAGCAGCCTGCAGTCCCTCATCAGACAGCACGGCCTGGACCGCTACGACCGTCAGGTCATGCAAGAGAAGGGCTGGCAGAGCACCCTGACGCAGACTACCGGCAGCACGGCGGATCTGGCGGCGCACTCCAAGGCTGTCCTCGGCGAACAACCGGCGGAGGCCCCGAAGGAGGAGAAAGCCGAAGAGCCGCAGGAACCCGAAAAGAAGGAAGCGCCGAAGGACAAGGACTACTTCAACACCATCGCCTCCGGAGAGCAGGGACAGGATTCCTGGAAGAACTTCTTCGGCCTGCTCGGTGCCGCCGGTGACTACCCTTCCGCCGATCCGTTCGTCGAGCTGGCCAGCACCCTATTCGCCGGTCTTATGGCTATGGCCATCCAGATCGACAACATGGGGAATGTCCAGCAGGTCCAAATGGAAGCGCCTGCGCAGCAGACCTCCGAGGCGAATACGCTGGCCTCACAGAACTTCGAGAACGGAATGAATTCCATGAACAACACAACCATAAAAAGAACAAGATCATGATTAAGAGCAATGTAACCGTCATCGGGACCGTGACCCGTTCCGCTGACATCAAGGAAGGCCGCGACGGCAATGCGTTCATCACTTTCGGCATGAAAGTCCATCTGCAGGACGGAGACCAGTCCGCGGATCTGGATCTCAGCGTTGCCTACGACGGCGAGGACGAGGATGTCCTCTTCAGCAACAAGGGCGACCGCATCAAGGTAGAGGGTGTGATGACCTTCAAGAAGATGGACGATACGACCTATTTCAACCTCTCTGCAAAGAAAGTGAAGAAGGTCGGCGAGGCTGCGGAGGACTCTGTCAGCGGCACGCTCCAGTTCCGGGGCACGCTGGGATCCAAGGGTGTCACCCAGCACCAGGGCAAGAAAGGGGCGTTCCGCACCTTCGATGCCTACAGCGCCGAGAAGGTCGGCGATGACAAGTTCTCCTACATCTGGGTGCATTTCCTGGACTTCGGTGATGACAGCCGCTCCTGGCTCGGTGCGAAGGGCAAGATCAACGCCGAGGGCCCGCTGGAGCTGCAGGTGTTCAAGGATAAGGTAAGCATCAACTGCCGCGTCGAGAACCTCTCGAAGTGGGTCAAGGATGAATCCAAGAGTTGACGGCCATGGCACAGGACAAGAAACACGACGGCGATTATCTGTCCGCAGCCGACAAGGCGCTCCTTCGGTTCACTGAGCTGATGATCGACAAGATCCAGACCCTGCAGGGAGACTGGAAGAAGCCCTGGTTCACCCCGGGCACGACACAGCCTCCCCAGAACCTCTCCGGCCGCCATTACAACGGCGGGAACTCCTTGATGCTGATGATGCAGGCCGAGAAGATGGGATACGATATCCCAGTCTGGGCGACCTTCGACCGCATCACGAATCTCAACTACATCAAGGACAAGCACGGCAACGTGTTCCAGGCCCGAGACGAGAACAACAACAAGCTCCCGCAGGTGAGCGTCAACAAGGGCGAGAAGTCTTTCCCGGTCTTCCTCACGACCTTCACCGTCGTCAATCCGGAGACCAAGGAGAAGATCCCCTATGATGACTACCGGAACCTCTCCAAGGAAGAGCAGTCCAAGTACAAAGTGTACCCGAAGCTCCAGGTCTACAACGTGTTCAACGTAGCTGCGCAGACCAACCTGGAGTTGACCCGTCCCCAGATGTTCGAGAAACTCAAGGCACAGGCTCAGGGACAGATGATGCATGAACAGGGCGACCTGAGCAGCCACCCGGCCATCGACAAGATGATCGACGACAACCTCTTCCTCTGCCCCATCAACCAGGTCAAGGGCGACAAGGCCTACTACTCCCCCGGTGATGACAAGATCGTCGTTCCCACCCGGGAGCAGTTCGTGGACGGCGAAGCCTTCGCCACTAATACGCTCCACGAATGCGCCCATGCGACCGGAGCCGACTCCCGACTGAGCCGTCATCTGGGCGGCCATCCGTTCGGTTCTCCGGAATACGCACGGGAGGAACTGATCGCCGAACTGTCCGCTGCCGTTATCTCCAGCCAGTACGGGATGAGCAAGCACATCAAGAGCGACAGCGCCCAGTACCTGAAGTCCTGGCTTGGCTCCCTCCAGCAGGGGCCTGAGTACCTGAAAAGCGTCCTCGGAGACGTCAGGCGCAGCACCGGTATGATTACCCAGCGCCTCGAATCCATCCAGCAGGAGATGAGCAAGGGCGAGGAAGCGGACTACAGCCGATTTCGTCCGGCAAACGTGAGTGCCCAGCAGACAACTCAGGATTCGCAGGTACAGGCGGCCAAGGACGCTGAACCTGTCGAGGAGGAAGTCCACCACCACGGCCGGTCGAGATAAGGGAAGACGGCCATGGGTAAGAAGCGGAAGAAGGACAAGGGTGTCCTGGCGTACATCTCTCCCAAGAGCAGGAAGGATGTCAAGGCCCTAATCCGTGAACTGGGGCTGTTTTATATAATAGAGTAGGATAGGAAGTTAGTATTGGTAAGAAGTTCCCATCCCATGTTGTTCATGAAGGAGGGTATGTTCTATCTCCCTTCTTTCGAAGGTAGAAGGGTAGAGTGGCATGGTCCTGGAATCGGAGGATAGTTGGAAGAGGTGAAGCACCGTCCTGGTAATTCCTGCGTAAACTGGCCCCTCCGTGCTCTTATGAAAGTGCCCCCCGATGGAAAGTGATCCCCCTGTGTCCTTGAAAGCGGAACCATCAATAGAATGCAGGCTGGTGCGGTTTTTCATCTCATCAGCCTGCATTTAGTTTTTCGATGAAAAGGACAGATTGTCCAAATAGTCTACGAAATATGGCTATATTTGTAATAATTATGACTAATCCAATAAAACTATTGGCGAAAGAAACCGCCATCTACGGTTTACCCTCAATATTAGCGAGGGTACTGAATTTCCTTTTCGTCTCCGTTTACACCCGTATGCTCTCGCAGGTGCAATACGGTGTCGTGACAGAGTTTCTAGCATATATCGCAATTTTGCAGGTAGTGCTGGTATTGGGTCTTGAGACAGGGTGCTTTCGGTTCGCGAATAAAGAGGGAATAGACTCTCAAAAAGTATATTCTGGTGCCCTTTTGACCATTATGGGGGTTAACCTGGCCTTTTTGGCGGTCATGGTTGTTTTTTCTGATGCTATTTCTAGCACCTTAGGTTATAAAGGTTATAACCGTCTCATCATCTATGTCGCTTCCATTCTTTTCTGCGACAGTATAACGGCCATTCTGTTTGCGAAACTTAGGCAGGAGCATAAGGCCCTTAAATTTGCTATCCTCAAGAGTGTCAAGATCTTCACGGAAATCGGTGCCAACCTGTTTCTCTTCTTTGTATATCCGGCAAATCCGGATTTCACTTATCCGGTTTTCGCCATTTTCATCAGTTGCATCGTATGCCTGGTCCTGTTCATTCCGGATTTGCTGAAACTTCGTCTCACTTGGGATGGAGGACTCGTGAAAAGGATGCTGGCCTATTCTATCCCGCTGATGGTGGCCGCCCTTCCCGGCGTTGCCAATGATTTTGCCGACCGTGTTCTCTTCCGTTTCTTTGACACATCTTCCGAGGCATGGCGGGCATCTCTGGGCGTCTATCAGGCCGCCGTAAAGTTAGCGGTGATCATGAACCTCTTCATTCAGATGTTCCGTTATGCCGCTGAACCCTTCTTTTTCCAACAGGCGCGTGAAGATGGCGTTCAGGCGCTCTATGCACGAGTCATGGAGTATTTCACGGCGTTCTGCGCCCTTGTTTTCTTGGGTGTGGTCGGATACATTGATATAATTTCCCTTTTCCTCGGGAGCGACTTCCGTATTGCTATCGGAGTCGTCCCCATCATGTTGCTGAGTTATATGATTCTGGGAATGCTCTTCAACGTTTCAATGTGGTACAAACTTTCCGAACGTACTGATATGGCGATTTGGATCACATTGGCGGGGCTGGCTGTTACCATTGTAGTGAATGTGGTGTTCATGCCCCGGTTCTCCTATTGGGCATCTGCCTTTGGGCATCTTACTAGTTATTTAATCATGTTCATCTTGAGTGCGTGGTTGGGTTCAAAGTATTATCCCATTCCTTACAACTGGAAACGGATAGGGATGCTGTTCGTCTTGATGGGAACGGCATATCTTATTATGTATTTAACGGCTCCTACTAGCCCCGGCATACACTGGTCATCCATCGGTTGGAACACACTTATTATCTCAATCTACGCCGCATCTGCTTGGGTTGTGATCACACGACACCAGTAATTCTCGTAAGTGTTTTTTGCCTGGAATGCTTTCTTTGAGAGAACTGCCGACAAGAAAATCATAACTCTAATTGCTAAATAGAAGCGCAAGTGCTCTTTGTATAAAGATATTCCTATAGGATCTCCACAAATCATCGATTTACAAAGAGTGATTGTATTGGCCTTATGAACTGCTCAATAAGTCTCATGTCCTCAGTTACTATTTCCGCATTTCCATCCATGTTTTGCACAAAAGGGAATACTTTATGATAGGTACTCTCCAATCCATCTGGAAAAATGACATCCACAGTATAGGTTAAACCTTCTTGCGTATTCTCAGGCACGGATGATATGGAAGCCACAGTCCCTTTCACGATACCAAACTCGAGGTACGGAAAGCCATTCAGTTTGATATTAACTTGTTGCCCGACATTGACTTTACCGAAACCAGAAGACGGAACCTTCAGTCTACCAATAATGGTTGCCCCCCCTGAAGGGGCAACGCTTGCAATAATGTCCCCAGCACTGACCCTTTGTCCTCTACTCCACACATTTTGCAAGGAAACACAACCATCATAAGGAGCTATGATGGCATATTGCTCCTTCCAAAGGGATACCTGTCCTATAAGAGTGCTCTTTGCTTGTGAAATCAGTCGCTCATATTCCGAGGTCTCCATAGTCTTCTGTGTATTTAGTTCGAGTATCTGTTGCTCTGTCTGTAATCGGCTAAGATATGCACTGGTCATTGATGCATCAAAGCCAGCTAGAACATTCTTTTTGGACAGGAAAGATTTAAGGGTCTTCTCATACTCTGCCTGCGCTATCAAATTATTTGCAAGCATTATCGAGTCTCTCTGGAGAGATCTCTTCTCATAAACAAGGTCTTCAGCGAGTATTTGTCTTTGTGCTTCAAGTTTGGCGCAATACTCTTTTTCGCGATTTATCTGCTCCGCCAAAAGAGCCTTTTTCCTTCCAATTTTGTCGATTTGCAAATAATCTTGATAATCGGAGCAGATTGATAGGTATTCTATCCATCCCTCCTGCAGGTCCCCAAGTTGAAGAGAAGATAGCCTCGAGACATCTGCTTTCGTTAGCAGATCATCGGCTGTTAACAGCTCTTCCGCAATTACCATATCCTCGTATTTGACTGCGCTCGCAATGAGAGCAATTAACTGCCCCTTTTGAATCTCTTCTCCATCTGCAACATAGACAGAATCTAGGATGCCTATCGCTTTCGCTGCCAGATCTGAAGGCGGATTGTCGGAGGTAAGGAAAATACTAGCCGTCACAGTCTGGGGATACTTAATGAAGTAACATGCCACGATAATCCCCCAAAGGATAATGATGATTATCGTAATCCCCCATCGCAGGATCCATTCTGGCCTGCTACCCATTATCACCTGAACCTCTTCGCTATATACTGTAGTGTCTAACTCTTGTTTCTTTTGTTGCATGTCAACCACTATTTGTCAAATCAGTTCCCAAGTTCCAGCTGATTGCGAATCAGCTCGAAATAATAGCCTTTATTTGAAATAAGCATTGTGTGCGTTCCCTCCTCCACAATACGCCCATGGTCCAAAACAATTATATTATCTGCGTTCTTTACCGTACTTAGGCGGTGGGCAACGATAACGACTGTTTTGTTCTTGAAAAGCTGATCGAGATTTTCCATGATTACCTTTTCATTGTTGGCGTCCAGAGAGTTCGTTGCCTCGTCAAAAAAAAGATACGGGGAATTCTTGTATGCCGCTCGAGCAATGAGTATCCGCTGCTTCTGCCCAGTACTTAATCCATGACCATCAGCCCCTACTCTCGTATTATATCCCAAAGGCAACTGTTCTATCCACTCGCGGATGTTTGCCACTTCCGCAGCCTGCCTAACGCGTTTCATATTAGGAGATTCATCGCATAGGCCGATGTTCTCAGCAATACTATTTGAAAAAATGTATCCTTCCTGCATCACGCAGCCACACTGCTTACGCCAGGAGCTCTCACTATAGCTCCGGATTTCCATTCCCCCGAGCATCACAGTCCCCTCAACGGGAGAATAGAAACCGAGCATCATCTTAAGCATTGTCGTTTTCCCACTGCCTGATGCTCCCACTACTGCAGTGACCTTCCCATGGGGCACTTTCAATGAAATCCCATTCAGCACCTTCGGAGAATGTGGGCCCTCATATTGGAAAGTAACGTTGTTAAACTCGATATCAGCATCTGCTGGGATATCACAAATCTTTTCCTTTCCAGTCGGTTCCTCATCGTCGCGATTATGAATCTCTCCAAGTCGTTCCATAGAGATACTTGCATCTTGATACTCCCATACAAAAGAAATAAACTGGCTTACAGGAGCATTTAATTGGCCAATTATGTATGTGAGGGCCGTCATCATGCCCAGGGTCATATCGCCATCGATAACTGACTTTGCCGCAAGAAAGGAAATAACGATGTTCTTGGTCTGATCTATAAAAGTGCCACCCACTTGCTGGATTTGTGACAGTGTAAGCCCTTTTATGCTTATTCTGAAAAGCTTGGCCTGTATGCGTTCCCACTCCCAGCGTTTTTGTTTTTCACAGTTGTTGAGTTTAATCTCTTGCATACCGCCAATAAGTTGCACTATGTTACTTTGGTTGCTTGCCGCTTCTTGGAAACGCATATAGTCCAACTTGCGTCGCCATTTGAGAAATACCAGGACCCAACCGACATAGATGCTTGTACCGAGAAGGAACACCATGAGTATTTTGAGTTTATATCCTCCAAGAATTGCCCCATATATGACAAGCAGAATCACCGCCATAACAATACTCAGAAAGGAATTGGTCAAAAAGTCTTGAATGCGGTTATGATCTTGAATCCTCTGCATGATGTCCCCAGTCATCTTCGTATCGAAAAAGGAAATTGGGAGGCGCATGAGTTTAGAAAGAAAATCCGAAATCAATGAGATGCTCACACGCGCAGTCATATGTAACATCAGCCAGTTACGGATAAGATCGTTAGCCAGTTGTCCGGCTACTATCAGTAATTGTGCGATAAGCATTGTTTGGACAAAGCCTATCTTCCCCAAAGTCACACCTTTATCCACGATTGACTGTGTAATAAAAGGTAATATGAGGCTCAATATGCTCGCCACTACCATAGCCAGGAAAAGCTGTACAATGCTTTGTTGATGTGGTCTAAGGTATTTGAACAGATAGTGGAGGTTGAATTTCTTTTTTTCTTTAATCTCTCCCAAACCCTCCTTCTGCTCATAGAATGTAGGTGTCGGTTCAAGGAATAGAGCGATCCCTTTGTCCCCGTTGGATATCCAATACTTCTTGAACTCTGATTCAGAATATTTTAATCTACCTTCTGAAGGATCTGCGATAAACAGTTTTATTCCTTTTCGTTTGTTTTCTACTTTATACAAAACCACATAGTGATTTTGATTCCAATGTAGAATGCATGGAAAACTATGAGAATCAACGAGCTGTCTAAAAGAAAGAAGTAACCCGCGGGAGCGTAATCCGATAATCTCTGCCGCATCACATAGATCCAACATTGAGATTCCTTCCCGAGATAATCGACAGAACGTTCTCAATTGAGACGAAGTGTATTCAGTCCCATAATGCTTACATACCATCCGAACACACGCAAGCCCACAATCTAGCATATCGAGCTGCTTATAAAAAGGGAACGACATCTTTAATATGTTCTAAGAATATCATTTACAATCCTTTCCTCTTTTTTAAAAGGGGTTACTAATCATAGAGAAAACTATGATACAGATCAATACTGATTATTTTAGCTCAGGGTAATAGGATTGTTTTAACTTTTTTCGGGGATAAAAGGCGCAAACTCTCGTAAGCTATACCCGTAAACCCCGTCATCATCCCGATTGTTTTAAATGGAGCCCCTAAGGTATAATCGCCATTAGCATACTTTTTTAAAATGCTTGATATTGCATTGTCATACCACGTACATAACTCCGGGTCACTAAATGATTGTGAAGCTTCGTGTAATAACTCAATATTCCCAAAACTACCATAAGACAAGTCAAGATTGTCAGTGAAACCATATTTGATAGTTGTGGCGATTGCACTATCAAGACGCTTTTTCGATCTGGTTATATCAATTCCATTCTTAAGCAACTCTAATCGTAATAATCCGATACCTCCAGCCCCATGTGCCCATGCGGTTGAACAAAAACCATTACCTTTAGTTTTTATGATATAATCTCTCACATCTACCCAGTTATTCCTTTCCTCTAAAAAAAGAGAATCCTCATACTCAATTATCTTTTCTACGACTTCTCCATACGATTTATCAATAGTCAAATATAACCGAAGAAATGCCAGTGCAAATCCAGAAGCGCCATGAGACAATCCACTCAACGGCTGTTTGCTTGATACCCTCCAACCAATCCCGTTATTAATTTCAATAGACTTGGACAACAATTTATTCCCGGCATATAGTGCATGTTTTTTAACCTCATTATCCCCACAAATCCTATAATAATCACATAATGCAACTATCAATCCTGCGTTCCCCTTAATTAATCCATAATAGTTATCTCGATCTATTAGATTGGAGAGATTAATACTACTCAGTATTCTTTTATTATTAATAAGATAACTTTCGTCCCCTAGCATTTCAAACAAACGGTTATTCAGAAGAATGACCGCCCCCCAGCCGGTATACAATCCTGTGGTTTTAATTGATTGTTTACAAATATTGATGTGAGACCCCAGATACTTATATGCCTTATTTGCAATATGTAAAGCTTCATCACAGTCAAAAAGGATTCCATATGCAGTTAAAAACAGAATCACCCCCGATATCCCATAGAACAAATCATAAGAAGCTTCAAAAAAACGATATGTAGTAGAATCAATACTTATCGGTTGGAGCATTAGCCCATGAGCATACTGACGAGTAATATGAAGAGAATCTTTAATGAAACAATATGCTTCATCGGCTATCGTCCGAAGCCCCAGATCTCTTCTCATATTAAATGTCAACCCAGATGACGCTCTAATAGTACAACTATTGAGATACTGCTCTTTACTTAATATTGTCTTTATTATCCATAATTGGTTTTCTAAATCATCGTTAGAGAATCTCTTTATCTTTCGTCTTATTGTCTCAATACCCGTATCATCAAAAAAGGATTCAAGCTCTTCATCAGTACTATCGTTATGCCATAATGATAAAGAATTGGTATATGTTGAGAAATACGGAATATCACCATCAATAACATCTTCGATTTCATAGGGTACGATTCTTTGAAGAACTTTATACTCTTTAATCGTAGACGTTAATGAAGATACGATTAGCTTTTTATAAACCAAACTATCTTGAAGACACCTCAACATATTTGTTTGTTGCAAGATATAGCTATATGCGACTGTATTTCTAAATAGTACACGCACCTCATCTCCATCGACAGTATTGATGAGCGATAAGTATTCTTCTCGATTATTGAGGATACATCTATACGCTGAACTGAAACCCCTTATAAAATCTTTGGCATAATCAGAGTAATAAACAGTATGATTCCTCAGAATCGGTACATTCTTCCCCTTTTTAATCTGGCCATATTCTTCTTTTTTATAAACGTTTCCCAATGAATCCACATCATAATAATCGAAACTAAAAGGGCTCTTAACACTGTCGACATCCGCCATTCCGCTGATATCTGTCTCTGCTCCATCTAATGATAGTTCAGATGGTATTATCCCACATCTCAAAATACTTTGATATAGCCCTTGGTTTGCTTCTGCTCCATCAATAGGATTATAAGGGCAGCAGATAGCTTCAAGATCGATAATCACCGGGAACTGACCTTTACATATTATGTTTTCATAATGAATATCTGTGCCCTCCAAACTATATAATACACACAAAAGAAAACCTAATCTAGAATAATAACCTCTTACCTCATCGATAGAATGGCATTCTTCATAATCGATATACTCTTCCCATCCGTAATTACCAGACAATACAATTTTCGGACAATAAAACGAATACCCACATAGCTTTCCCAACCTTGAAAGGATCTGATAGAAATGCTTGTCTAGCGAGAGATTTCTGGGTTTATAGACTAACTTATCCTTAGAATACTGTATTATTGTTACACCCTTCCCTCCTCTATGATAATCTCCAGCTCCAAGCTCTATCTGACAAGGGCGTTCAGGGTTATCAATTGCATAAACTGAGCAAATTAATCCGGAGTCCTTCTTAAGTAGCGATAAAATCCGTTCAATATTGTTAAAACCTCTTGTAATTATTCTCCTCTTTTTTTGAACGTAGATTGGATAATTCTCTTCAATAAACCTCTTTGCACGTAATACTGTGTCATTATCTATACCGACATTTGATTTGGCAATACCACTATAAAGAACAGGAAGAAAGCCTTCAATGATCTTATCATACTCTTCGACGATGCCAGAGTTAAACAAATAGTCATAAAAAACATTCTTCTCGCAAACAAGGGGATAATCACAATACTCGTTCATTATATCAACAAGGAACAGTTTCTCCAATCCATTCTGAATCGTAGTATAATCTATTGCATTATTGGCCATAAGATGCTAACCATTAATAAGATAGCACAACAACTAAACAACGTAATTATATAGGAGATGAAGAGAAAGAGAGCTCCATATTCCATACTTAATTCGTAAGTAACCAAGCATTATTCCACCTATAAGCTTACTGATAAATAGCGACATACTATAAATTACTACCGGCAAATTCCAAGAAGGAAGATTAAGAAGGTGAAAGGATGCAAATGTTACACAAATAGAATAAAAGTATAGAGTATAATTGACTTTTTGCATTCTCTTATTTAATAATACAAACAAAACCGTTCCCATCAATAAAGTTAATATCACTCTAGGAATGATTAACTCAGTTGAAAAGAACGATGTATATGTAATAAAAGATGCTAGATAAAAAGAAAAAGCCACTAGTGAAATCAGTATGTTCGTCTTATTCCTAACTAGAGGAAGTCTAAAAGCGACTTCCTCTAGAAGGCATGGAAAAATGAAGAAAAATCGTGAAAAAGTAGTGCTTCCATGTCTCATTATTGGCATAGAGCTGTTTAAGATAACAGTTATCACAAAATAAGTACCTATTGCCATTAACACATTGTATAAGAAAAAGGCAACACACAAAACGAGCAATTCTGCCAGGTTCCGTTTCGAAGTTACTGTCTCTCTGGGGCAAAAGATAAAATGAAGCATTCCCACAAAAGCACTACAAACTGTTCGATTATCTCCTATTACGAATTAGCGTACTGATTTGCCCAAAACTCTGAGCAAAAGATCAAATAGTCGTGGATGTCTTCCCACTTAATCTTTCCCCCACGACCACAAGAGTGGCCATCACTATTACATTCAGCGCTCACACTGCAGTAATTACCAGCAGAATTACCGCCACCTGTGAGACGTGCTAATAATGTGGCATCAAGTTCCTGAGGTTGTTCCATCACGATGGCATCACTCATAGACTGCCAATAGGATTCAAGATTCTGTTTCATCTATTATAAAATCAAAAGCCTACTTAATTCGGGCATCAGCACTCCCGTGAGATTCAACTCAAAAGCATGAGAGAGAATACTGTAGATTGTAAATTTGTTTGCATGCACAACGACATCAAAACGAAATAAACAAAAGCTAACAATACTTCATTTCTGACGAAATCTGATATATGATAAAAATGTCTTTTGACATCAATTCTATCCATATAGTCATCTCGTCTGTCAGAAATGTTTAACCAAAACCTTTTGGGAAGAATATCCCTAAGGTTGCTCATTTGTTGCACTCCTACAAAGAGTGGCACATTGCAGCAAAAAGTCACCTTGTTCCAAGCCTCTTTGCTGCCAATTAATAAAACAACACTTTCCTTTGTCCGCCAATTCTGTAACTACTATTTACTATTTAATAAGCCTCATTTGCTGAGTTAGAAAGAGGGGTGGCTTCTTTCCCTACAAATCCGCGAATCAGCAATTGATGTTTGTCCTATTAATAACGATTGCCTATTTGTGTCAGACTATCTTTGAACTAATTGAGTGAATTCTAATTAGAAGTGCAACACACTTCACTACTGTCCGGAGAAATAATCTCCGATATGGTTTAAACTATTTATTTTCAACAAAATACAAGGCACTGAATTTTTCGATTAGAACTTGGCCGACTTTGCGGTCCGGAATCAAGCCGCCGTCCGCAAGCCATGAAAAAGGGAAAAACAGTCTTCGCGCAGATTATGTCTCTCTTCAACGAATACGAGTTCAAGAAGTGTGTCGACCGCTACAAGGGTGACCGGCACGCTATCAAGTTCAACTGCCGTGACCAGTTCATGGTGATGAGCTTCGCTCAGTTCACCGGCAGAGCCGGTTTGAGAGATATTGAGACTACACTTAACCTCTGCGGAGACCTCTACAGATCCGGTATCAAGGCGATGCCCCAATCCACGCTTGCGGAGGCCAACGAGAAGAAGGACTGGCGTATCTATCGAGACTTTGCGATGACTCTGGTCAAGGAAGCCACCTCGCTCTACAAGGATGAAAAGCTGTGGATTGGTCTTGAAGAGATGATCTATGCGTTCGATAGTACCACTATCGAGTTGTGTCTGAAGCTGTGCCCCTGGCTGCCGTCAGATGATTCGGTAATAGTACTGTCAACCTGATATTTCTTTGTATGAATCTGGGCTTTCGCGCTGACTTGCATGATAACCGATAGCGTCAAAATGCAGGTCAAGACCCGTATATTACGTTCAAAGCAATTCATGGCTATCCTCTTCTAATCGTTTGAAATACATTGTAAAAGCACGAGACGTATACTCCTTTGGGCAGGGTAGATCATGTGTGAATACCCTATCCAAATTTTTTTGCAAGAGTGCGAACTTCCAGTCTGTGTGACCTATCGTACTAATGTTGACTGCCAAAGTGTTATTGAGGGTGGGGACCTCGTTATTGCGTGCCCGGACAGAAATTATCTTGAGATTATCAGCCGTTGGGCCGTTTTGCGGCGATATGGCATGTAATGCGATAGTGTTCTCTGAGGCGCTGCGCCCTGTACGGTTGCCGGCATAGTCATAGGTGTATGATATGGTATTCTGGCCAAATATGTGAATCGAGAATAAGATGAAGGCCGAAATGGTAACGGTAAACTTTCTTTTATTCATGATATACAATTATTTTAAACTATTAAATGATTAATTACACTACCTTATTATACATACATTAGGGGTGCGTATGGGGTTAATTGTCGTATGATTGTTCAAATCAAATCTTTATATAGTTTGCGCATTAAAAACAATAATTTAAGGTCCTATCCATTTTTCTAGATTAATAAACTATCGCCTGTATTACCAGCTCCTTTTCCATTTCATTATAGACAATTAAACTATAATTCCTTGAGTCACTATTATCAACATCTATAAGGTAAAGCCCCATATCCAGATCATTGACATAATTTACTCCCCTCCCAGACATCAATTTCTTATGTTGAGATAGCATGGGCATATGAAGGGCTCCGGCAATTTTCATCTGATTTAAAATGTAGTTCAATTCTTTATCTTGTGCTGTTGGAAAAGATATTCTAACGAACAGCTCTCCATCTCCATTAGGATACCATTTGTCAGTTTTTTCCTCGATAATATAATGTGTCCGTTGTAGATTGATGCCGAAATGGGAACAAATGATGCTTATCCGATCTTGGCATGAACATAAGCATAATGTAATACTTAGCAGAGATACAAATCGAGATAAAAGAATTTTCATTTTTCATTTATTTAACAAAAATACTTCTCCTATAGAATATATCGAATGATGTGCCGCTGACTATGACACCATATCCTCTAGTAATTAGTTCAGCAGGTATACTTCTCTCGCCCCAAGACTTGGCGTCAAAATCATACCTATCATAAAAACCGAGTAGCTTCGTATACATGCCTTTTGAATAAAATTTCACTGTTGCTTTTCCAAAAGAATACTTCAAATCAAAATCGGCATCATAAAAATCAATACTTGCGGTATAGTATCCATCTTCTCCTAATTTAGCATTAGCATAATCTATCTTCCCTTTAGAAACCAAATAGTTAAATTCTTTACCAGTTATAATAAAATCCTCGCCATTTCCCTTGGAGTAATGACTCCGTAAACGATCAAAGAACTTATATTCTTCGGTTTTATGTTGAAGATGATTAAAACTAGCAGTAACCAGACCGATACAAGCTCCCTTCCAAAAATCTCCTCCGTTTATTTCTGATGAGATACCACCTGCAACTGAACTAAATACAAGCATTCCTGCATCACCAAGAGTTTGTTCTAGACCTAAAATTGAATAACCACTCGCGGCCCATGATCCCAACGTTCCTGATGCGAATCCGCTCCAAAAGTCACCGCCTTGTAAAGACGACAATCCCCCTTGTGTAAGGCCATGAACAACACCACGTATTAATTCTGTTCCATATGTACCAGCGAAATTACCAAAAGCACTAAAAGCCTCTCCAACACCAAAGGTCACAGCACCAGATAATGCTCCAAAACCAACAGATTTGCCAAAATCTGACCAGCTCCAATTATTGAAACCGCCATCACTTAGTGCCACTCCTGTAGTATAAGATGCAGCACCTATAACAGCACCCCAGCACGCAGCGTCCAAAACGGCGCCGAATGGGCCCATAAAAAGAGAGAAAAAGAATTCTCCGCTTTCATCAGTATACCTCAACGGGTTATTCAGCGCATAGGAGTATCGGTTGAAGTTCTGGGAGAAGTCGGGGGCCTGAACATAGGGGTCAGGACTCAGGAAGCGGCCGAGGAGAGGATCATACAGGCGGGCATTCATGTTCACAAGACCGAACCAGGTCAGGTGCTCGTGTCCTGTGAAGCCTCTGCCGAGGAAGAGCTCAGGCTCGCTGCCGGACGGGTATATCTCAAGGGTCTCCGGGTCGCGCAGACGGCCCCAAGGGTCATAACTATACTCCGCAACCAGCGTCCCGCTCAGCGAAGCTATTTGGGTGACATTGCCAAGGTAATCCCTACCAATGTTATAGGCCGTCCAGTTCCCTCCGTTTTCCCGCTGGTATACCATCGGGGCGGAATAGGCTTCACCACCAAGATACAAGCGTTCCTTGCTGCCACTTTGGGTCTGGTCATACTCGTACCGGCCACCGATGTAGTAACGGGCAAGCACCTGCGTAGCACCATCGGCAACATACATCTTCACCCGGTCACCGTCGCCGTTGTAGGTAAACGCTGCGCTTCGGCCTCCCTCTGTCAATACTGACGGGCGATTATAACAGGTGTAGGATATAATCTGCTGTCGGTCGGGCACAAGTCCATCCTCTTCCGGTGCGAGGGTTGTAATACGGTACGGATGCAGGCTTGAGCCGTAAGCCATGGCACCCACCCCATCCATGGACAGGATGTTACCCTGGCTATCGTAACTTATCTGACGGCTGCCGATAGCAACCAGGCGGTTCAGATTGTCATAACCGAAGGTCTCAGTCTGGCCGTTGACGCCATCTGACCTTGAGAGAAGATTACCTGTAGAGACGTCGAAGTTGTACGTGAAGTCCTGCAAGTCGCCGCCGTCCATCCTTCTGTATGTGGGCATACCGAAGGCCGTGAAACCGTACTCTCGTGTGATGTCTCCACTGGTAATAGCAGTCGCCATTCCAAGGTCGTTCTCGCTGGTAAGACTCCAGACTAACGTGCCATCCGGAAGAGAGACACCCGTATTATACCCATTGCTGTATGTATATGTCTCCGTTGTTATCGGACCTGATTGAGAGATATACTCGGTGCTATTAAGCACACTGGCCGTCCCATAGTGATATACCTTTCTGAGATACTTCCCGTCGGGGATGGTCTCCTTGTCCGTCACTACGCGATCGAAACCGTCGTATGTGTACTCCATGCCAGTACCATTCGTCGATTGCTCTGTGGCCAGAAGGCCATAAGAGTTATATGTGTAAGACGTGTTATATTCGCCAGGCCGTTCGACCAGCGTGGTCCTGCCATATTTATCCTTATAGGTTCTTACTGTCCCATTCGGGTTGGTATGGGTGATCTCCGAGGAGCCATCACTATTCCAGACATAGGCATCGGTCTGTGTGCCTGCGCTTGGATCGACCATCTCCGTCCTACGGCCATAGTCGTCATAGGAGAATGTGGTGACGACATTTCCTGGAGCCGTTATTATTGACGGCTGTCCATCGTCTCGGAGCGCATAGGTAATGGCTCCACCCGCATCAGTCACGCTGATGACATTCCCGTTTGCATCCGTCGTGCTGGTGGAGGTGATGCCGTCTTTTACAGTCGTTACGCTGGTTCCGCTATATGACCACGTGGAGGTCTTCCCGGAAGCTTCGGTCAGTGATACGGGACGGTTGTATTCGTCATACGCGTAAGTGCTCCAATAGGAAGCGGTATTGCCTCGATAAGGAAGTGACACTCTCGACAGGCGGCCCTTGCTGTCGTATTCCCGGTCCGTCCACTGCCACTGACCGTCGAAGCGCTTGACACCGCTGCGAATCTCGCGGCCAAGGGCGTCGTAGTGGATGACAGTCTCCGGTTTTCCAGTAGCCGTACTTGTAACCGTGAAAAGACCTGTACCTCCCCAGGTAGCACTGGTCTGCTCCACCGTACCATCAGGATATGTTGTGGAGACGAGATTGCCCCAGGCGTCATAAGTATATGTCGTGGTGCGGTTGCGGTAGTCCTTGACTGTTGCCGGCTTACCAAACTTGTTATATCCGCTGTAGGTTGTCGTATGGCCGAGAGCATCCGTCTTAGATAGCATATATCGCCCATCACTGTCATAAGTGTAGGTGTTGCCGATAAACTCCGTCGCTCCATACTGGGCAGACTTCTCGGAGATCACATTGCCCCAGACATCGTACATCCACTGCGTTTCGGATACTAAGTTGGTAGCATCATAGTGCTCAAGTTCACCAATCGGATCAATAGGAGCACCGGGTTCTCCTGGGTCTTCTGGGTCTCCTGGGTCCTCCGGGTCCTCCGGGTCTTCCGGCTCTTCCAGTTCTTCCAGTTCTTCCCGGTTTAGGACAACTGCATCATCACTGTTTATCCCATTCGAATTGGCATAATGGACAAGGCTGTCTGCATTAGAACGGAGTAAAATGGTACCGTACCGCCCCACATAGCGCCTGTTCGTCAATGGACGATAATAGCTATCATACGTATTGACCGACTTTTCTTTCCAGGCAAGCTCCGGGTTTCCATCCCCCTCCTTTACGATTGACTCTTCCGTTACAACACCTAGAACATATTTGGACGTAGAAACGCTGTTCTCATAGGTTCGGGTGAGCGTTTCAGTCTGGGCGGTTCCGGTCCCGATGCGACGGCGTGTAAGAATCGTCGTCGGAAGATCATAACTGCCATAAGTATAGCTCGTCGTGGTCGCTATTCCTGTCAAGGTATTATTCTCGACGCTCTTTGTCAAACGAGGATTGAGCTTCCCATATGTAGTACTATTGTTATCGTAAGTGTTTGTGACAATGTGATAGGGGTCATTCCATACGGAACCGTGACGGGAAATTATTGATGTCACCACCCCTCGTTTCTGCGTATCATGTACTTCCTCCACAATTTCCGTGGCATTGCCCGCCAGGTAATCATACGAGCGGATTTTTGAGAAACCGCAGAACCCGAGGCCAAGATTGTGGACAACGCCGTTGAAATAGCTGTAATACTTATTCTTATAACGATCCGTATATGAGTTTTCGCTGAGATATCCATCTTCGGATTCGAGAACATATATCGGAAGGGTTCTAAAAGCATAGCCTGATGCATTGCTTACCGTCAATGTGTTGTCTGTCCAGTAGCGGCTGTTGGACGGCAGATATGTATAAGAATTAACCAGCATCCTTCCCATACCATCGACGGACTGCGAAAGACAACGAAGTTCGGGGGAAGGCTTGGAATACTTGAATTCATATATGTAGAAGCCGTCAATCTTGATAAAACTGCTCATTCCGGAAAAATCTACTATATTGCCTGGAATGATACCTTTCGCATTGGCTATTGTCGACGGCGATTGAGAAAATGCGCTGAACGAAGAACCATTTGTATTCATGTAGGTCCCCAGGACTGTACCACTAATCTTGACAAGATCCGAAAATCCGTCATGGTTGAGGTCCATGAACATAAAGGTATCATCCGCTGTCCTGGATGTCAGATATATAGTTGTACTCAAAAACGATGCACCATTGAAAGCATACCGTGACCATGCAGTGCTTGAACCGGCAGCCGGCGCAACCATTATGTCAATATAACCATCGCCATTCAAATCCGTAATGTAATAAGGTCTCGTATCCGATGTGAGGACAGATGAAGTCACAATACCCAGCGTTTTCTCCTTTGAGAAGGATGAACCTTGGAGGCGATAGACATCCAAGCCTGAACTCGTCGCAAAACAAAGTTCTGTTTGTGAGTCATTGTCGATGTCAATGCTTAGAAGTCCCTTGCAATTGCTTGGCGTGAAATCAAACAGTTTCGCATCGTACAACTTGGTATGGGATGACAAATCAATCAAAGCCGCATAAGAGGTCTGATCATATAGCTTCGTATCATTGTAGTTCTTATCATAGGCCACGGTGAGTAGCTGAATCTTGCCGTTTCCCCGGAAATCGCCCCAGAAATATTCCCTTCGATAAGGACTCACGTATTCACCACTTGTAATGGTGCCTTGAACCTGTATTTCGAATTGAGAACTCTGCACCGGAGTGCCCGTAGAACCGCATTTATAAATGGTTATCAGCAGTTTGGTATTGCTGCCGCTAGTCCCATTGAAATTAACCTTCACAAGTTCATCCAGACCATCCCCATCAACATCGACCGCTTCTATTGTCTGGAAACCGTCACCGGTAGTGATACTGTCATCAACATCGTTGAAATCTGACAGACTTGGTGCAAACAGAATAACTTGATCCGAGGGATATAAACTACCAAATTGGTATCTCCAGGACCCGAGAAAGGGTTTATGCCCCGCTGTTACTCCGTAATTATCAAAGTACGGGTATATCAGCACACCATCATTAAAACTGCTTGTCACGAATTTTCCGCGACGGTAAATGAAGTCATGGTCATCCGATGTAAAAGCACTAGATAAAAGGAGGAAACTACTGTTATCTTTATACAGGTAGCCGTCAGTAGCGGGTGGATTATTGTATTCCGATGCGCCATATTCGAATACAAGAGGCCGTAGAGATTCCCCTCCAGAATTGCAATCAACCTGTGTAAGAAGCCATACATTGTCTTTTTGTTCATAGGAGATGGTATACTGGCAAAGCGTCACTCCGTTGTTATTGGAGGTAATACCTGTAAGACGATAATTCCTGTAGACAGACTTACCAGCGTAATATTTGGTAGAATATCCGGAATTATATGAGTAAGAAAATGTTATCTCCCCCTTATATGATGTACCAGAAGAGTTGTACCCATAACGGATGGCTGTAAGCCGGTCAATTCCATCGTAAGTATAGGAGGAGTACACGAAAGTGATTTTGTTTCCCTCAATGTCCATCATCTCCTTGACTGGGTATGACGGCATATTGTAAGCGACATTGGTCCCATTACCAAACTGCGCTGTCATGCCGTTCGGATATTTGACCGTGAAGGATATCGCATAACCCTGGGAATTGAAATTGGGCGCAACCAGAATGTTTCCCGTCGCAGTTATCAGAGGGAATGTGGATATCGTAGAGGATTGGGTGTTCCTCACAAGGGGGACCCCATCCAGAGCGAAGACGGCATCAGTATCATTCACATTGGCACCTTTCGTCGTCGCATGGTAATACCTGTTCTTACTGATGAGGGTTATGGATGAGAGTCCCTGTATGTCCCATCCATAACCAGCCCAACCTTCACCGGCCTGGCTGTTATAGCCGATGGCAATTGAAGGAGAAAGTTTGAACCCGGGTGCAGACGTGATAGGAATTTGGTAAGTCCTTGCTCCGGTTGGCGTCATCCCCTCCTGCAGGGGAATTTCCCCCACCGCATAATTGGAAAGGTCACCCGGGGATACTCTCCTTAGAGCATTTCTGCGGCCTGACAATGATGCTTCATGAGCAGCAATCCGACTTTCTATGAATGCCGATTTTTCCTTCTCCGAGAAAGAGAGATGCCTAAGTTCAGACGCCGCAGGGTGCTGAATGGGGCCAAAAACGAAAGGCCTTACGGAATATTCAACCGAGAGGCTGCCATCAGATAATTCGGTAACAGTGCTGTCAACCTGGTATTTCTTTGTATGAATCTGGGCTTTCGCGCTGACTTGCATGATGACCAGTAGCGTCAAAAGGCAGGCCAATACCCGTATATTGCGTTCAAAGCATTTCATATTTGTCCTCATCTAATTGTTTGAAATACATTGTAAAAGCACGAGACGCATACTCCTTTGGGCAGGGTAGATCATGTGTGAATACCCTATCCAAATTTTTTTGCAAGAGTGCGAACTTCCAGTCTGTGTGACCTATCGTACTAATGTTGACTGCCAAAGTGTTATTGAGGGTGGGGACCTCGTTATTGCGTGCCCGGACAGAAATTATCTTGAGATTATCAGCCGTTGGGCCGTTTTGCGGCGATATGGCATGTAATGCGATAGTGTTCTCTGAGGCGCTGCGCCCTGTACGGTTGCCGGCAGAGTCATAGATGTATGATATACTATTCTGGCCAAACATGTGAATCGAGAATAAAATGAAGGCCAGAATGGTAACGATAAGTTTTCTATTATTCATGGTTTACAATTATTTTATATAATTAACTAACAGATAGTATTTTGCAGGAGCATCTTCTGTTTAAATCGTATTAATCACATGAACAGATGCAAATACACCTCCTGTGTCAGAGTTTTAATACTCCTTTGGCCAAAAACCGGGATAACATCATTCATTATTCATTGACTAGACGCCCCGTGGTGTGAGACAAAGTGTGGCCTGGGGTATAACCCATAGTCAAAACTGTTCCTAAAAACAATCTAGATTTAGAACACGGTTAATTCGCCGATACATTCTTAATCTGTTTATCAGTTATGTGCTACCAAAGAGTATTAGGCCAGATTTACCTACTGTACCGATGATTGTATTTTATCTATTAAGAGAAGAATCATGCCAGGAGAGAGCACCTAGCCAATGTGCTAAAAGATCTCGACTTCTCCTTGATAACCGCCTCCCTCAGATAGGACAAAAGTTATATGGTATATACCGCAACCACCATATATAGGTAGAACAGTTGTTCCTAAACTCGAATCAACCTCAAAGTCAGCACTATAACCGGTATCATTATTTGTAACCGTAATGTTTACATCACCAATATCTAGAAGGAATTGTATATATATTGATGATGTAAAATCATCATAGAACGCCTGAATAGGAATATACACTTGAGAACGATGCTCTCGTCCAGTTTCAGTAGTGTTGTCTAATACACGGATTGGGATGAATTGGTGATCGCCACAACTAGATGACCAAGAAACCTCTGCTCCGAAGAAGAGGATAAATAATAATAGTACAAATCTTTTCATAACTGTGCGTATAGGGGTTTGCACAAAGTTACGATGATATAGTACAAAAGTAGCATGTTCTCAGTCTTAACGAGCCTCTGACTAAATGCTTGAAAATAAGACAATTACAACGGTATTGAGAAGTCTAGTCTTAACAACATGCTTAACGTATTAATAATCAATACAATTGTTACCGACAAAGTTAAGACAAAAATAATCTTCACTGAATAAATTGTAGATAGAAGTCTTTATAAGGAGAAGAAAGACTGGATATAGTACCCTTAAGACGATTCTTCTTAGTATATACAGTTCCGACTGAATATCCCGTTAAGTTAGAGATTGTGGTCGCATCAAAACCAACAATGATATACATCAGAAAATGGAAGTCAAGTTCTTTGTGATTTGGAAGATCCGTACGCAGTTTATCCATGATGTTGTCAAGTGAGTTATTGACTAATGACATGAATCTATCTTGCGAATCCTTATCATTGATGATAATCTCTAACTGACGCATTACCTCATCATAGAGAACCTCCTTTCGGTCTTTCTTGATTGGGGACAGGTATGCAGCACACAAATCATTAAGCGTCTTGTATTGGGCTTTATACATAGATGCATATTGTCTCCTCAGGTCAAACAATGCAGCATCTTTTTCTGCTAGTTGAGCACTTATCTGGGTTGTCTTTGCATTCTGTAAATCCAGCATCCGTTGCGACTCGAGATGAAGTGATGACAACTCATCAATACGTTTATTGAATGAGGCCCTCCTGGTAAGATACAGGAGAACTAACATAACTAATATTACCAACGAAACTATCAGGATTAGGTATACCCGCTGTTTTGCCATCCCGTTTTCAATTTTCAACATGTCGGTTTTCGCTCTCAAATAGTCTCTTTGAGAGCGTAGCAATGATTGGTTCAAAGAAGAGAGGACTATTGAGTCTTGAACGAGTACAGACTGTTCAAGATCCGCAATTGCTTCCTTATAGTGTCCTTGTTCCCTGAGAATCCTATACCTCCATAGCTTAAGAATTGCTTGATTATCATTTAATGATTCCAATTGTCTTAGAATATCATTGGCAGCTGATTCTTCTCCGATAAACTGTAACGCATATGCGTAAATGCAATACGCTTCTGTTGTCATCGTTTCAGGATTGTTAGTGGCAATACTGTTAAGGATTTCTATGCTTTTTCTTGGTTCGGGGTTCGGCTTTCGAATAAGGTCTTTTGCATAACTTATCCTTCTTCTTATGAAAGAGAGAGAATCATATACTGGCATTGCGAAGAAAGCCTGATACGCATTCTCGGCATCCTCATACCTTTGCATATTACCATAGCAAGAAGCTATATGCCCAGTAATATACCAGACTCCAACACTGTCTCCTGCCATATTCCCATATGTGAATGCATCTAAAGCATATTGCAATTCTTGCTCCTCATTGTGATTCTTTGAAAAAATAGTAGAAATAGCAGAGTTTATCAGTTCTTTATAATAGTTGTTTGTCACTTTGGACGAATCTTCCAAAGCAATAAGATAATTGTACATGGCACGATCATCCTCTCCTCTGTTTGCGTATATGCATCCTTGGTAAAAGAATGCTTTCATTTTTTGTGTTGATGTGCCATGCTTAGAATAATACTCAATAGCAGGATGAATAATAGCAAGATTTGTAGTATCTATGTAATTCTTATCAAGGGCCGTTGAGTACAATAATGAATACTTTGCTTTTGAGGAATTTGTTTTCAGTTCCAATGTATCAATATTCCTCAAAACCGTTAGTGCACTGTCCGGATGCTCTTGAATATAGGTTTCAATATCGTCCAACAACATTCTTGTTGAATCTTGAAAGCATGAATATAGAAGAATTGTTGATGACACTATCAGTATCAAACCTTTCCGCCAAAAGCTATTATTGAATATCATAGCAAGAAATCATTAAGTATAAAGCAATCCATATCTTTTAGAATCCTGGATATTATATATACGATTTATTGATGACTTATTTCCTATTATTAAGAGTTTGATTTAGCAGAATTAGTTTGATTTTTAGCGGTTCAATTCTGTTTAATCAAGTCGTTTAGCTTTATTCACATCATTCAGCCCCAGCGTTTGGACAAAGTTCCTAACTCCTCCTTTCTCATAGAAATATATGCTGAACACCTGGCCCCGCATTAGGGAGACTTTATCGAAGGTAAAGACCATCTTCCTAGTGGCATCCGGGGCGGTTACGCCAAGCCCGTAAGACTGTCGGGGGAAGACGGCCTTCTCGTACTGGAGGCCGCGCTTGGTGCGGCGCTTGCTTTCCACGGAGAAACGCGGGTCTGAGAGACCGTAGCCGACGGCAGACCCATTGTGCAGGGAGATCAGGAGGAAGAGAACGTCATCCTTATAGAAGATGTTCTCGCAGCGGATGTCTATGTCGTAGGCGCTGGTGGCCAGGTGGAAAAGTTCAGATTTCATGCTCACGAGCTTATCGAATTCAAGGGGAGATGATGCCGACGGAGCCCCGTCGGCATGGATGGGAGATGAGAAAGAAAAAGGTGATTCGGCTTCGCTGATGGCAGGAATGCGTGTGTCGATGTCCAGACGGGAAGGGTGCTCACGGTATGCCACGAGGAGAGTGTGCATCGCCCCGCTGCTCTCAAGGCAGGCCATCGTGGTGACGGTCTGGAAGGGCTCCCGACCCTTTGCAGCTATGAAGTCTTTGCTGCCATCGACAATCTTGGCAACGATGTCCCGGGAACCGAGATTGACGTACTTGAGCTCAGAGGCAAAGCGCAGGTGCACAACCTGCGAGGTCGATATAAAAAGCGTATCCGGGGCCTGTGCAAAGCCGATTCCGGAGCATAGCCACCCAAGGGCCAGGGTCAAAATCAAGTCGTCTCATTTTCTTTCAGATTTGACCAGATAAAACTCATATCCGCTTACAACAGAAACGGATAACTCGCCGGAAGCGGAACGGGCGATGGAGGCGCCGGTACGGATGATAGTGGACGCCAGGTCTCCGACCAGACCGCCGAAGGTGGTCCCGGCCGTGGAGATGGCGTCATTCCCGGCCTGCTTCGCTCCCTTGGAGGCCGATGTCTCCGGGCAGTAGATGCCCTGCAGGCCGTCTGTGTCGTAGGCGTCCAGTGCCAGCGGGATGATACGGCCATTTATTTCCAGGGAACGCACTTGAAGTTCCAGCCGGTCCCCAATCTTGCAGATGGCGGCAAGGTGCGTATTGGCAGGAATCCGCACCCCGCCTTCCACATAATCTTCCAGCAGTCGCAACGTAACCCGCTGACCGGATGTCAGTTTTTGGTCACGCACAAACATGCATTTGAAGGGGCGCTTGGCTCCTTCATACTGCACGGCCACATCTTCGAAATCATCGTCCAGAGATGAGATAATCCCATCTGACGAGCCAACTGGAAATTCCTGCGTAAACTGACCCCTCCGTGGGGGTCATTTTCGAGAGGATTCTCCACAAAGCGATAAACGCTCTTATATGTCATGAATTAACGCTTGCGTGTATTCACCCGCAAATGTACGCATTTTTTCCGAAACCACTTATCATTCCATCAAACGGTTATCCTTATCATTGACGCATCGTCTTCCGGCATACCAATTCTTGAGTAAATCCTGTCTATCGTGGTGTTTAGGAGTTCAGGTTCAATGATGTTATACAAACCATCCGTACATAATACGACCATATCCCCATTCACGAGATCTCTGGAAACGAATGGAATGTCTTCACGCAATCCAGCACCTTTAACGCATCTGGTCAACGCAGTCCTCCCATAGCCTATATCGGCAATGTGATCTTCGGTAATGAGTTCTATATTATGCTGATGTAAAACAAATACACGGACATTACCTTGCCATGTGCAGTATAATTGCCTCTCCTTCATGATAACTACGGCGATGGCCGCACCCATTTTACTTCTATTCTTGATACTGACATCTTTTAATGTCATATCAGCATACTCTAACCCTTTTTGAAGAATGTTTTTTTCACATGTCCCGTCATAATTCTTTGTAATGAAATCTGCTAATGAGTTGGTCACTACTTCTGCTGCCTTGTCACCAAGACTCAATCCGCCCATTCCATCAGCGAGGACTGCAGTTACACCTAAAGCTTCCAAGTTTTTTACGACATATCTGTCTTCGTTGATAAAGTGCTTGCTGCCAATAGATATTGTATCAATAGTCATATCTTACTCCTTATATTCAACTCACCTAAAAGAATGTCACCGATTATGCTCCATATTAATCTGCAAGCATCATAATAATCATCTATATCATCCAAATCACCATCACCCCAATACTTCATGAAGTGATAAATAAGCTCACTGTTTTCCTCCTGGGCTAATTCTTTTGAAACTAAGTCCGAATAGAATTTAAGATGTTCTGTTGAAAGCAGCTTGCTTATATCATAGGCCAGCCATTGTGCTCCCCAAACAATAGGACTGGCATCTTCATCTTGGAAAGTAACGACTTCGGGGGGAACATTATCATCCTTGTAAAGTAGTTGAATGTCAAGATAGTTTTTCAGGATGAATAACATATCCTCTGCATCCTTGTCTGTAACATTATGACGGTCATTCCATGTGTCAAGTTTTATTAGAAACTGTCCGCACAAGGGAGCGATTTTCACCGACACTTGGTCTTCAATAATCACCTGGACCGCTTCTTTCATGACATCATTAAAACACTTTACAGACATTACAGGGTTACCTTCTGGAGGCCATGCAATCTTTTCATCCACCGCCACTCCGCCAAATGGGACGACATCAACTTCAAAGTCCAGTTCTCCGTTATCTCCTTTATAGAAGAACTTCTGCGTGTATTTATGACGCTTGAAATGATTCTCCTGCAATGTATGGCATATTTCATCAAAGGCGCTCCAATCCTCTACAGCTATAGCCACATCAAGATCCTCAGTCCGTCGCTTGGGCTCATCTGCCTTCATCAATTTCAAGGCAACATCTCTTGCCCTGGCACCAACAACATATAAGGGGAGCCCGTGCACGGCCATGCACTTTTCAAGGGCAATGAGTGTGCTGAACAACAAATCATTGCCAAGTTCTTCCTTGGTTATTCTATATTCCATTCTCTATTAGTCTTTGGGCTGCTTCAATACAGCGGCTGTTACCGCTTCCCATGAGGTCGGCATAAATCAGTATCTTGGGAGCGACATGCTCATCATGTTGACTTCTCCAAAACTTCTGGTACACATTTATCCTTCCATTCTCATCAAATCTCATCTTCCTGGTCATCATAAGATTAATACTGGGAACCTCTGTATAGATATCGAACTGTTCAGGAATAAGATATTTGCTGGTCAGATATGCGCCACCTTCACCTCCCCAGCATACGCCATCTGGCAACGCAATCAATTCCCAGTCTTTTCTAGTATCTGAATCCACAAACTCCATTGTCTTTAAAAGAAGTTTTGGCTTTAATGTCTGGTTAAAATGGACCTGCCAGGTATCCAGAAGGGCCTGCTTGTTCTTTAGAATACGTCCTTTGGGAGTCTTGATTACAAATTTCTCGTATATTAGTTCATCAATGACATTTGTGATTGTCCCTAAGGATAATCCGGTGTTATCGCTTATTTTCCTATACGGCTGGTTGATATTTGCATCGTCAAGTAAGAAATAAAAAACCGCCTTAAGGCCTGTTTCGTTGAACGCTTTCCCTTTGGGTTGTTTAATAGGCATACTTTTTTGGCCATTGATATTGATAAACAGTGGCGCAGCAACTATTCTGCAATTGCCGCAGCTATCTGCCACACTGATTCCTTCAGCACTAAAACGCTCAAACACATCTGGGGCAATATATCGTGATACCAAAAGTAGAGGCATTTTGACCTCTTCCTTCAATCGTCTCATCTGCTGTAAAACCAGATTATAATTAGCTTTACTAACCTGTGTCTTGACCTCACAGGCGAATGCTACGCTATTGATAATGAGATCATAGTCGTAACTCTCCCGAGGACCTTTCGGCTCTACTTCAATAGATTCCAGATTGGTTAGACGTCTTAAATTAAAGACAACATCATTGATGATTTCGCTGTCGTTTATCATATTAATGTTCACAATAATAACGGTGTTCACATCTTATGAACACTGCAAAGATAATGAACATATCTATAGAATCCAAATTATTTGTTCATGAATTCTCTTATGTTCATAAATTATGAACAAGAATAGTTTTGTGAACGAAAACAGACCCTACTAAAAATGCGGAGGTAGTTGTTAACCACCTCCGCAACGATAGACGGGACCATGAAAACCCGGGCCCGGGTAATCACATGCTTAATCCCTGTTTAGCCTTGGGAAGTCATTGTCCATCAACTCATCAAGCGCCTGTCTTACTGAATTGACTTCCTCTGGAACAGGAACACCTGCTTCTGCAAGGAAGACACTGGTTGATTGCCAATTATCATCTCCACTGCATAGTGCGGCGACGCTGATAATCAGTTGGAACAACTGTTCTAAACAACTACTCTGTTCAGTTGTCTGGACATCTGTTTCAAAGGGTAGTTTTTTCAAAAGGAGAAGGCCGCTGTATAGTTTGCGGACAATGGTTTTCCCTCGGCTTGGGATTTGGTTCACAATAAAATGATTGCTCATAATGACATTTTTATTAATTAAACAATCCCGTCGACGGTTATTAGCATGGTCTATTAAGTAGTAGGGGTATACTACAAATAATACGACGAACGGGCTTCTCCTTTCCAAAACTTCTCATTTCTTGTTTGTTAGCAAAATAATCCATATATTTGCATTGTGGAGGTTGGGAAACCTCCAGGACATATATGAGCATCCTATCAAAGCTAGAAGGAATCTTGACAATTCTTTAACGAATTATAAACAACGATAGGATTGGTGGGTTGACTGTGCATCTTTTGGGCACAGTACTACCCTTTCCTATCGTAGGCTGTCAAGAGCCGCTTCTAGCTAAGGTGTACTGGGCCCTTTTTTATGGCCCCCCTACTAAAGAGAAACATTCTGCCGCCAGCTGTTATTGCAATGGTCTATCGTATAGGGGTATACGGGTTCTTGCTTTTTCGCTGGTGGCTTTTTTGTTAATCACGGAATAATAACTATCTTTGCACAGAAGTTCAAGGACTTCACAAATAACGATCATCCTATCAAAGCTAGAAGGAATCTTGACAATTCTCTGACGAATTATGAACAACGATAGGAGTGAGGGGGTGACTGTGCGCTATTTAGAGCACAGTATCACCCGTTTCTATCGTAGGCTGTCAAGAGCCTCTTCTAGCTACGGCATACTGGGCCCTTTTTTCGTGCCCCGTTTGTCATAGTTGAACATAGGGCTACCCAACCTTTGGGAATGAAAGTTTAGGGCAAATCATTATTTATTCTTTCAATCCTTGATTGGATAGCCCGTTTTGAAAAGAGGTATTGTTTCTATACATTGAAGGCGTCCTTCACAGGGCGCCTTCAATGATGCTTTAAAAGCACAGGGGACTCCTCCTATCGTTTAAAAGTGTCAAGATTTCTTCTAGCTATAGTCCTCATCTCCTGTGCTATGAATGCGAGTTATTCGGTATAACCAGTCCAGGAGACAGATAATACGCCTAATTCGTCAGCATCTGAATTCTCTGTAATATCATGCGCAGTCAACACGATGACAAAATCTCCCGCCACATTAAATGTGAAACTTGTTTTGTTTCTTTCATGTGCCCCTAAGGTATTGTCGACATGTTGATCTGACTTGAGTACTGTCGAGCCATCACTACTTTTCAATTCAAGTGTAAAATAACTGCCATTGCCTGTTGCCGTCTCTCTAAAATAATCAACTGTGACAATTCCACAACCGCCTGAGATAACAGGAGAAGTAAGTACACCTGTATGATTCTGATCTGCCCCTAAAATGGGTCTTACACCTTGAATATCATCGAAATAAGCCCGACTTAAAACACGAGAATCAGATACCGTCCAGCCATTAGTGCTAGAATATGTCTTGTATTGTCTACCGGTAGAACCATTATTCATGGTTTCCAAATCAGAAGAACCGCCTCCAGTCTCTGGCGTAGCAGACTTACCTTCCTGAACGATTGTATATTCGACAAAATTAATACGTACTTTGCCTGTCCTTTCTTCTTCTGATGTGTTTTCATCAATACTGAATACAATAGTACCACTACGAACAGCCTTTGTTTCAACAAGATGAATCCAACTAATCGAAGATGGGTCAACCATAGCAATTGGATTGTCTTGATTGGTTTGGAATGGAACTTCAAATGTGCCGCCAGAAGCAGGGACCTTTGCTGCAAATGCAGTTTCATCAAGGACAAAGACGCCTTCCTCGCAAGAGAGAATCCGAGCTGCCGTGGTTCCGTCACCCTTCACGGCAATGACATAAACCTTGCCGTTTGTAAGCGGAATGGGAGCCGTAATCCTTACCATACCTGCCGAAACAGAAGATGCCATTATTTCAGCTTCAAAGCCCTTGGTTCCAAAAGCATCTACTACAGTAGCATCATCTGCAGAAGTAATAGAGTAAGTTACGTTTACGGACGCTCCTGCTGAAATAATCACATCAGTATCCATAGTGATGGAAAAAGCGCCAGCTTTGGGAATCACGATAGTAGTTCCGTCTCCGAGGGTGAAGGTTACTGCATCCATACCATCTTCTACTTTGGAGAATATGACGGCACCAGTATTGCCTGCCTCTCCAATAACTTCCCAAGTCACACCTCCATTGTATGAAATTTCAAAGTTACCATTGTTGATGCGCAATTGTGGCGTTGCCACGTGAGCAGTTGCTGCAATCTTGTTGCCGTTCTCATCCAACAGGTATTCGCCGTTGACAGTCCAATAGTAGTTGCCATCGGCATCTAACTTAACACCAATGGTAGGTGTATTTCCATCCTGGCCATTGGTTCCATCTGTACCATTGGTGCCGTCCGTACCATCTTTGCCGTCAATACCGTTCTTGCCGTTGTAGATGGTAATCTTGCCAGTTTGGGAAAACTCAACCACCCATCCAGACTTGTCGGCCAGTTCTGTTACAGATACTATGCGATCTTGAGCCTTAAGCGCATCCACAGTGGTGGCTAAACCAGAGAGCGTAGAATTAAGCTGACTAACCAGCGTCTGGAGTTCTTTGATGTCAGCCTCAGCTTTTTCCATACGGGCAACGAGAGCCGAATCATCATATTTTTCACACGCCGCGAATAATAATACTGAGGCGATTGCGATTATTATTGCCCTAAAAGAGATACTCATCATGTCTTTTTTATTTATGGTTGCCCCGGTGAGGGCAGGGGCAACCGTTATTTAAAGTCCTAGTTACCGCAGCAATCAAGAGCCATGTCATACGTTATGGTACATCCACCAGTTACAGGATTGAGTTGAGCATAGTCAGATCCATCAAAAACAACGGGCGTACTCCAACCTGCACCTGTAGCGACTTTGTTTAATACCGGTGTAGGATCAACTTCAGCATTTGTTCTCAAGTTGTAGAACATAAACTGTCCATAGCCACTCTGCTTAGCATTATATGCCCACGTTTGAATTGTTGACAGAGCAGTCGCGCTATAAGTTTGACCAAGTTGAAGAGAAATCGGAGACCAATCACTTACGCTGATACCTGTAATGTTACTGTAGGCATTTGATAAATAATAACCAAAATAGCCATGGTGGACATAATCAATCAATGCCGCAGCAGTTGAAGAAATATAGCTGGTTCCACCCCAGTCAAAAACAAACACCTTTTTAGTAGGACAAAGCTGCTTGAAATAAATGATTATTTTGCTATAAGAATCAGGGACAATCGTACTTGTTCCAGAATACTCATCATCAAACAAAACTCCGTCGAAGCCACACTGAGTAACCACACAGCAAAGAATATATGCAAATTGGTATGCCTGGGTGTCAGACATTGTTGAAAGTCCAAAATTCTCCCAATCACCAAGAACGGCAAGAATTGCTTCCTGTCCATTATTATGAATCTCTGTTGTGTATGTGGTAACGGGGCTTCCATTGTTGCAAAGATAAGGGCATAGTTTAGGATTCAAATAAAGTGTTGGACGCACCTCATTATTAACCGTCTCTTTGTGGATATTCGAAGCAAAGAAACAGACATAATCAAAGAACGGATTATCGTCTGCAAGCCAGTAGTTCATTGCATTAAGAGGATTAACGTCATTTGTCTCTACATAAACAAATGTTGTAGGAGTTTTGCTTCCAATAGCTCTGGTAGCTAAATTGGTAACCAGCACGTCCTCCTGCTCTGACGCTGCTGGGACAATCTCTGACTTATTACAAGAGAATGTCATGAGTGCTGCTACTGCAGCAATAAAAGCAAAATACTTTTTCATAATAATTGCGTTTAAGTGTTAATAATTAAAATATTAAGATTGCTCTTAATAGGGCAAATCATTTACCAGCCTTTTAGCCATTTACCATAACCGCTACCTTCTGTTTTAAAATTAATTATATCAAACATATACGAGTTTTTATCAATGAACTCTTGAGTATTTGAATCATCTAGAACCTGAAGTAACTGTTGCGGCGTATAAATCTGCCCTTCATATTTATCTTGGAGGTTCGAACGTATATCATAATACACAGAAATACCATTCTGTTTTAATCCAACTGACACCCATTCTGATACCGCCTCGTATCCGCTCTGACTACTAATATACCACGTCGTATGAATACAGCCGTAGCGTTTAGAAGAAAGCCCAGCTATCGGTTTTCTTGGATATTTTGTTGAAACATAATCGCTCCCTTGGTGGTATGGATCAATTATCTGCACGGGTTCGTCCCCATTCACATACCCAGACCAAGCATAATCCAGATACTGTCCCACTTCTATTCCGCCCATGGCATCAACATCCCAGAAATACTCTGTCGGAACCGCGTAATCGGCAACAGTGACTAATTTATAAGGACCAAGTTCTTCACGTAGCTTTTTTATCAACTTAGGATACGAAGTGGTGTTCATCTCAGGGAATCCTTCTTTTCCATATCCGGAATTCCTATCCCAAAGATTTACGCCGTCAAAGCCGTACTGCTCTATGACTTGTTTCACCTGATGGACAAAGTCTGTTATCTGAGCGTCAGTCATATTGCAGAATCCTATACCCTTGCCCCCTCCTTCAATGCAGATGCACAGCTTCCTTCCTGTGTCCTTGACAGGCTTGAAATATGTATTGAAATTATCGCACAGATAGCGCATATCTGAGCCAAGATTCAACATCGGCCTGTCTGACTCGGCATCATAATCGACGGTTACTGCCCTGAAGTTGACTATGTTACCAATTGCATTGTGCCAAATCACCTCCCAAGAAGGGGATAACTTTTGAACCACAAAGTCAGTCGCAAGCCTCGGGTCAAACTGGCTGGTATTCAAATAGAAAACAGTGAAGCAATCCTCACCGGTGTAAAGATCCGGCCTTCCTGAGAACGGAGCCTGTACAGTAACCAGAACATATACAACCCCGCCCATAGATGCCTTAAGCGGCAGCAGATAATTCCCGGCCTCCAGCACATTCCCTATAGGATTAGTAGCATAAATTCTGACCAGTTTCTCGTCACTCTCCTTTGCCCCAGCAGCGATGTCAATAACTCCGCCATTATCAATAGAATAATATGGTGCTGGCAGTAATGTGAAGTCTGTTTTATTTTGAGCATTATATGCCTCCAGAAGCTCTTCATCTACGGAAAGAATCACTGTTCTGGATGCATCAAGTTCCCTTGAGGCTTGAACAAAGACCTTCACGGATGTAAAACTTCCTCCTTCGGGGAGATTGATTTTGACTATATTGTCAGGGCTGCTGACAGCACGCAGATTAATTGCAGGGAGACTGGAAAGGACTTCCTCATCTGGCAACTGTCCCATTTCAAGTTCAGCCACGTTAACTTTGTCACAGGAGGTTATAAGGGATATGGCTGCGAGAATGATTAGATTCTTCACTGCGTTCAGAATGACATTAGTCTTGTTCATACGCTATTCCTCCTCTTTGTTTATCTCCGGGATTTCAATGCCAGAGGGCCAGACTATGTCTTTTTCAGCCACACCGTCATTTCCGTACATGGAGTAATCCTTGACTGTATTGCCCTTGCCTTCATCAAATTTCCAGTAACCGATAAGTTCAGGTAGATCCTTGGGATTTGTTATGCGGTACATATTCTCCCATATCTGTTCCGGAGTACGTGCAACAGACCAGACCCTTGCTTCTGCCATTTTCCCTTGGAGAGGGCGGAAGTCATTATAAGATTTTCCAAGGAAGAATTGGTATGCTTCTCCGACACCAAGAGCCCTCTGAGCGAGGTTAATTCTGTTGTCAGCACCCATCACGGAAATACCCTGTTCATTGCCTTCGCTCTGCAACTTGCCGTTGACATATACTCTTACCTGACGGGCGGCCTGGTCGTATGTGCAGGCAACGTGATACCACTGTCCTTCATACAGTTTCTTCATGGGGTCACTTGCTGGGAACTTACCAAAGGAGGAGCCGCCGCCTGAGCCATCAAACTGAATCTGCTGGCGTTCAAAATTGGTATCTCCGATACGCATTAACAGATACTGTTCTACACCCATGACAGAGGATATATTGCAAGCGCCGAAGTCGTTTGTCAAATCAAACTGGTCAAGGTATATCAACGCCTCATAGGTGACGGCCGTAAGACCGTTATAAGCATTTGCCTGAGGGCTGTCCGGTACATCCAGCAAAGGGAAATTAATCCAGTTATCGTGCAATGACGCAGCTGAAGTAATGGCGGAAGAACGGCGAACAAGGTAATATGCAATGGCGCTGCTCTCCATAATCTTCATACTTGAGGAAGAAATCCTCAAAGGAAGAAGATATGTTTCATCTACCGCCAAAGCTCCGGTTTGCTCTTCTCCTTCTCCCATCAAGCCCTTAAGGGTAATGGTAACAGCTTCGGAAGTGGTCTTCCCTGCAGTAATTGTAACTTCCTTATTCTTGAAATCGAGGTATTGTGACGGAATCATAGTCAATGAAGTGCCATGCTTCTCGTTGTAGTTCTGCAGAAGGCTTTCGTCCACGGAGACGGTGGCCTTGACATCTTCATCAGACGGATATGCCAGGGTTACTACCACATCTTTGGACAAGGTGGCTATGTTGTTGCTGAAGGTAGTGAGTTGCACCTGATCTATGGCACTGACATCCAGATACACTGAATTGTCGAAGGTATGATCCTTCACCTCGAAACGGTCACATCCTGAATGAAGAAGGATGATGACGGGTATATATTTGATTATCGCTTTCATGTCAGTGTGAAGGATTTAAAAGTTGGATAGCGGCGCGGGTGACCACGTAATTGCCATCATAGGAGTAGTAGTCAGAGGAAATGTTGCTTATGCCAAGACCGGCGAGGGGGCCGAATGACACAACGCGGCGGGCAAGTTCGGGAACAGAGGCACATTTCTCGCGCTCCTCATTCCGGATGGTTCCGTCCATGTCGGCCCCAAGAAGAAGCTTTGCAGCGGGGACTTTGGCGTAATCCAAGGCTGTGAGTATCTGGAAGCGGAGATCCTGAGCATATTCCGTATTCTCGCTGTCAAGAACAAAGAAGTCAACTTTACTGCGGTCAGCTTCCGGAATGAAGAGAGGATTTCCTTCAAATACGAGCACCTGACCATCAGTCTTTGCCGCCGACAACTTTGCTACAGCTACTGAAGCAAGGGATTCGTTTAGGGCGTTCCCAAGGACATATTGTCCGGTAAAGGAGTAGCCATTCATTCCGTTCTCTTTGACTGAAGCTATGACTTTGTCCAAATAGTTCTCAAGTTCGCCTGTTGTTGTGAAACCCTTCTTAGTAAGATCCACCTGATAAAGGACTTTGGTTCCGATGCTTTCCATCCACGCCATGTCTTCCTTATCATAAGCAGAGAAGTTGTCGGCATGGGTAAGGGATACAAAATCCAGACTGTCTGGAAGGCAACGTATGAAGTTTCTTTCGCTGGCAGCTTTTTCCGGAGCATTGTCAAATCTGGCATAGATTAAAAAGTGATCGCTTGCTTTGTAATCTACAAGGGAGGCCTTGTATTTATTCCAAAGCTCCGGATTCTGGTCCCATGGACGGAGATAATTCAACTGGATGGATTCCGTCTCCGTCCATTTGGAACAAGCAGAAATCAGAAGTAATAATATGATGTAAACTAACCTTTTCATGGCGCTCAGTCGTTAAAAGGTTTGACATCCCACCAAACGCGGGTGGAATAGTTGTCTCCGGTAAGGGTCTGGTCTCCGGTTGCTTCCCGGTCAAGGATGGATATTGCCTCCTGATAATTATCCCTGTTCTGGCTGGATTCTTCGGCAGGATAACGAAGTCTCCTCGCATGATGGCTTACGTTAACGGCTCCGCCTGAAAGGTCTTGTGCAGCATCGAACAGACGTGGATAGCCGGTCCTTCGGTATTCACTCCATCCTTCAACGCCAAGCGGGAAGATGGCAATCCATTTCTGGGTAATAATCTTTTCCAGATTCACTTCCATATCGGCAGTATCATCCCAAGCAATGGTAACATTACTGGGTCTTGTGCTCACGCTCCAAGCGCCCAAGGGGTCTGTATATGCTTCCGGACGTTTTGTGTTGTCGGCAATATATGCCTCAGCGCCGCTGGCACCCTTTTCCTCAAAGGAAAGGCGGATAGCCTCCTGATAGAGTGCTTTTGCCACTTCCGCAGTTCCCCATCTGAGCTCATATTCGGCTCGCAGGAAGGTGGCTTCTGCAGCGTTGAACCAAAGGTAAGGCGTATCGGAAGATACTATCATATTGGAGTATGCCTCTATGAAGTCGGTCTTGCTGGAAACTACGGAGCCTACCCTTACGCCTGCGTATATTGCAGAGTTGCGGACGGTGGGAAGGAACATCTTTTCCCTCCGTGGGTCTTCGTATCCGTTCATGTAGCAGATGATGTCGGCCCCTACGCGATGGTCCTGCCAGTCGTTGTAGATAAGGGTGGTGCGGTTCTCGGAGGCATGCATTGCCGCATTATCGGCATTGGTTTCTATCACTCCGGCGGCTATGGCCTCGGCGGCTTTCTGCTGTGCAAGTTCAGGTTTTACATAGCTCAGACGCATGGCCATGCGGAGTTTCAGGGAATTTGCAAATCGGCTCCACTGAGCCATATTGCCGTAATAGACTTTGTCGTATGAGGTCCATCCGGAAGGGTCCAGTCCTTCATTTGCCTTGAGCAGTGATATGGCAAGGTCCAGTTCCTCGAACATCTGATTATAGACGCTTTCCTGTGAGTCATACTTCACAAAGATGCCTTCGTTTGAGACCGCATCGCTATAGGGAACAGGACCGTAGCTGTCAGTGACACGATGCATCACCGCCACACGTAAAAGGTGTGCGAAGGCAAGGGCAACCTCGTCGTCGGTTTCAGCAAGGATGGCACGGTAAGGTGCGTACATTTCCGTCATGACATTGGAAAAGGGCCACTTGCGCCAGTCGGTACTTTCATTGAAGGTCTCGAAACGGTCTTGCCACGTGTTCACCGTTGAACCGATATACCCGGCATACGGGCCACCGGAGAGGCTCTCCACGAACTGGTAAATATGCTCCTCTACCGGGATGACGAGGTTCTGGAGATTGGTGACCTTGGTCCCGGTACGGTAGTTCATCACTTCCATCTGGTCTGCCGTCACCTGGTTGGGGTTGGTATTAAGGCGCTCGAAACGGCCGGTGCAGCCGATGAGGAGGAGCATGACCGTTGTTATAATAAGATTCCTTCGCTTCGCTCGGAATGACAATCTTTCTATCATCGCACTTCCCTCCTAGAAATTAAGTTTCACATTGAAGCCTATGCGGCGGAGACTGGGCATCATGAAATAATCAATGCCCTGATAATTGTTGCCTGTAGTGGCCACACTTTCCGGGTCAAATGGAGCCTTACAGTATATCATCCACAGGTTGTTGCCGACCAGGGAGACCGTAGCGCTCATCACATTGTGGAACCACTTTTTGGGGAGAGTGTAGCCAAGGGAGAGTTCTTGCAGACGGAAGTTGGTTGCACTATATGTATAGTACTGAGGGAGACCACTTTGCGAACCTAGCTGCTGGTACCATTTCTGCGGATCCACCCATTCCCTTCCATTTACCAATACGCCGCCGGCATCGCGAGCTGCTGCTGATGCCTCTGAAACGCCATACAAGTCAAGGTTGGCCTGTGTCGAACTGTAGCAGATACCGCCTATACGCCCGCTGAACAGAATGCCAAGGTGCAGACCCGCAAAAGTGAAATCATTGCGCCATGCCATATTGTACTTGGGAAAGACCGTCCCCAGATAGATTTCTTTATCTGTCTCAATCATCAGCGGCTTCCCTTCGTTATCAAGTTCTACATATCCGTCCTGGTTGGAGGCAATGCTCGAGGTGGTATAAAGGTCTCCGAGCGTTCCGCCTTTTTTAAGGATGTAAATGGCTTTCCCAAGTCCCTTGATTCGGAGTTCGTCTATGTTGAGTTTCTCCCCGGTGACAGGGTTCACGGCATCTTCAGCGAGAGCCATGATTTTATTGCGGTTCCATGACCATGTGAAATTGCTGTCCCAACTAAATTTTCCCCAGGTATGGCCGTATCCGGCGGCGATTTCCACACCTGTGTTCCGGACGGACCCCGTCTGGAGATACATGGTGCTGTACGCCGATGAAGGCGGTAGCTGGGGGTCGAAGGTCTGATTGTAGGTATCGGCAAGGTACCAGGATGCGTTAAGGCTCACATCCTGCCAGAGCCTTGTTTCCAGACCGATTTCCCAGGTGCGCGTGTTTTCAGGCTTGAGGTCACCGATGGGATAATGGGTTTTGTCCTTCCAGATGCGGGAGATGGCGTCGTACTCATAGGTCTCTATGGTAAGGAACCTCTGGTACGGCATGCCCACCTCGGCAATCGAGCCTCTTACTTTGAGGTATGTCACGGGGCCCAGTTCCCAGTGGGATGTGGGAACCCATGAGAGACCTACTGAAGGATAGAAGAAACCACTCTTCATGGAGCTGGAGCCAGCAAGTTGGGAGGCCCAGTCGTTACGCCCGGTCAGGGTAAGGTACAGCATCTTCTTCCATCCGACTTCGACACTGGCGAATACGGACTGAGTTTCATCGTTCCAACCGCTTTTGCTTGCGCGGGACTTCACGTTGTCAAGGTCCATGACATTGAAGACGTTGGCCAGACCGTCGGCCTGGATTGGGCCGCCGTAAGTCATGGTGTTGGTCTTGACGTTATTGATGGAAGCACCCACATTGGCTACAAGGCTCCAGTCTTCTCCAAAAGTCTTGTTTACAGAAGCAATGACATCGGCATAGAACTGGCCGTCCTCTGTCCGGGCCTCGGTGTAGTGGCCGTTGGTGCCGCCTTCGGAAATGGTGGGTTCCGTTGTGGCATAGAGTTTCTGGGTATAAATGCTGGAAGCGTTGTCCACCTTTACACGCCCGGACACGTTAAGCCAATCCAGAATATCATAGGAGACCGTTAAGTTAAGCATATAACGATGCTTGTTGTTATTACGTAGGTTCCTGTAGGCAATCCAGTATGGATTCTGCATTCGGAGGTCTCCGGCCAGGGCATCACTCCAGAACTGCTCCATCATCTTTGTTCCGGGATTGTAACGCTCGTATGACTGGTAGATGGAGAAATCGTTTCCGCGGGGGAAAAGATATATTGACGTGAGCGGATTGGCATACACACCCTGGTTGGTCATGTTCTGGTCATTCTGCAGGATGTAGCTACCGTTGAAATCCAAACGCAGTTTATCATGCAGGAAGTAGGTGGTATTCCGGAAAGTAAAGTTGTAACGGTCGTACTTGTTGTTGGGAATGATACCGTCGGAGTTAACCGCAGCCGCGGAAAAATAGGTCTGGTTCTTATCCGTTCCTCCGGACAGAGAGAAGGCATTGGTAAAAGTGGTGCCAGTCCGGAAGAAATCGCGCGGATTGTAATTATAACGGGCGTTCTCTGGAAGATAAGCTCCCCAGCTGAAGGTCTGGTCGCCGGATTTGCCATTAAGCCCTGTTCCATACCGGCTTTGGAACTCAGGCAGTACAAAAGGGCTCAGGAACTCAGTGTTGCTGCTGAAAGTTACATTCATTTTTCCAGCCTGGCCATTCTTGGTAGTTATCATGATGGCTCCATTGGCGGCTTCTGAGCCGTAAAGTGCAGCTGCAGCTGCTCCGGTAAGGACCGAGATACTCTCAATGTCCTCCGGGTTGATATCGGCAATGCTTTCAGTGGCACCTTTGGAATCGAACTCGGTTCCGCCGCCCCCGCCGAAGTTATACATGGGTACGCCATCAATGACATAAAGGGCATTGGAAGATTGGGAAATGGACTTGTTACCTCTTAATACCACCTTGGAAGCGCCGCCAACGCCGGAAGAGCTGGCGTTGATGGTAACGCCGGCGACCTTTCCTGAAAGGCTGTTGATGAAGTTCGCATCCTTAACGGTGGTAACCTGGTCGGATTTAACTTCCTGTACGTTGTAACTAAGCGCCTTCTGGTCTCTTCGGATGCCAAGTGCCGTTACAACGGTTGCTTCAAGTTCTACGGCTGATTCTTGCAAAGTTACATCGAATGTCCGACGATTCCCAATGGAGATTTCCACATCGGAATAGCCGATTGAAGAGAACACTAATCGGCCTCCGAGCAAATCCCCGGGGACCGTAAGAGAAAACAATCCGTCTAAATCAGTAGTAGTACCTATCGTTGTCCCTTTAATGAACACGGATACTCCTGGGACAGGCAAAGCAGTTACATCAATCACCTTTCCGTGGACTGTTCTGGAAGACGGAAGTTTGGGTTTGGTTATATATATGGTAGCATTCTCCACAGAGAAATCAAGACCCGTCTGCACCCTTAATTGAGATAAGACTTCCCTGAGCTCGGCGTTGGAGACTTGAATGGTAACAATCTGCTTGACATTTACATCGGCAGCTGGCGAGAAAAGATACCGGGTCTGCGACTCAATGGAGCCAAGCACTTTCTCAAGGGCGACATCCTTTATATCCAAACTGACCCGTACATCCTGAGCCTTGGCATAGGACATAGGTAACAGTAATGCGATACCCACCGATACCATTACATATAAACGCCGAAGAATACCTCTCTTCATAGGCTTATTCATTAGTTATAATGTTATTCTGCGGTGGCAGTCTTTCCTGCCCGCCATCCGGCGATCAAAGGAGCCGGCAGCCTTAAATACAGCTACTTGATTATATACAAGTTCTTCTGCACATCAAACTCGTAATCAAAGTCATAATGGTGTTTCAAAACGTCAAAGGCAGACACAATTCCGTCTGTAATCCTTATCTTACCATAAGGAAGGACCTCTTCAGGAACATTTGGCATATCAACAACGATGGATACGCCAAAAGCCTTTTCCATGCGCTTCATTATATCCAAAAAGCTTACGCCTGCAACTGAGACCAAGCCATCGCTCCATGCCATATCTTCCTTTGCACCAGCAAAATCGGCAGAATAAAGACGGCCGTTCTCATCCATCTTGACAACCTGATTGGGAGAAAGACGTGCTTGGACATTCTGATTCTTATCCAGAACCTCAATGCTACCTTCAAGTAGTGTAGCGGAAAACTCTCCTTCCCGCTGGTTGGCGACAATGTCGAATTTAGTCCCAGTGACACGTATGTCGTATGCAAATGTCTCAACAATAAATGGCTGCTTTTCATTGTGTGACACATCAAAAATGGCTTCACCTTCCAGTTTTACCCGGCGTTCCTTATCAAGAAATACTGCAGGGTACTCAATTCTGGAACCGGAATTCATTTCAATGACAGTTCCGTCCGAAAGGGTTTGGGTGAGCATTTTTCCCCATTTTGCCTCTGACGTCAGCACAGTATCTTTAATTGTAGATTCATTCTTATAATGGTTACTTACAAAGACACCGATTGCAATAGCTGCAGCTGCTGCAGTAAGCCACCCGAAAGAAGTAAACACAATATGTCTTGCTCTACTTCTATGACTCTCCTTGACGGTCACCTGCTCAAATGTACGTCCTTTCAGTGCGAATTGACTGATAAGAAAAAGCTTGTAAGCTTTCCGGAATTGCTCCTGGTTAGACTTCTTTTCTTTTGCCCACAAAGCAATGGCATCAGCCTCCTCCAAGGAAGTTTCCTTGGCGAAGAACTTGTAAAGTAATTCGTTATCCACCTTCATAATCACATTTGGTTAAAGACTTCAAGTTATAGTATTAACTCGTCATCTTTCCCGCGTTCACTTATAAATACGAGAAAGGCTGACAAGGTTTCCCGAATTTCAGCATTTTTTTTTCATATTCTTCTAATCGTTGCAAGGTTTGTCATCAAAAAGGAGGAAAGTATATCATTCACAATAACCGAAATGAGCACAAGTTTGCGAAGAATGACAAAACTTTTTAACTTTGTCATTTGTATGCTAAAAGATGAATCATTATCGAAAAAACTTTACGAAGACCTCTTCAAAGAAAACAGGGAGATCTTTGAATTCTTGGCATACTCCTATGTCGGTGACCACGAACAAGCCCGTGACATTGTAAGCGACTGCTTTGCTAAGTTATGGGAGAAGAGGGACACCATTCTCTCCGAGACAGTATTGGCGTATATGTTCAAGACAGTTAAGAATGCCTGTCTTGATTACCGAAAATCTGCCCGTCACAACAATGAAATCCGCGAATCCCTCATGAACAAAGAAGGTGAATTGATGGAATTATTCACGGAGACTATTCAAAACACTGACCCATCCGAGTTATTCACAGAAGACATTCTTGCCATTGCACGTGAAAGCCTGAAGAAAGTACCTGATGAACAGAAGCAGGCCTTTCTGAAGAACCGCGTTGATGGGCTCTCATACGAAGAGATAGCGCAGGCTATGGGGATTCAATACAGCCGCGTTGCAAAGGATATTCATGCAGTTCTCAAACGGCTCCGCATATCTTTGAAAGACTATCTTTCTATCATTATTCTTATCACCCTACTTAAGGAGTTAAACTAGCTCCTACCCGTTTGCAAAAAAGTATTCATTTTTTGCGAAACATCTTCCCCCTTCATCGTATTATTAGGTAGAAATACCCCTATAACACGATGAGCCACTGCATTATTTCTTCTTTTCTTGAGGCCTATATCTTTAGGCTATTGTATCTGCTTTAATAAGTAGCATACAGATATAATCAGGTTGCGTCTTGCTTCCTGTCAACTAAACATGCACAATCTACATGTCTCCCTAATTGTATTTATTAACCACTAATTCAATAACATCTATGAGTGAAAAAGGAATTATCATTGCCAAGCCAACAACACCAACAGTCAAAGAAGAAGAGCTTGCTCTTCTGAGTAAAGAACTCACTAATGTAAGGGAAGAAGTCATTGGTAGCCCCTACATAAAAGAAGCTCTAAAAGTCCTTCCAACCGGTGGCTATAGAAGTGCTATTGGTTGTTATTGGAACGCAGTTGTTGACGATTTGAGAAAAAAAGTATTTCACAGGAGCATTGATTTGTTTAATAAAGAAGTGTCTCCCAAAAAGGTCATAAAGACATATGAGGATTTTCAAGATTATGTTACTGATTATGATCTGATTGAAGGCTCGTACCGAATAGGAGTAATCGGGTGGGAAGCCAAAAGAATGCTACATCAGGCCCGCGAAACCAGAAATATATTTGATGGGCATCCATCTAGTAGCGACCCAAATATCTTCAAAGTCTTGGATATGATTACGGACTGTAATAAATACGTTCTGTCCCAAGAGTATCCCGCACCGATTATTGACATAGACAAGTATCTTGCCGTTATGGATAGCATCAAGTTTGAAAAGAACGCGGCTGCAATCGATATGGCTTTTAGCGATCTTCCAAATGTATACAAATATGAGCTGGCAAATAAGTTCTATGCATCATATATACATGACAGTAGTTCTGCAGAGCTGAAATCCAATATCCAATTTTGCTTCCCGATTCTTTGGGAAATCCTTGATAAAGAACAACGTATGCAACTGGGCAAACGAGTTGATTCTGAAATAATTGCTGGAGACAAAACTAAAATTGAAAGAGCCATAGACTTTATTCTTCTTGTACCAAATGGACTGAGATATGCATCATCATCAACTAGAAAAATGGTGTTTGAACCCGCTATCAAAGCTCTTGAAGACAGTCTTGATCAGTGGGCAGCAGAAGGCAAATCTGTCAAGTATTTGGAACGACTTGGAACTATTATTCCAGATGAACTTAAAAGAAGATATGTCTCCAGTCTGGTAATGACATATATAGGTTATAACGGATATAGCTATAACTGGTCGCGTACAGATTTTTATTCAGATTCAGCAGCTCCAGTAATCAAACGTATCTTTGCACGTTTCGATGATGGCTTGACTGATGTCTTTCTTGATGTGATTAAATCTAACGAGGCTGTATTCAGCAGAATAATCAAGCCACAAAAACTGGCCAGACTAAGAGAACTCGCCATCATTCTTGGCAATAGACATAGCACCAGAAAAGATCTTACCGATGCTCTTGCAAATATTATCGATATTGAGAAAACAGAAGATCTTATCAAGATAATCAAAAGCTGATAACTGTAATCTGGATTCTATGACTATTTATATGCAAACAGAATTGGAGAATCCGCTCTAAATTGACCCCCTTGGTGGCCTTGGCAATAATGTCCTTTTCGTTCATTGTATCTTGGTTTGTTCAGCATTTATTGAACACACAAATATAATGAACTGCTTTAAATAGACAAAAAAATCTTTGGACATTTCGATGATAGCCAGGGAAGCCCCCAGTACATCAACGTCACCCACTCGTCCATACTCCTGTCCATGCCAGGCGCGGACATCATCGGGGTCGCGTACCGGGGCAAGCAGAACCTGTATGCCGAGAACAACGGCTGGACGAACATTTACTTCTTTGAATTAAGTGAAATGAAAAGAGCATTAAACGGACGATCAGTATCTGTGGGATCGACTGCGAGAAGTGCGAACCCTTCATCGCGACCCGGAACAACGACCAAGCGCATCGGGAAAGAATAGCGAAGCGGCGGGCCGAACTGAATAACGCCCCCATCCTTCCCGAGCACATCAACTGCAAGGGCTACCGGATGGATGGCGCGAAGACCTTCTTCTGTAGCAGTCTCTACCAGGTACGCCGCTGCGTATTAGAGAAAGGTTCCGAGACCTGTGGAGAACGCCTGGACAAGGACACCTGTCTCAAGGTCGGCGAGATCTGGAGCAACAATGCCCAGGTCAGAATGAACCTTCTGTGAGACAGAATCCCGCTTGATGCGAATCCAGGATGAACAAAGGGCGTCGCCGGCATCGGCAGCGCCCTTCCCTTTTATCCTTCCGGAATCATCGGCCTCAGTAGACGAACAGCTCTATCCGGCAGTTCCGATTCGCGGAGAGGGGTTCGTAGGAGGCAGTCCCTCCCTCGGACCAGACCTCGATCCTCTCCTCCAGGACACCCCTCTCTCATCAGCTTCGCCACTTGTTCCGCCCGGGCGAGGGCCAGCTCCGCGTTCTTCTCCGGAGAGCCCGTCGCAGAATCCGTGATGTAGCTGCCTGCAAGGCGGAAGAAGACGAAGACGGGTGGTCCAACCGGCACTTCTCCCTTTTCCATGTCCCTCAGATACAGGCTCAAAGGCTCCGCGTTTTCCCTTGCATAACTCCCCGAAGACGTCACCGGTGAAATACCGGCATCCGCCTCCGACTGTGATCCTCCCAGCGGACGGATCCTGCCGCCCTCGAGTTTCAGCCCGGTGTGGATATCCTTCATGAGGCCGTTCCATCCGGGGTTGGCAATCCTTCGCATCAGTGAGTTCAGTCCGGGATAGTCGTTGACCGGACGGCGCCGGCAGGAAGGGATGGTGTCCTTCCGGAGAGGGACACCCCCACGCACTGCCGTGGTGTCCTGTGCCCGGAGAGAGCATGCTCCAAGGCAGAGGAGAAGAAGTATGATCAATTGTCGTTTCATCGTGATTGCTGTGTTGATAGTTCGTGTGTTTGGTTTACGTAATAGGATGGCATCCTAGATCCTGCGGCTTCGTCCCTGCGGGGAGAACATCTGGCGCGAACGTGCCAGGCAGCGGAGGATCCACGCCCGTTCGTCCTCCTCGGGGTCGCGTCCCCAGCCGCCGTGGCTGTGTCCGCCTCCCCCGCCCTTGTTCTCAGCAAAGGTCGTCGCCTGGTCGACCATCCCGACGAACAGGAGTGCCGCGCAGGTGATGATGTTCACCCCCTGCCTGCTCATGTCCTGCAGGAGCGAGTCGTCGAGCAGCGTGGACTCCTCCCGGGGCAGCATGCCCTTGAACAGCTGGAAGTCCCGCAGCACCGTCCACAGCGCCTGGATACCGACCTTGTTAAGGGCGATCTCCGACACCTGCGACGTGGCATCGCGGATCTGCTTCTGGAGTTCCTCCTGCCGGTCCTCGGAAGAGGCTATCTGGCGCCTGAGGTCCGACAGCTTGCGCTCAGCGTCGCGGAGTTTGCCGCGTTTGTCCTCCAGGCGCGAGAGGATGTCTCCCAGTTTCTTCTGGAGGCTCTCCTCCTGCTGCCGGAGGGCGGAGACCCTCTCCGTGCCAAGCCCGTCCTCGGACAGGGAGGCACGTATGGCGTCGATCTCGCTCTCGATCCGCTCCCTGGCCGCCTCGAGGTTGGACACCATCGTGGTGAGGCCCTTGAGGCGCCGTGCCGCCTGGGCGATCTGCTCGTCGAGGGTCTTGAGGGTGGCACTCTTGCTGTCCACCTCCCGCTCTAGTGTGCTGCACTCGCCGGAGAGTTCACGCCGGTACTCCTCGTGGCTTTTCTTCTTCGCGTGTGTGAGGGCAACACTGTCCCCACGCTGGAGTCCCCACCTGGCGTTGACCGCCGCGAAGAGGTCATGGAGTGCGAGGGACCGCTGCCGGTACTCGTACTTGTCCGCCCCGACCATGACCTTGTTGAAGGAGATCTTCCCGTCCGGCGTGACGGGGATCACGTCGGCATGGATGTGGGGTGTGCGCTCGTCCAGGTGTACGACAAACGAGAGGATGTTCTCCTCCCCGAACCTGCCGGCGAGCGTGTCGTACATGTCGCAGGCCCAACGCTCGATCTCCTTGCGCCGATTGAGGCCCTTGTTGCTGGCACCCGGCGAGAGGTCGACCGCCTGTCTGCCGAAGGCCAGCTGGGTCAGGCGCTCGTGCGAGCCGCTGATGATGAAGTCCACGACGGTCCGGTATTTCGGATCATCGGGACAACCGGCGTTGGGATCCTTGATCCCGCGGGCAGTGATGTTCTCCAGGAATTTCTCCGGGATGGACCGCGACTGGTCCACGGCCTGGACCTTCCCGCCGCGGACGATCTCGAAGTTCAGGCGCGTGCGCGAGCGGTCGATGCGGCCGTTCTCGTTCGCCCGCTCCCAGCCCTTCTCGGTCCAGCGCCGCTGGTGCTCGTTGCTCTGCGCCGTCGTGAATCCTTTCTTCGCCTGGAAGTGGACCACCTGTTTCTGCGTTTCCATTTCGCTTCGTTCTTGAGGTTGCATCGCATCCCTTCCCTCCCGTGCCCAGCTTGCTGACTGTCGGCACTTCTCCATTTGACCGGAGGGCAAGTGGGTATTAAGTTACCACCCTCCCTTCAGTCGTGGCAAACGGGCAAGCCCGCTGCCTAAACCCCTCCGTCTCTCCGGGATCTTCCCGGGGAAAGACGGACCGGTCCCGGGAAGGCCGTTTTCCGGCCCGTATCCGGGCTTTCATGTCCCGGCCGGACTCCCGCAAGCCGGAGCGGGAGGAAGGCCTTTACAGGTCCGGAACGCAGAGGTCGTTCAGAAGGAGTGAGAACCCTGTCGGGGTCTTCTCGACGGTGAGGTAATCCAGGGCGACGAGCTTCCCCAGGAAGGCCGTCACCGTGTGGCGGTGCCAGCCCCAGTCGACGGACAGCTCGGTGATGGTGACGGTGAACGGACCGGTGTGGTTTCTGGACTGGTCCGAGGAGTGTACGGCCTGCCGCTCGCACAGGTAGCGGAACGCCTCGTACTTGCTGTAGCGCTCACCGGGTTTCTGGTGAAGGGCGTCTGCCAGGCGTTTCGGCAGGGAGTGGATATAATCCGGGCACTTGGGCGCCGGGGTGGAAGGTCTGATTCGTTTCATGTCTGTAAGATGTTTATAGGGTTGGATGTGCCGGGCTGGACGTGGCATTTATGGGTCGGGGAATGCCGCTGAGGCTCCGGCACGGATCAGTCAGAAGTAAAGGCCCGCCAGGTCCTCGTCGGAGAGGTGGAACTCCAGGTAGGAACGTGAGAAGTCCGCGCGGCGGATGATCTCCCGGGACGGGTAGAACATCGATGCGGTGATCACCAGTCCGGCCGAAGCGCTGAGGGAGAAAAGCCCGGGCACGGCCATCGAGAGCAGCCACAGCCCGAAGGCTGTCCCCTGTACAACCCGGTCCTCGTGCAGCCAGTGGAGCATGGCATCCGTCGACTTGTAACGGAGCAGGACGAGTCCCAGCATCATGGACGGGATCTGCCACAGGCCCGCGCCCTTCAGCGCGAAGGACGTGTAGCTGAGAAGGAGAACGGCGATGGCAAGGCCGAGCATGAAGGCTTTTCGGCTCCTGGGCGAAGATGCCATCGACAGGTAGAAGGCCCGCATCCGCTTCCCTCCCTTCCGGTAGAGAATGAAGGGAGAAAGGAGCAGGATGAGCGGGATGAGCATTTGTACGGCAAGGAGAAGGTAGGTCATGTCTTATCGGGTGTTTGCATTAAGGAAACGGATAACGGGATCTGCCGGAAACAGTTGGCAGGAAAGTGTCAGACCATATGCAGGCGGATGACACCGTGGGAGGCACCGAGGATGATCTTCTCGACATCGTACCGGTTCACCTCGCAGCGTCTGACTCTCCACATGAACTCCGTGTCGGAGCGGGACATCCGGCGGATCTCCCGGTGGATCTCGCTCTGGGGTATGAACCACCGGTGCCCGCGCGGGTAGTCGCCATAGGCGTAGTCCGCCCTGAGTGTCAGGCAGCGCAGCGGGACGGTCTCCCCTTCCTCGCACGTGTCCGAGGTGAAGGCGTGGTAGCCGTCCTCGTCCTCGACTTTGATCTGGAAGGAGTGGCGGCGAATCACTGCCACTATCTGCCGGTAGAGCTTCTCGTCCATCTGTGGCACTACATGAAGTCTGCGACGAGCCGGGCCATGTCCATCGCATGGAGGACATGCTGTCCCCGGGTGTGCTGCGTAAGGTCCGTCTTCAGGGCCTCGAGCATCACTTCGAGGGAGTCGTAGATGTACACGTACAGCGTGTCGAGCATTCTGTCCGGACGGGACTGCGCATTGATCTTGTACATCTTCCCGTTGACCGGGACGCAGTAGGCGCAGCAGTGCTCGCCGCGTGTCGCGGCAGAAACCATCTCGACGTGGTAGAGCACATTGAGGTCCATGTTGTCCTCCATGTCGTCGAGCGCGGACCGTATCGGGACCGGCTCTGCCAGGCTGTAGGTAAGCAGGGCGTAGTCACCGTAGTCGTCGATGTGCCGGAGGTTGTCGGCAGAGAGCAGGCTCGGGAGGATCATGTCACCCAGCCGGCGGAAATTGGCGATTTCTTTACTGTTCATATCTTTTTTCGTTTGAGTATACTTTTGCCTGAAAAATGATACTCAGATTTCAATTCCGTGTCAGGATCCAAGTGAAGGAAGTGCGTTCCCGTGAGGTGCTCTCCCCTTCTGAGGACGGTCTGGATACCGGGCTTCCGGCCACTTTGACTAAAGAGTGAGCGGCCTTTCAGCTACCTCAGAATAGTATTAAATAGTCAGTACCGGTGAACCATACTAATATATTGTTCTTCAAATACTTGAACCTATAACAAAGATACTTCTTTCCCTTCATTTACACTAATTCGGATGGCATTTTCTAAGAATGATGGCGACAATCCAGGGACTCAGTGGACATATCGGAAAAAGGGTCTACAGGCGTAAAGCCGGTATTCCCCTCAATATAAATCTGAGTATCATTTGAGGTGTGGACAATTCTTTGTAAATTAGCGGCAGAGAACCACACCGCCCATGGCAAAGATCGGATACCTTTTCCTTGCGAAAACCCTCACCACCCGGGAAGAAGACCTGGATTGGATGAAGGGCTTCGGCTGCGATACCATCATCGAGGAGGAAGGGACGGACGAGAAGTACCGTCCCCAGTGGCGGCGCATGCTCACCCGCCTCAGGAAGGAAGACACCGTCGTCGTCAGCAAGCTCAGCAACGCCCTCCGCGGCATCCGTGAACTCGGGGTCTTCCTGGATCTCTGCCGGGAATACGGCGTAAGGATCGTGAGCATCCACGACGGCATCGACTCCATAGGTGAACTCTTCCCTACAACTGGGGTCTCAGACGTGCTGGATACCATCGCCCGCCTCTCCTCCGAAGCCACGGCGGTTCGGCGTTCGGAGCAGGGTCTGAGGAGCCGGAAGGACCTCGATAAGCCTAGGGCCAAGCAGGGCCTCCGCCAGCACCGGGACCAGACCATCATCAGCATGTACAACGCCGGAGCCTCCATCGACGACATCTGGAAAGCCAGCGGTTACGCCTGCAGGGCCAGCGTTTTCAGGGTGCTGAACCGCAACGGCGTCACCCTCAACCGCGGCCATCACCACGGCCCGCTGGGCAAACGGGTCAAGAAAGAACAACAGTAAACGGACTACAGATATGACACTGCTTGAAGCCATCGAGGCGCGACACTCGGTGAGAAAGTACAAGGACGAACCCATTCCCGAGGATATCCTCACTACCCTACGGGACAGGATCCGGGAGATCAATGAGGAGGCGGGGCTGCACATCCAACTCGTGACCGGCGAGCCCAAGGCCTTCAGCGGCCCGATGGCCTACGGGTCCTTCTCCGGGGTGAAGAACTACCTGGTAATGGCCGGAAAGAAGGGAGAGGATCTGGATGAGAAGATCGGATATTACGGTGAGCAGCTCGTCCTGCTGGCCCAAACGCTGGGGCTGAACTCCTGCTGGGCCGGACTCAGCTACAGGAAAGTCGCCGGGACCTATGAACTGGCCGACGGGGAGAAGATCGGCTGCTACATCGCCCTTGGCTATGGAGAAACACAGGGCAAGAACCACAAGGTGAAGGACGTCAAGGAGATCAGTAATGCCAGCGACGTTACACCGAAATGGTTCAACAAGGGAGTCGCTGCAGCCATCCTGGCTCCCACGGCCGTCAACCAGCAGAAGTTCTATCTGGAGTACTTGGGCTTTCGGGACTACAGCAAGGTTCCCAAGGTCGCTGCCAAGCCCCTCTTCTCGATGGTCGGCTACAGCAAGATGGACCTCGGGATCGTCAAGTATCATTTCGAACTTGGCTCAGGTAAAGAGTTTTTTGAATGGTTGTAATTAGACCAATCTGAATTATTACAAGTTATTATAGTAAGCCAGCTAGAATAGATACGTCTATGGTCATCTGGTAGCATAGAATCATATTTATATTCTTGATAAATGGATACAAAACCTCTTGAGCATGAGGCTCTGCATGAAATTCAGTCAAAATTGGCAAGATTCGGCTATAAGTTCGCGAATATTAACTTCGAAATGGCGGGGATTTTTACATAATCAGGGAGATTGATAATAATCGCTGTGTTTATTTAAGAGGCCAATCGAAGGGTAGGAGCATCAATAACAATTCTTCAAATGTAGTTATACCTAAGGACTATGTTCAAGATGGTTTTCTTGTGTTCGTGTGTGTTAAACCTGAAGATCCTGATGACGTTGCAACGTTTCTCTATACGACTGAGGACATAAAAACTCTATGGAGAGAGAACGATAATTCATACACTCTGTATTTGTCCAAAGACTTTATCTACAACGGTGAAAACAATCGTTTTTTGTTTAAAAAAACAAGGGCTGAAATAGTAGACAATCTTCTGACTATATTTGGTGAAGAGTCCAGACAAAATTATATCAATGCAGTATCTGATTCTGTTTTTTACGGCTATCCGAAATCTTCGGTTGTAATAATCGTTTATATAGATATCCTTTGAAGGTGGGGTAAGGTTGGATTTCCGTGTGGCACCTTTGTCTTGTGGTTGCAATCTGTGGTTGGAAGCACGGCGGTCGTGGTAGGGGCAAAGCCCCCAGGGGCGCCGACAACCGACATTATTTGATTATCCGCTTTTTTGTTGAATATCTCTTTGTAGCTATTATCTCCTCAAGGATAAGCTTGGTTGAAAACAACCTAAGTGTTTGATTATGAAATAATAAATCATTATATTTGTTCCAATAATTGTTGAATTCTATCTTCAAGTGCAGCGCTTTGATGTCTGGCAATATACCTTAATGTTCAAAAGAATTAAATGAAAGTTCAAAACGAATGGAAATCGAGCCATAGGCCCCGTTACTCACGCTGTTACAGGACGCCTTTGGAATACTGTAAACAATTGTTTAACTTTGACTTTTGAAATGTGTTGCATTTTGATATTGAATTTACCGTTCACCAACGAGATGAAACGAGCTGTGAGAAGGTTCATCATCCACGGCCAGTTTTGTCCTAAGTAGATTTGCGGCCTGTTCTCTGAGAGGGAAAGAGAAGTGATACGCAGAAACAATCTCCCGGTGGATTCTGTTGGAGAAGTGCTGGAGCGGTGACTAAATGGCGTGATACTTCGAATATCGCTGACGAAGAAAAGTCGACGGGGTAGCCGAAACAGGTCCAGAGGAATTCCCCAAGGTCGATTAGACAGATTATTGAGACCCATAATCGTAGATGAGAAGATGAGTATTGAGACTTTGAGGTCGATACAATGCTTAGTAAGAAACAGAAAGGTTCCATTGACGATAAACGACAGTTGCATATTTATAGTGTTGCGCCTTAAGCTTGAGGAAAAGAAGCCGCTCCTTTAGCCGAAATAGCGACAGAAATGCTTCTGCAATTTAATGACTAGATGCAAACAATATGGCTGACAATAGAAAAGGTATGCACCCACAATAATGAGGTCGAAGGTATTCGATACTGATCCTTCTTCTTCTACATCTTTCTTCTTTTGTATGAACGGAATTCAATGCGTAAACATTAACGTTTTGGTTCTTAATAGTACTATTTCCCAAGATGCTTGGACCTAGGCGGGTTACGGATACGTAGCATACGGAAATGATGCTGCAATCGGACCACAGGAGTCACAAACCATTCGTTAACCGGATGCAGATTGAGCGTATTAATAGATGCTTAGGTCTCAGAATTAGCTCTTCTTCCAAATAGTGATTACGAACAGATTAAACAAACACCAATTATGGGACGATTCAATTTTTTTATATTATTCATTCCATTAGTTATGGGATTCACTGTTTCTTGTCGGATTATTCGTGAACATGATATACCCGATGATTATAATAAGCCTATCGAAAGAGAGCCGCTTACTTTTGAGTTTAGGGGGGTATCTCTCAAGTTCGATCTTTCGCAAATGAATCAAAAAGACAATATTTACTTGGATTTTAATGAACTCTGTGATAACCATCTAGCATCAAATAATGGTTCTCTAACAAGTGAAATTAAACAGTTCGACCATATATTAAAGTATGAGGACCGTTTTGAAGATAAAAGAAAACCGTCCATCACAGTGAAGATCAGTAGCCTGTTTCACGGTGACACGACCAAAGTCTTTAGCAAAGATGAGGTTGCGCCATACGCATTATTGAAAGTACCGAATTTTCAAGATTATAAATCTCATACTTTGACATTTAAATCCATAGTTACAGAAGAGAATGGACTTCAAGTGGTTTGGGAAGATAGTTCTACTGGTGTTGATGGTTGGGAGGAACTCTCTATTACTGGTAATACAATAACTGTTGATGACGATTACGAATCTTTATCTGTGATTGTGAAATCTGGGCTTAACATATCGAGAGGTGATTTTGCCGCTCGCAATAATGGCGATAACTATGATATCATCCCTAACACAGTCGAGGATGAGGAGGAAATTGAAGAATTAATGGAAGAAAACTCCGAAATGTTGCAAGAAGTGTTTTGTGAAGAAGATAATCCCGTCTTTTCTCCGTTTTATTTGAGACCAATCTATTCCGGGGGAAAGTTTCAGAGCAATATGCGTTGGAGAATCCCGACAATCCTGACAATAGGTGTAAATGATTAACATCGAAAACAGTTATGAAAAGAATTACAATCATATCGCTTCTTATAAGTATCATTGTTATTCCCTCTTGTTCTTTTGACGAGTCATTAGAGTCGCCCACAAATAATAAAGCAATGAGGTTGGTTCTGTCTTCTGACAAAAACTATACTCCTCATATTGTTGAAGATGCTCTTGCGGGAGATTATACACCATATCTTAAAGTATTGAAAAAAGCAGATTTTCAAGTAGGAATTTCTTCTCATAGAGATGGGGCGAGATCTTCTAGGGAAAAATTGGCTTTTTATTCTGGAGAGAGCCCGTTTAAACCTGCAACCAGGGCGACTTCGCAAGAATTACCGAAGTTGATTTCATCTATTGATGGTATAGAATTAAATCGAAAGAATCTCGAAGCTCACATTCCGACCAGGAATACGACAGATAGTTCACTTGATGTTTTTGGTAAAACCGTTTCTTTTAAGATGCGGACATCTGCAACAACTAGGACACGCTCGAGCGATGAAGAGTCAAGCGATGATGTGACAGAAGTTTTTGAAATGTATATTCCCCAACGGATATCAATATTGGCTCCAGCAGCGACAAATCCAGAAGATAATAATCCGCTTTGTTATTTTGGCGATTTTGTGGTTCGTTGGAATGTTGATGAACAGAATTGCAATGGAGTATTGATATTGGTCGAATGGTTGGGGGGAATGGCATTTGGTGGTGATATTGAAGAAACCCATGTAAGTAGAATAGCTATTGTCCCTGATTCAGGAGAAGCCACATTGGATCCTTGTATTTTTGATGATATTCCGGATTCTGCTCTTTGTCATCTGATTGTAATAAGGGGGGTTATTGAAAATGTCCAAGGAGAAGAGTATTCTTACAACCTTATTGGCGAGACTCATCATATGATTTCTTTTACTCTAATTCGTGAAGTCGAATATTTGTAAGAAAGAAAAACGAACAAGAATGAGATCCATTTGCATGAGTGTTTGTTCGATAGACAAACGCTTATGCAAATGGTTGAACTCTAATAAAAATACGATAACGGCTCCTCTATCTTTATAAACAGAGTAGTATCTATTTATAGAAGTTTTCGCACTATTTTGTCTTTTCAATGAGATTAAAAGTCTTAACATCACTCCTCCTTCTTCTGTCATTTTTGCCCGCATCTTTTGCCGGAGAGGGTCACAGAATGGCTCTTTCCCTGTCTCCTTATTTGGGAGGGGGGATAATGGGAATAAAGGACACTTCTTACTCACCGTTAGCTTACAATGGCCCGCATGCCAGAATCGGCTTCTGTTTTTTGGCCCAAGGTGCAAAAGCCAACCTGTTTGTCGATGCTTCCGGCTCTTTCGGCTGGCTGGGGAATAGGTACCACAGGGATGCTCCCACGATGCAGTTGGATTTGTCTGTCGGCAGTCTGGCCGATGTATACGGCAACCAAGTTATTTCATTGAAAGCCGGAGGTGCCCTCGGAGTCTTGAGAAACGATCAGTATATCCGATTGCCCGACACATTCCGTTTTCACTACACATTGGCATTTGATGCAGAAATGTGTATCTCTGCAGCGTGGAAGTTACCACATCGATGGTCTGTCTTGATAGAAAATCGACTTCCCGTCGTTGCATTCATCTCGCCCTCCAACAGGTTATCTGATAGCAGACCTGATATCCCTTTTGATTACTCTTTTAAAGCCTTTCCTGGGAATGACATGAAGGTCGGAGTCTGCCGAACCTTACAGGACAGAAACAGTTTGATGTTGTCCGTGCGACATTATTGCTATTCTTCCGGTCAAGTCCTTCCCGACCTTTTTCAACTGCAGTTCCTGGAACTCTGTATCGACTTCCGTTTCAGTCTTTTCAAGCATTAGATTATGAGTCTTAAGAGAATCGCTTTGTCGGCAGCCATCATTCTGATGTCTCTTGTCTCCTGTGAGACATTATTTCCAGATAGAACGGCTCCAACAACCGCTGAAGTTTTTGACGAACTATGGAATGCCGTTGACCTGAAATATGTTTGTTTCTCTAACAGAGACGTGGACTGGGATGCCGTTTATACGAAGTATCGGGGACGAATCCGTGATAACGCAAGCGAAGAAGAATTATTCTCGGTTTTGTCTCAAATGCTCGAGGAGTTAAAGGACAGGCATATATCTTTGTCAATGGATGGGGAAAAGTGGTCTGGTTATTATCAAGAAGATCCAGCCATAAATGTAGTAGATGTGATTGTGTCTCAATACCTTGGGAAAGATAAAAAAGAATCGGGCGGTTTGCATTATAATATCATTCATAATGGGACGGTCGGATATGTTATGTATGCTAGTTTTGAAGAGCGTATTTCAGATGAGCACGTTAATGAGATGTTGGATTTTTTCAGGGAATGTCAAGGTCTTATTCTAGATCTGAGGGGGAACAGTGGCGGTTCGTCAGAGAATTTTATGACACTTCTTAAATACTTGCCCATCGAAACAGAACTGTATCAAACATTCATCAGACATAATAACATCCGTGATGATTTGGTGCAACAAGGGTTAATGCTTAAGCCCAGTACCAAAGATAAAAGCAAAATGTGGCAAAAACCGTTCATCGTGTTAACAGATAATAATTCATTCAGCGCGTCATCTATTTTCGCCATATGTATAAAAGGATGTGAAAAAATGAGTGTGGTCGGCGTAAAGACGGCAGGTGGGACATGTTTTCCCGACATTTTCGAGTTATCAAATGGCTGGCTATACAGGATTCCAACGATTAAAATCATTACAAGAGACGGAATCGATTTTGAGGATGGTGTCCTTCCTGATTTTGAGTTATATTTGGATATAGAGATGGCTGTAGAAGAGAAAAAGGATAATATCATTGAGTCTGCCTGTGAAATGATTCTTTCGCGCTGATGCCTTTGTGCAATCCATCTATACTTGCAGAGTCATCGCCGTCAACGCCCTTGACGGGATGAAGGACATGATGGGAATTCCCGCCGTGTCGTTTGTGTTGGCATCGGCCTGATGGGCAAGATCGTGGCCGAGCAGAAGGTCGGCTTCCTGCACGATGTAGTGGAAGACTCAGCCATCACCATCGATGGCCTTCGGGCCGAGGGTGTGGAAGAGGATGTGCTGGCCGCCGTGGACCTGCTCCCCCATCGGCTCGGAACGACCGACGAAGAGTATGTGCGGAACATCGTCCTCTCCGGCAACCAGACGGTCATCAGGTCAAGCAGAACGACTTGCACCACAATCTCCAGCCTGCATTCTATTGAAGGTCCCGTCATCACGACCAGGGATCACAGATACTTTACAGCCGCCGGAATGAAACGGCAAAACCGCCGCCAGGCACAGCCGTGACCTTCAGGCTGTCTTCGGCCGAAACCCTCACCTCCTCAATAACATACGCCTGGGGGTTGCTCTCGTAATGGGCGTCTTCAGCGTCCCTATAAAGAACCGCCTCATAAGATGCACCGGGTTCCAGGAAGGAAAGCGGAATATCAAAGCTCCGCCGCTGTTCATCCACGACCCCGCCCAGGAACCATTGGCCGGTTCCCTTGGCCTTCCTGGCGATGACGACGTAGTCTCCGGGCTCCGCCATCAGATAGCGGCTCTCAGACCAATCCACGGCCACGTCCTTGATGAACTGGAAGGCGTCCATGTGCCGCTCGTAGTGCTCGGGCAGGTCCGCTGCCATCTGCAGGGGGGAATACATGGTTACATACACTCCCAGCTGGTTAGCAATGGTTGCGTTTACACGGGAGCCATTGTCTGCGAACGAACTCAGGTTCATCTCGAAAATACCCGGCGTGAAATCCATCGGGCCGCCATTCAGCCTGGTGAAGGGAAGGATCGTCACGTGTTTGGGCTGCGTGCCGCCAAAAGCCTGGTATTCCGTTCCACGGGCCGATTCGTTGCCGATGAGGTTCGGATAAGTCCTGCAGAGCCCCGTGGGCCTAACCGCCTCATGAGCGTTCACCATAATGTGATGCTTCGCAGCTTCGGTAACTGCATAGAGATAATGGTTTACCATCCACTGTCCGTAGTGGTACTCTCCACGTGGGAGGATATCACCCACGTATCCGGATTTTACGGCGTCATACCCATACTGGTCCATCAACTGGTAAGCTTTCTCCATATGCCGCTCATAGTTCCTGACTGAAGAAGAGCTCTCATGGTGCATGATGAGCTTGATCCCTTTGGAGTGGGCATATTCATTCAGGGCCTTGATGTCGAAATCCGGATAAGGAGTCTGGAAGTCGAACACGGCATCCTTGGAGTTGCCGGCCCAGTCCTCCCAGCCGATGTTCCAACCCTCCACCAGCAGCGCGTCAAATCCGTTTGCCGAAGCGAAGTCAATGTACCGGCGCACATTGGCGTTATTGGCGCTGTGGCGTCCGTTAGGCTTGGCCGATGCATAATCAGTGATGCCGAGTTTCACGGAGGGATACTCATCCGTATAGGACCAGGTGCCGGCATTGGATATCATCTCCCACCAGACACCCATGTATTTTACGGGGTGTATCCAGGAAGTATCGTCGTAAGCGCAGGGATCGTTCAGGTTCAGGACGAGGCGGCTTGCCAGCATCTTGGTGGCCGAATCGGTTACCTGGACAGTGCGCCAGGGCGTATGACAGGGAGTCTGCATGTGGCCCTTCCACCCTTGCGCATCGGGCGTCAGGAAGGAAGTCAGCGTATGCGTCTTTTCATCCACATCCAGGTGCATGCAAGGGTAATCCACAAGCGCGGCTTCGTGGATGCTGACATACAGGCCCCCGTCCGTCCGCATCAGCAAGGACGTCTGCACGCCGCTCATCGAGAAGGGCGTCTGGGAAGAGTTGCCGCAAACGGCGGCTTCCAGATGCCTGCTGATTTCCGACAGGCGTGACTCGGTGTATTCATATTCTTGCGTGTCGAAATCGCCGGGGATCCACCATGCGGTGCAATCGTCAGCCATGGCAAAGTGGGTGAGTTCTTCCTTGATGACGAAATAATTGAGCGGCTGCATCCCCGGGAACTCATAACGGAACCCAAGGCCGTCATCGTACAGACGGAACCGAATATCCATCCTGTTGCCGCTCCCCTTCTGCGCGAGGTTGACAAGGAGTTCGTTGTAGTGATTGCGGATAACGGATTCTTCTCCCCAGACGGGCGCCCAGGTCTCGTCGAAGGTATCAGTTGATGTACCCATCACCTCGAAGCCGTCGTGCAGTGAGTACGGTTCTCTCTCATCCACCTTGCCGACTTTGTCTCCAAAGATTAGTTTAGATGCCGTGACAGTCCCCCTCAGCTCAAACCCGAGGCTGCTGGGAAGGACCACTTGGACGCCGTCATAGCTCAGCGAATACTGCGGGGTCCCATCTGCAGTTATCAAAAATTCCATCTTCATTTTTCCGTCGGGTGACATCAGTTCATTCACCACGGTCCCCTGTCCAGGGTGGTTCTGGCAACCCAGTGCCAACAGTAGGAAAAGAGTCAATCCTCTAGTCTTCATTGTGTCATATGTTATTGATTAATCTCAATGTAATCCACCATTAACGGCGAAGCTGCGGCATTCATCTGCTTGATGGCAATCAGGTTCTCTCCGGCATGCAGCTGGACCGGCGCCGTGACCTCCTGCCACCTGTCGCTGTCATCAAACGCGACGGTGGCATGATGGCCGTTCGCAACGATCTGCGCTTCTGCCCTGCCGCGTCCACGTATTGTCAGTTTGACCGTGGATGCGGACCGGCTGGAAACAGCGAAGGTCAGTTCACCTTCCGGGGAGCCAAACCCCTGGGTATAACCTGCTCCGCTGAACTGTCCATCGGTTAAAATTTCCGTCACATAAGACATCCCGCAGCTTTTCTTGCAGGAGCAGAAAAAAGCCGCGGAACATCCAACCAAAATAACCATCAACCCTTTCAACCAACTACTCATTTGCCATGTTTATGGTGACGCCGCCTTTGGGTGAAGCGAACTCCGCTTGGTAGCGTATGATGCCTTTGGGGCGAATCCTCAGGATCTTGCAGCTGTGGGGGGCAAGGGACGTCGTGTATTTCCCGCACATTTCCCCGAGGTCCTGATGCTGCCATAGATCTCTCACATTCTCTACGGCCCCCTCTTTGATCCCTAGTTCTTTGAAAAAATCGATTCCACTCGTGATCGTATCTTCTTCTCGATTGAACAGACCGACCACATAGTCGCCATCGGGAAGCTGTCCAACCCAGCGGGAACTGTTCGCACTGGACAGGTCTTGGCTCAGCGGACGGCCGACAAACCCCAGATTGTTCAGCTCGATCATCTCCCGGTTCTGATAGATTTCGACGGCGTCGCCGATGGTGTCATACTGGTCGGCTATCGCCAGTGCAGAGCCCCCCATGACCATCAACGAGTAGAGGAACTGCCTTTCTTCCCTGGTGGCCATCGTATTCAGACGCATGAAGTCGCCATCGAGGATCATCTGCCCTTTGGCTGCCACATCAGAGAAAGCGACCATTCCGTCGAAAGCGTTTCCGTACTGTGGCCAGGAAGATTTGTGCTGGCCCCTGCGGCGGGAGCTGGCAAAGTCCCAGCCGCCTTTGAAGCAGTCATCGTCCACCCGGATCATATCACCATACTTCAGTTCAGTCCTTCCATGGTGATAACAATTGGGCATCACAAGACTCAGGAACAAATCATCACCCGCTTCTTCTGCAATCCATTTGAGGGCTTTTTCATATGCGTCAGTCCCATAGTTGCGTTCGTAGTTCTCAAGGAAATCTATTCTCAAATAACTGACGCCCAGGCTCTTGAAATAACGTACATAGCCCTTGATCCATTGCTCTGCGCCTTCCTTGTTTACATCCACCCAGAAAAGAAGATCATTGAACCTCCATCTCCCGGCGATATCGGCTGCTGTGATTCCATTTGTGCCTGAAACTTTACACTTTGAGTAGTATGCGGCACTGGTAATCCACAAGGGGTTATAATATACCCCAACCTTCATCCCTTTGTCTTCAATATACTTGTTCCAGTATTCAAAACCGTGTCGCCAGTTGCTGTTGTATTTGGTGATATAGCCGTTTTCATTGATGCTTTGAGCCGCCTCAATCCATCCATCATTACAAATCATGTCGTATCCATAATCGCGGAAGGTATCGGCCATCCAGTCGATATTTCTCTTCCAGCGATCCTCGGGGATAGGAAGATTATTCTCAAAGCACCATTCGTACGCTATCCAGTATTTGGGCCCTGTTCCGTGGCGGGTGTATTTGCTATCCCTGGCAAGCAGAGAAACGCTTGCCAGAGACAGAGAAACAACCAATAAAAAGGATTTGAGGTGCATCATTTCTTCTCAACTTTTAGTTTGAGATTCTTGGTGTCCAGAGTGAGCTTATAATCGCCGGCAGCAGTTACCTTGAACTTGTTGTCGGGATCCCCGTTAGGTGTGAGAACTGTAGTGAATTCTCCACCGGCAGTAATGTCGGTCCCGGCTTCTTCAGCCATATAGGTAGGACCATCCCATCTGAACTCTACAGGGAATTTCATCTCACCTTCATTGAGCGGGCCTTCATAAGTGAACATGTCGCCATTCTTTACCATTTCGGTCGGAGAATTGATATCCCAAGCTGCCGGTGTGGCATCGCCCACCATATAGACCATGCCTTCTTTCCAAACAGTTTCGGCCTTGTCGGGAAGCGAGCTGAGCCTCTCTGCCTTCACCGTAAGGTTAACGGGATCAACAATCAGGCGATATTTACCGCTCTTCCCGGTTTCCAGTCCAAAGAACCAGTCCTTGAGGTTGTCCTGACCGTCCAGTTTTACACTGGTGTGCTGAAGTTTGTTGCCTTCGCCTTCCTTAAGGATGCCGTAAGCCTTGTCCGTCTCAACGGCCGCTGGAACCAGGAAGTCGGTCTGATCCCAGTCTTTCCCCTTGGTGGTGCAGAACTTGATAAGCTTGTTCTCGTTGCTTTTTACGAGGTCGACTTCAATTTCAAAGAGGTTTTTGCCGACCTTGTTCATCGGCTCCGGATCGTTGGAATCCCATTTGTTGACAGAAGCTCCCAAGGCATAGAGTTCCGTGTACTCTTTTTCCAAGTCAATAGGGTCCTGTTCGTCGTCAATGGGTTTGCAGGAGACAATGGCCAGTGCTCCGAAGAGAATAGCCCAAAATGCTGTTTTTTTCATTTCGTGAATGGTTAAAAGTTATTGATAATCGTTTATTCCGGTTTTACGTAACCGTCGTTCTGGTTGAGCTTGGGATTGGCATTCAGAATATCCCTGTGTAGCGGGAAGATGATTGTATGATTGTCCGGATCGGCATTCTTGTCCCACCATACGCCGCTGCAGAACACCCCGAAGCGGATCAAGTCGGTCCTTCGGCGGCTTTCCGAGAGGAATTCGCGTCCCCATTCATCAAGAAGCTCGTCTTCATCCAGAATCACAGGGCCGTCGGGCTGGTACAGGTAATCTCTGACTACGGCTTTGGGATAGTTACGTTGTCTCACGGTGTTTAGCAGCTTTCCGGCCTCATTGAAATTGCCGTTACGGAATTCGCATTCTGCCAGGGAATAATAGATCTCCGGGAGTCTGATCTCAACCCAGTCTGCCTCAAGCTGACCTTCGTCATTGTCGGAGTAGAAAGGATACTTGATATATCCCCAGCCGCTGTTATGGTCGCCGTGGGCCATATCGGAGGTCAGATCGGAAGGATACTCTCCGGGAGCCGTCCCCTTGAATTGGCCCACGGCGTCTCGCAGATAGAGCTCATAACCGCCTTCCGGACTGGTCACTCTCTTGGTTGCGCCGCCATCGGTATATTCCAGGTAGCCAAAGAGCATCATGCCTTCACGTGTGCTGTTTCCCAGGTTCCTGTACATTTTCAGACGGTAGTCTTCAGGGTATTTCTTGAATTTTGCCACCGGCCGTCCCAAGCGGGTATTATACGGTTTATCATCCGGAGAGAAACTGGGAGCCAATCGGTATCTGCAATTGTGGTCGCCGTTCAGGGAAATAGTCTCCACATCGCCGAAGTAGTAACTCACCTGGCGGGCAGGGACGGTCCACCAGAATGTGTCACCGGCATAAACGTAATGTATGAATCCTTTTGCAGAAGGGAATCCGAAAAGAATTTCAGGGGAGTTATCATTGTCCCAGTCGAATACCTTATCCCACGTGGATTCCAGGGAATAGGCTCCGTATTCACCGGAGATGATCTTCCTGGCGACATCGGCACATTCCGTGTATTTCTTGGATCCGATGTAAACCTCTGCGTTCAAATACAGACGAACCAGCAAGGCTGCAGCCGATGCCTTGTTCCATTGCCCCTGGTTGATGCCGTTGCCCGCAGAACCGGTTTTGACAGGCAGGAGGCGGACACATTCCTTCAATTCGGTTTCAATGAAGGAAAAGAGTTGGTCGGGGCTGACGTTAGACTCCGTGTTCTTGGTAAAGTCGGAACTGACAGCCAGTGGCACATTTCGAAATTCATCAAGGAGGCGAAGATAGAACCAAGCCCTTAATGTACGGCATTGGCCAGCTAACGCATCAAATGCTTCCTGCGTCATTCCAAAGCGACTGCAATCCAACTTGACAAGATCGTCCATGACATAATTGCACTGCATGATCCCCTGGAAGCAGGATTCCCATTCTGTTTTGAAACACTCTTCCTCAATCGTCCAGCTGTGATAATGAAGCCGGCTCCATTTGCCACCATCCTCCCACCAGTCGTCCTTTTTCCAGGTGGCAATCTGATCGGCCGTCAGTTCCTGGATAAGTTGTCTGGGCTGGACACTCCAGTAAGCATGCTCAAAGGGACGGAAAACGGCCCTGATAACATCCATCTCTGTGTTGTAGTAGTTGTCTGAGGCTACCTGATCATACAGGGTTTCATTCAGGTCCGTGCAGGAAAACAACATACACGAACAAATGAGGGCTACGATGTATCTATATGCTTTCATACTTGCTTGCTCTTTAAAAAGTAATCTGGAGACCCGCCAGGAGCTGTCGGCAGGTGGGGTAGTATTTACGGGAACCGGTAGCCCCCGGAGTGGGTCCATTGATTGCATATGTTGAAGGGTCGACACCGGTGAAGGAGGTGAATGTAAACAGGTTCTTTCCGGTAACGCTGAGCCTCAGACTGTCAATATACTTTTTGTCGATGGGGAAGGTATATCCCAACGAGAGCAGATCCAATTTCAAATAGTCGCCTTTCTCCAGATAATAGTCACAGACCAGCGGGTTCTCACTGATATGCGCATTCTTGGTATAAGCGATCTTCATCACGTTACTGGTCATGCCCGGGATGCCATAGAAGAACTCGTGGATATTGAAAATATCAAACCCGAAGGCACCCCTGAAGTAGACATTGAGGTCCAGGTTCTTGTACCTGAAATAATTAGACAAGCTTGCCGTGAACCATGGAAGGCCATTCCCCACAGAACACATATCCTCATCGGTAGCATCCATGCCCATCTTGTAATCCCCATTCCTGTCATAGATAATCCATTGACCGGAGGAGTTGAATCCGGCAAACTTCCACATATAGAAGTTACCAATCCGTTCTCCTTCCTCAATCCTCTGCAGGTAGTGGAAAGGGAAAGGATCATCGGTCGGGGACATATAATAAAACTTCTGGCCCTTGTAGGCGATGTCGGAGAAGGAGACGAAACGGTTGTCCATAGTTGAACCGACAAGTGTCACGTTATAGGTAAAGTCCTTCGCATTGACCACGTTCCCACGGATTTCGATCTCGACTCCGCTGTTCTTCATAGTACCTACATTGGCGAAAGTTTCGGAGAAAAGATACGGCGGGACGGAGACATTGTAGTAACCAAGAAGGTCAAGCTGGGTTCGGTTGAAATAGTTGATGGATCCGCTGAGCCTGTTATTCAGTAAGGCGAAATCAAGGCCGACATTCCAGTTGATGCCCCTCTCCCAGCGAAGGTCAGGGTTGACATTCTTGTCGGCGCCCCATACCGTGAACCATTTGCCCTGGTAGTAGTACTGTCCATAACCGGTCATGGTCCCAAGAGACAGATAGCTGTCAAAAGCCTGATTGCCCGTCACACCGAAGTCGGCGCGCAGTTTCAGGTCGTTCAGCCAGCCGGAGCAGCCCTTCATGAATCCTTCCTGCGAGATGCGCCACCCGGCAGAAACGGCAGGGAAGTAACCCCATTTGTGATTGGTTCCGAACTTGGAGGAACCTTCGTATCTAAGAGAGGCCGTAAACAGATACTTCCCCTTGTAACCGTAATTCAAACGGGTGAAGAAAGCAATCAGCTTGGAGTCATTTCTGTAGGAATCGGTTTCGTCGTGACCTTCCTCAAGCCCCCATTCTCCCTGGATCAGAGCATCATATGTGGTGCTGTCGTTGGTAAAATCCTTGTTTCCAGCACTGAAGCCGCTGTACATGATAGTCTGCCAGGAATAACCGGCCATCGCTTTCAGGTCGTGATTGCCGAAAGCTTTCTGGAAATGAGTCACCCATTCGACGGCGTGTTTCTCTGTCTGTTCATAAGAACGTTTGGCCTCGGACCTGTAGGTCTTATTGTTAGTAGATGGAGTGAAATAACCGCCAATTTCACCGATAAACTGATCAGAATAGGTAACCTGTGACGAAAGGCCGGGGAGGAGGTTCAACCTGGCCGTAGCATCCCAGTCCAGCAGTTTATATTCACGGTCATCGAGCTCAGTGTTGATGACTTCCACGGGATTTTTATCGGCACGCTGTCCAAGGAAGCTGAAATATCTAGACGGGTTCTGGGGATCAAAAATGGGGGATGTGGGGTTTGCTTCGATGGCATAATGGAATACATTCCATGCAGACAACTTGCTTTTAACAAGCCTGGGGGCGAGATTAACCATGAAGGTAAACAGACCGTTCTTGGAATTATGGTTGAAACCGGCACGAGCCCCGTATTCCTCCCTCTGGGACCGCTTGTCCACGCCGAAAGCTTTCCTGTAATCGGCGCTGACCCGGAAACTGTTGTTTATATCGCCTCCGGAAAGTGTAACGGTGTGCTGGTGGGAGAAACCCACACGGCTGATTTCCTTGAGCCAGTCGACATTCCCGCCGAAGTCTTCTGCAGAACCGTTGGCAACTTTCTTCTCACGGAACTCCTGCGCCGAAAGCATATCCAGCTCATTCACCAAGAAGTTGGCCCCCGTCACCACCTCATACGAGGTATGGAAAGCACCGTCCAGAGCGCCCTTCTTCGTGTTGATGAGGACGACACCATTACTTCCGCGCGTTCCATAAATAGAAGAGGCGGCGCCATCCTTCAGGATGTCAATAGATTCGATATCGTTGGGATTGAGATTGGTCAGGTTCCCGCCGGGGACACCGTCGATGACGATGAGCGGGCCCAGGTCGGCGCTTCGGGAGGAAATGCCCCGGATCTGGATGCTGGCGCTATTGTTTGGGTCCGCTGCACCGGTATTCTCGATGGAAACTCCGGCCACTTTCCCCTGAATCATCATGGACGGGTCGGCTCCGGATGTCGCAAGGAATTCCTTGCTCGAGATATGCGAAACGGCCGATGTCAGTTCCCTTTTATCCAAGGTGCCATAACCGATAACAACCACTTCATCCAGAAACACCATATCCGTAGCAAGGGATACGTCTATGTCGACCTGGTCAATCACAGGAATCTCCTGTGTCGTATAACCAATAGACCGGATTACAATGACAGGATCCTTCTGGCCGTTGAGGGGGAGGATGTATTGACCATCCAAATCCGTACTCACGCCCTTGTTGGTCCCTTTAATCATAACAACGACACCGGGGATGGGATCTCCGGTGGAAGCGTCGGAAATGACGCCCCGCACCGTCCTTTCCTGCGCCCATCCCAGGATCGGAATCAAGCACAGGACAACGGCCTGCGCCAGGGCGGTAAATCTTTTAAGTAGTAGTTTCATACATATTAATTATTGGTTTAGACTATGCGTCTTCGCACAGCACAAAGTTACCCCTGCCTTTCCCGGAATAAAAGGAATTAAGCCCGCGAATAAGGTGCGGGCTTAGAGTAACTCATTAATAATCAATATGTATTTCTACTCCCTTGGAAATAGAGTTAAGGTGTGTTTAGGGCTTGGGGATAGCCATAATCCTGCTGTCGAATTCATCTTTGTCGACCAAGGCCTTCCCTTTTAACCTAGCCTTGTAAACATACACCGTATCAATGGAAAGATTCAGATACTTGGCCACCTCTGCCGCATTGTCAATGCCAAGGCGCATCAGGGCGAAGATGCGGACATCCATGGGCATGGTCCCATCTTCTGCTAGACGTATCTCCGACTCCTTCGGAAACAGGGAGTTGAACTCGTCCAGCCAGTTGGGAAAGAGCTTCAGGAATGCAGTATCAAAGCTAGCCGCAATCCTGGCACGTTCCTTCTTGATGCCGATATGGTACAGAGTGGATCTGGCTTCGTCCGGGCGCTTGAGGGTGATGTCCCGGACCGCTTCATTGACAGCGTCGTTGACCTCGTTGACGAAAACCGTGTTGCCATAAAGCGACTGGATGATGTACTGGTCTTTGATTTCATTCGCCTCGCGCAGTTTCGCTATCGCCTCTGTCAAAGACAGGTTGCTCAGTTCAAGCAGATTGGTCTTTTCTGCCAGGTCTGCGTGCGTCTGGGCCAGAACCTTGTTCCTGGATCTCAAAACGAGGAGAAGGACTACCGTCAGCGCAAGCAGGCCGGCGATGACGAACAAGATGACAAAAAGGAGTAACCTCTGATTGTTAAGCCAGCTGTACCGTCCATTCTCAATTACCGGCAGAATGGTGTTGATTTCAGCCTTCCTCAGCCGGGTATTGTAGAACTCCGCATCGTACTGGGCCTGCTGGATGTATTTGAAGGCCCTGTCTATATCGCCCCTGGCGTACATGTGCCCGGCCAGCACCTTGGCCGATGTCGTTTCGTGGGTGCAGGAACGAATATCCAGGATGGCCGATAAGGCACGATAGTAAACAGCTTCGTCGTATCTCTGTACTTTGTTGTATGCCTCTGAAAGAATGGAATACTGGACGGCTTTCTGATGGTCATCCCAATCATTCGTCACGATGAACGCGTCCCGGGCAGATATGGCCAGGGAATCAGAATAATTCTCGATGAGCATCTTGTCCAGGTTCGCATATCCATATAGATATGAATCCGGAGCTGCATATTCAAGTACTTTATCATAGCACGCCAGCTTCTCTTCATCATACTTGCTGGCCAAGGCTTCCGTTCCGCTCACGAAAGAGCTCAGGTTCTGCCAGGTCGCAGCACCCAGGAAAAAGAACTCGGCACATATCGGCGCCGGAACACCTTTAGGGTCAAACGCTCGGATCACATCCACCGCCTCATTGAAGAAGCCCACACTCTTGAAGCAATGTAGAAGAGCCACTTGGGCCTTGGCGCGATACTCGACCTTTCCGCTTTCTTGAAGGGCACTCTTCTCTATCAACTTGGCATAGACAAATGCCGAATCATACTGGTAGTTCTTGTATTCGTCGAAAAGACTGCAGTATATCTCTGTCCGCTTATGGGCATCCCGTGTTTCCAGCAGGTCTCTTTTCAAGCGGGCGATGCTCTCCTGTTTCTCATTTTCGAACAGTTGCCGGTTGTCAATGGTCTCATCCAGTTCCTTGAGAACCGGTTCAATCATCTGGTTCTTCTTTGAACATGACAAACCAGCAAGCAGTACCAAAAGCAATATGAATCCAGAGCGTATCATGGGCATTCAAATACTATACAGATGTACTACAAATATAGAAAAAAAAGCCAGACTCAGGCAAGGATCCACGATTACAATAATGAAAAAGAATGTCTCTCATTATCAATTCAATGCGCTCTATCAAGCGCTTGCGTAAAGGCCTTGATAGATGAAACCTTAATTCTTTCTCCCGGGCGTTTTTCCTAACCATTTGAAAGAAAGAGCTTTTGCCTTTGCACCAATCTTAATTATACCCTTTACCCCTACGATAGGGACAAATGGAACACGTCGAGGGAAGTTATGCCTGAGAGATTCATGCTCAGTGCCTCACTCTCCAGTGACAGCCGGTACTGCTCGAATACCTGTAGGTCAGGTTGGTCCTGAAGGAGAAGTCCAATACAAGGCCATCATCCGGATGGAAGACGAACACTTCAGCATCCTTCACGGTGAATACACATTGAACGATGACCTGGTGGCCACCTTCCTTTTCTATATGCCGCTGAGCGGACTGCAGGACGAGCTGGACTATGCACGACAATAGCCGGCCGCGTCAAATGCCGCAGCCAACCTATTCAATGATATGAGTGTCCTATCGCACCGTCTGCACCCTACCGGTCTCTACGATGCTCCGAGCTTCCCAGTCCGCGGAGGATGGCAGATATGAGCGGCTTCAGGAGCAGGCAGAGGACGATGACCAGGACGAGAGTCAATGCATCTTCCATAACCTCGAATTGATTTCTTTTCCCTTTCTTCCAGGCCTTCCGGCCCCGGGGATGCGTATATTTTTCTGCTTTCGGAAAGCGAGTCCACATAGATGAAGGCAAGCCGGAGACGGAGAATACGCTCTCAATCGGGAGGAAGATTGTCCGTCTCCCCTGCCCGCAGGTTGGCTTGACGCATCGGAGGGCAAGCTTAGATTTGCAGAAAGGATATACGCCAATACCCGGGGCCGCATGAACGGAGAATCCGCTTCTGACCAAAAGAAGATAGACGCTTCATGCGATGATACTATGATACTATGATACTTTGGTATTTCTGAGACAGTGATACTATGATACTTTGATACTATCGAGAAAAGATCCGCCCCGGAGGATGTCCGGGGCGGTGCCTGAGAGAAGCAAAGCGGGAGCGGAGAACCCGTCTCCCCGACGGTTTACTGAAGCGTCCCGCCGATGACGCTGACCTGGGATGCGATGATCTCGGTGACGGTCCTTTCCACACCGTTGGAGTCGGTGAAGCGGTTGTTGCGGAGGCGGCCCTTGACCTCGACGCCGGCGCCCTTGACGAGGGCGGTGAAGTCCGGCATCCGGTCGCTCTTGAAGGCGGTGACCTGGTGCCAGGTGGTCTCGATGACCGCTTCGCCCGAGCGGTTCTTGAAGGCGTGGTCGGTAGCGACGCTGAAGCGGGCCATCTGGGTGTCGCCGATGTTCTGGATGCGGGCATTCCCGATGATGCCGCGGAGGATAACTGAATTGAGCTGTTCCATGATGTGATTGAAATTAAAGGGTTACTGAATTATTTCTGATGCCGCACCAGCGCCTTCTACGGGGTAAGGAAGCAAGGGCCGGAGGAGAAATACTACCCGCAGGTGTGGAGATTTCTCAGGAGGTGCATTTCACCCTTGCCGACTCCACGTGAAGGAAATACCTTTGCATCAAGAAATGGTCTCAGTAACCGGTTCAGTCACATGGATCAGCCACAGTCCCTCCGTCATCGGTATGAACCCGGATACAAGGCGACAAAGGGATGAACGGCACGCCCATCGCTACCGGCCGGAAAGGTCCGCAGGAAGCGGTGGACCACCGGCACAGTGCCGGAAGGCGGATGCCAATCCCCTTTCGGGCAGGCCGGCCAAGGGACGGATCCCACGGTACACCGACAAGTGCGTAAAGAGGACCGAACCCGTCGGAAACAGCAGTGTATGAGGTGGAGCATCGCGTCCGGGGTGAGTTCTCCCTGCACGGATTCGCAGCCGTCCCGGATAATCTCCGGGTCAAAAGAAAAAAGATTCCCCGGGCCGTAATGACCAGGGACAATCGGGAACTGAATGGAGGCCGGCTTCTAGAAATGCCAGCCGCACGTCACGGCGAGGTAGTGCATGTGGACCGACCCCGTTCGTTTGTACTCCGGATACTGGCGCAT
>Ga0310690_10000362_pt1 | contig 102216 bp, 144 predicted proteins | sample AusTroGonzalo_MG_2_FD_207661 | JGI IMG/M metagenome (GOLD analysis project Ga0310690, IMG submission 207661) | Bovine rumen microbial communities from tropical cattle in Woodstock, Queensland, Australia - Gonzalo_04 (v2) (version 2) | ecosystem: Host-associated > Mammals > Digestive system >...
TTGGCTTTACACCACTTCAACGCCAAGTTTAACATAAGGGGCATTCTGTCCCCCAGCATTGCTTTGTATCCGTTCATACAGTTAAAAATTAGTTGGACGACCCGGATTCGAACCGGGAATGACAGAACACGTGTTTTTGTATAGTTGCCCCAACAGGATTCGAACCTGTGCAGCAAGACCCAAATTCTTGAGTACTACCGTTATACTATAGGGCAATCAGTTAGGTATATTGTTATAACATTTTATACACATTTTAGAACCGTAATTCATAGGACCTCCACAGTAAGGACATGTGGTATCTGATTTATTAGAATTTCCACAATAATTTTCTGTCTGAGAATGACAATTAGGACATAATATCTGTAAATTTGATAATTCATTGTTTGTCGTATCTCCATCTATATGATGAAGCTGACATACTAATTGTTTACCATTCCATTCAGATATTCCGCAGATTTCACATCTGTTTTCTTTATATCCTTCATTAATCAATCGATCCTTCAGTTTTGCAGATTTTATTGTAGAATTCTTTGTTAGATATTCTTTTATGTCTTTACGTTTCTATCCTTTTTTCTTCTTATTTCCATAAGTAAAATGTGAAAAGTCAATATTATATAATAATATCTTCTTTTTTAATGTTATTCCATTATTACCTTGTATTGGGATATTTAATTTTCTCAACACATCGCAGAAAGAGTCGCAATCTTTTATGACTCTTTCAATATTTTCTTTTGTCCAATTATATTTCATACATAAATAACGAGCAAAATTCTCATTATAGTTGTACAAAAGTACACATTCTGTAGTGTTACCATTACACCACCGTCCGGTTTAACATTAGTTATTAGTTTAAAAGTAGCCGCCATCTTCACAGACAGCGACTACCGGCTTCATTAAAGTAATAAAAACCTAAACTAAGACCAATTGGTTGTGGACCAGCCAGGGCTTGAACCTGGGACCTCCAGATTATGAGTCTGTTGCTCTAACCAACTGAGCTACAAGTCCTTATGCTAGGGGCTACTATACTTCACCCCTAGCTACCATTCACCTAAGAGATTAGGACTCCCATCCAATCTCAACATACGTCTCACGACGTTTTATCTTTTACCAGCATAACTGCGGTAGATTCTGCGTAGGCGGTATTTCTGTTTTATACCGATGTTGCCAGATAACGTTTCTGTTCATAATGTGATCAACAGTACGAATTTCTGGATATCCTACTCGAATTTTGTAAAAACTAATCATTTTATTTTTGTACTTTGAACACTCTCATGCGCAGAGTTGGGAACATTTCGCGAATCTTCTCTTCTGACACTTGTTTGTGTAAAGTTACATAGCATACGTTCCTTTTGGTTATTATAGAATCCTTGTCTATACCAGCCTTAAGAAGCATCTCTTTTGCTGCATTTTCAGCATGCGCTACAATGTTTATTGTAACTTCTTCTGATGAAACAACACGATGTCTCACGTCTCTCTTGCAGACAGTTCTCTTCCTTGTCTTATCTGTAACGTAGAAGAAATTAGAAGGAACGAGAATCTGAAGGATCCTCTTAACAGTGATAGCCGGCGTCTCTTTCTTGGACAACGGCACAATCCACGTCTTTTCACCATTCTGGTGATAGAACGTTTTACAACCAAAGTGTTCTTTGTTGAACAGCAATCGTTTTTCGTGGATTTTTGAAGGATCTACTCGGTGAGCATTAATTCTCCTTCCTGTAGCCTCATCTACTTCTTTCTGTTCTCGTTTGAGAGACGACAGAAGTGGTCGCTTACTCGGCGCCTTTTTTACTTTCCACGAAGCATTTGTGCGACTTTTAGCATGCAATAAACATTTTTTCATTTTGATAATGCTTTTTGTTTAACTGTTATAAAATATCCAGTTTTTAAAGAACTTGGTATAAACTTTTATAATTATTTCCAAAATTTTATCGTTTGGTTTTTAACGTAATCTTTGAACTTTGGATATTTCTTGTCGATTGACTCTCGTTCAGTCGTCCAAACGTAATCAGCGTCTACACATATTTTAGCTGATGGTTGTCCTTTGAACCAAGGAATACTACAATCACCAACTTTAATAGGTATATCGTTTATATTCTTCGTTTGTATTCTGAACTGAACGGGTGGCGTTTCGTTGTAACTATAAGTATTAACCATAGTCTTAGTACTTACTCCAAACGCATTGTGTACTTCATTGCCATCTATATATAATGGTAAAGTACCTCCTGCGGCGAGCAATGTAACTACATCACCATCTATTCCAAATACCACATCGTTGTAGTCGAAATCAGTGCTTTGTACACCTAAATCTTCTGCAATTATGATTTTAGAATATGCCGGTGAGATTTTCACAATCCAATCATTGTACAGTCCGTCAGGACTTTCTCGCTGATTAGGATTCATACCGTCAGCAGAAAAATCAAAACCTACGTAATATTGACCATCGATTTCTTTTATATAATAGTCGTTGTGCATCTTATTGTCAAGACTATTATGATAACCGAAATTAAGCGTTGTAGAGTTGACCATCTTCATAACACTACCAGTATTGGCATTGAAGTTTGCTATGTGGTCATCGTAGCCGCAATATAGCCAGTCCATATTAGAGTGTTTGCCAGATATGTGTTGAACATAAAAGTTCATCCAGTCTACTTCGATACTGTTTGTAGGAAAGTAGTGTGTGTCAAACCAACGCGTCACTTTCTCTATCTCTGTACGAGTAGGGGCAGCTGGCGTGTAGTCCCACATATTGGCATTTACATCAGCGCTACGTGTAATAGCGTCAAATCCCCACATATGGTCTTTTTGTGGTTCACCATAGGTACTTACGAACTCCTTTTTGAAGTTCTCGTTTTTGACCTGTTGCTGGTCAATGTTTTCTTTACAGCAACACATTAGTACTGTAAGAAGTAGGAATAGAATTGATTTCTTCATTGTTTTTTTGTTTTATAAATATTTTTATAATTTTAATGGCGTTCTGTAACACTCATCTTGTTCCCGGATCAAGAATCTTGTTATTCCTACAAAAGTAAAGAAACTCTGATTTAACAGATACAATTCATGCTTTCTCCAAAATCTCGAAACTTGTGGTACAATATGTCCAGGAATTATTCGTTCCCCGTACTTCATTGTTGCGCACAATGGGTGTTGATTTAAGAATTCCTCTGTTAGTCTAAATGTGACATAACCAAAATACTCCCACGACCAATAGCCAACATAGACATCTTTTGGCATCAGACAGTCTTCCGGAGCTAATTCCGTTGGTCTATCTTCACGTGCAAAGTTTAAGTATCCGAGCAGAGGTTTGCCGGTTTTACTTTCTACGGTACATATTATTGTAACAGGTCTTACAATACTTATATACCCAGGAACAAGAATTAATTCTATAGCTCCTTGAACATTGATTGTGTCTCCTCGTTTCCACATAATAATTATAATTTAAAAGTTTACAGATTCTAGGAGTGAGTGCGGGAGTCGAACCCGCAGAATTAACTCGTCCAAATTACTCACTCTTTGTTCGCGTTTAGGTAGTACGCACCGACTTCACGCAGCCTCCTTGAGGCCCGTGTAGTCTGCAATGTTAATATTGCCAGTTAAATTTATATCAAAGCGCTTAATGTGTTTACTTCCACTGCCGTCAAATGCATTCAGGCCCGTGTTAAAATGGGGCGCGTGACAGTCGCCCCGCCAGTGTTCGATTGAGTGTATATTTTCGGAACTGGTAGTGGACCTGGAGGGTATGCCTCCCTCGTCCGAACAGTTTACCTCACACACGCTAAGATTTCGCACTAAAGATCGTGGAAATAACTATTCCATAATGGAGATTCCCCATCTCCGTCTACTTCATTGCATGAACAATAATCTTTGACTTCTGGGTTATCTTCTAAGGACTTTAACATTTCCTCGGCCTTTTCATCAGATACTTGGTAAAAAACTAATATATGTTTCATATCAAATAAATATTTGTGAGCAAAGGTGGACGCGACCCGCCAATGCTCTGTGACGCTATTTTAAAGCCTCCTGGCGCATTTTACAGTCGTTGTGGTCAGCTGTTCCACTTTAACTATAAAACGCGTCAGAGAGGCTGTAAATGGCTTATGAGTGTGTACGGTGATATGACTGATACAAAGATACTCGCATGTCGTACAGACGTACTTTGATAGTCTGTATGAGCTAAGCTGGTACAATGACACACATACAGTTTTGCTATTGAGCATAAAAGCATATTTTACGTCTTAGCTAGACGTTTGAATCCACCATTGATACAAAGATACTTAGGCATGTGTCGATTCACATAACACCTTTGCAATACTCTTCGTGGTCTTATTTGTCTAATTACAATGCCGTTTCCTAAATGCAAATTGGTGTATTACACGTGATACAAAGATACTTGTGTATAGATTCGTTCCTACCGTGGGTTACCAACGCCACGAATAAGAGAAGTAGCCAGGATACTCCGACTCGAGGTTGCTCTTGTCGATATCATACTGCTTCTCCAGAGCGGTCTTTTCCTTACGCTCTGCATCTGCCATACGCTCGCTCAGATCGTCGTACTCAGGACAGGTGATGCTGCCAGGAACCCAGACCTCTTCGCCGCCCTTCTTGAGCTCGAATGTCTTCTTCTCCTTAACAGGGTTGCCGTCCTTATAGTCGGTGATGACTTCCATCTCCAGCTTGCCGTCCTTGCCGCCCATTTTGGTGATGTGCTCTTCGTTGAGCAAGAAGCCGGACATCTGATACTGGAGCTTTTCAGCCTCTTTCAGGTACTTCAGCGTGATGTTGTTCTCATGACGACGCTTCTGCAGCTGCAAAAGCTTAAGTCTGCGCTGGAACTCTGAGCGCAGCGAACGCGTCATGATGTTTTCCTTCAGACGGTCGTCCTTGGTTTTCTTGATGTTCTCCATCACTGCCTTAGTGATTTCTACACTTGCAGTACCTTCTCTACGTACTACTGTGCTGATGTTGTCGATGTCGACAACGCCGTTTTGCTGCTGAGCAGCGTCTTTCTTGTTTGCCATTTTGATAATGATTTTGTTATTGTAAAAAATTAACTAAAACTTACTGGTCTTCCCAGTGTGATCGCTTTCCGTTAGCTCTGCAATACGGATCCATCTTTCGATGTGCACCTCTTTCGTGCTTTTTTACTTCTATATCGCGTCGCTTAGAGGGCCGATCTCGCCATGTCTTTCCCATATACTTACCACCTTGAAATAAATCCGTATAAAGTTTTAAACACAGCGATTTTCTGTCCAGTGAAGTTATACTTATCCATCAGGCTTGCTGAGATGTTTAAGTCTTCTTTAGACAGAATTTCTAGCGAATTGTCAAAACGCTTCTTTTCTTCCTCTTGCCCTAGTCTGAGGTAAGCGTTCAGAACTGCTCCTGTAAACTCCTTCTTGTTAAAGGGTTTTGCAAGGGCATGTGCTAGAATTGTACCGAAATAGATGATGGCCTCATCTTCGGGAGTATTTTTAACTCGGGGTTTTTTTGTCGCCTTTGTCATTGTTTTTACTACCCCAGAGACATGATCGCTAGCAAGTAGAACTTGAGCGATTTCCTGCTGATCGAACACAACAGCGTGAACTGTTTCTGCTCCGCTTTGTTTACCAACAGCTGTTTGGAGATTTATGACGAAGGTGTCATCGGGGGCAGCTTCCCCCTCATAAATTAAAAGGATTGCGCGTGTCTGCATCTTTGCCAGTGTTAATCGATGATTGTAAATTTCTTGCCGTCAATAATTGTGTCAGTCCTAATTTTAGGAGACGACTCGTTCAGAAGCTTGTCAAGCTGTACGTCTGATGAATCTTTCGGCCTTTCGGATAGTTTTGTACTGATAGAGGAGTCAATGAATTTATAGACAGTATTATAATTCTGCCTATATTCATATACAATATCCCTCTTGGTTGCACTACCCTGCCGTTTAATAACGACTTGAGCAATGTTAACTAAAGCTTCCTGTGGGATAGCCCGGAACGTTGAATCAATAGAGTTTTCATCAGCTATTCGTTGTCGAAACTGATAAACATCATCAACCGACATAAACGTCGGATTGAGCACACTGGCAACAGCCTCTTTGAGCTGTGCGTTTTCTGTTGTGTCTTCTAATAGGTAATCAGCATACTTCTGATCCTCGTAGTAGTTATAGCCCAGCGAAGACACAATACTGAGCGCTACTACCCCGACTATTGTCAGGAGAACATAAACAAATTTCTTCATTTTGATAATGAGAATTTAATTAAACAATTGGTCATTTCTGACCGTCGGATTTTCTAATTCCTTCCCACTCACTGATAAATATTACTAAGAATACTATAGTGAGTATTGCAGATGCAACGAATTGACAGGTATTGTGAAGATTTGCATCTTTCTTCATGTCGTCATACGACATGCCGGTTACTGCCAATAGTCCCAAAAGAGCAACGAAATACATTGTAGAGATGATAATTCTCTCCGCAAATGTTTTAATTTTCACACCATTTCCCATAATCATTTTCGTTAAGGAAATACGATTCGTTGTCCTCTAAGCAAGAGTCACGACGTTCATGCAAATCATAATCAGAGAATGATACTACACATATGTCAGCATCATCTGCCTCTTTCCATGTTTTGTATTGAACATTGTTTTCTTCACACCACTTTTTCATGTGGCGTACATTCATGTGGTGACCGCGAACTGCCATTTCACGTTCTCCATAGGTGCGTCTACACCTTCTCAGTTTCTTTTTCGCTTCCATTGTTGTTTACGATTTGATTGAACTGACAAAAAACGCATACGGCTGCGTTGCATTCTGTACAATCGTTGTTGTTCATAATAATTGTTTAATTGTTTCTGCAATATTGCATTGTGTGTCGTGTTGGACTCAAACCAACGACCTCCGGCTTATCGAGCCGGTGCTCTATCAACTGAGCTAACGACACTGTCGCCTATAGACGTCTGGCGACAACTGTGGATATTTCTGTATCTCCTAGCAGCGGGTCTTCTATTTATAAGCTGCTTCTTGCGCGACCCCGATTTCGTAACATCCATACCACAGCATCCGTTTTAATGGTTTGTAGTCGATAGCAGAATCGAACTGCTCTTTAGAGAATGAAAATCTCTCGTCCTAACCGATAGACGAATCGACCGAATTAAAAATCAGTACCACTCTCACGAGCAATACTGATTCACATCATACCATGAGCAAAACTTTGAAATCTAACATTACTCTCACGAGCTATGATAGAACAAAAGTAAGCCAATCATTTTTACCAATAACTAAAGGTTTAATTGTGCCAGGATTTTCATAAATCCGAATGAGACAATTCAAAAAGATTAACAAGGTATATGCGTTTAAAAAATAACGTTAGTTAGGGAGGGCGGATTCAAACCACCGTCTACAGAAACCATATCTGTCGCTCTAAACGCTGAGCTACTCCCCAGGTGTACGTGTATTTACCCACGCACAGGTGTCAGCTTCTTTTTAAGTCTCCTCTGACCACGACTTTGTACCGACTAGCCCCAACATCTAGAATGGTCACGGTACTGTGGGGTCTAATAGCATTACCCCTTTGTACACACTTACGATCTATATTATCGTAAGCCTTGACGGATTGTCGATCCGGCATGATTGTAGGTCGAGTGACGCGTCTTTCAGGTTTCCTTGTTTAATTCTGACTAACCTGATAAAAATCCAGACGCCTACAATCTGCATGCGCACCCTCTCATCATTCGTACTGAGATCCCTAGGAATTTCCATGGAGTCTGATTCACTCAATACTTGCGGGCTTGAGGTTTCCGCTTTAGCTGATTTCTATGCATACTGCGGCAGGGGAGCTAATAACTTAAAACAAACTTATGGCTTCAAACTCATTCATTTGCTCCCCCACCGCGCGTGAGAATATATGAAAGTAATTAAAGTATTACATTTTTGCTAGTCGTGCTAGTTTCTTATATTCTCGTTTTGCCTCTTCACGAGGCATTGTGGTCATAATCATACGTCCATCTACATCTTTATAGATTGCCCACTTAAACGCATGATGTGCCAGCAAAGATACTTTATTACCAAAAGCATCTTCAAATTGTGCAATGATCCTATGCTGGCAACGATTAGGATCATATTTCTTTTTTCGTGTCATCTTATTATCTGTGTTACAACGTGATCAACATAGATTATTATCTCTGTTTCTCTACCATTTCTCTGGTGAGTTATTCCCCACGGTTTAACAATGACTTTGTTATCACTGTCTGAGAAGAAGGTTATTAACTCTGGCTTGTCTTTGTAGACTTTTAACCAGTTTGTTGTTGCAGGATGTCGTACAACTACCTGTGAATGCATGGCAATTGTTTTTACGACATTCGGAGACACATTCAATGCTGCTCTTGTTGGAATGTATACGTTATTTTTGAACAAACAACGTAATTCTCCAGTTTTTAAGAGCATATTGCTTATATTTACCACTTCGGCTGCAACCAATTCTCGTTCTACACTACGAACGATGAGCCAGGGTCCGATGGGTAAACCTAATGCTGGTAATTTTCGCTTAACCAGCATTCCTTTTCGCACTCTTTTTTCTGTCATTCTTGATAAATTAACAGATTAATTACTAAAGATGAACTTAACCCATCATCTTTTTGGGTTTATTCGCTGGAGATAGTGGGTTGTTGGCAGTTTTCGACGATAACATACGTTGGAACATACGTGCTGTCTAGGAATCGGACCAAACGTGTGTGAAATATCACATACAATACACGGAGGTATGAAACTATATTTGTCGCGACGCCGCTTTTTTACCCGAAATATTATCCCACGGATTGTCACTAACTGTCCTGGTTTCCACATACTTTTTCGTAATATCCCCACAGTCCTAATTTTTCAACACAACCTATGCATTGTAGCATTGGAAGTGCACACAGTCTACATGATGATAATAGAGTACTTTTTCGTCTTCTGATACGATAAACAGTGCGATTTATCGTAACCAGTTGTCCTGGTTTGAATCTACTCATCTCGTACAAATCAAATTACCCTCAAGATGTGTTCCTAACTTCTCACATATATCCGTCAGAGATTCAGAGATTACTTTGGCAGCGTTCTCTGTTACACCTTTACAAACCAACATCGTAGAATTACCGGCTTTAAACCATAATCTACGTCTATCGTTTCCCAGCTTATCCACTCTCTTCTTTTTGGGAAGAGGTGGATTTAGCTGGTTTTGTTTTTTATATGCCTCCATTCAGATTAATATTTAATTCACGAATGTTTATGACGATCTGAGGAATGCCCTCTTCAGACTCTTCAGGATTATCATCTATTGGAGTTTCACCGGCAGGATCGATCTTAACAGTACGTTTCTTTGTTTCACCAAAATCTATTAGATGTTTGTCATCATTCTCGTGCTGGTTCAGCCATTCCTGAACAAAATTGTGAGAGTGATCAAGATGTTCTTCTGCTGATTTTTTCAGTGCATGAATAATGTAAGCATCTTGAAGTTTTTCGTCCTCTTTTGCCTTTGCTACAAGCATTTTCCTAATTTTTTCAGCAGCTGATGACTCTTCTTCAGATTCTTCAGGATCATCTGTTTCGGACTCTTGATCAGTTGGACCAAAGTTGATGAGATGTACATCTTCTTCAGGACAATCTCTGTGCTGTTTTTTCCACTGCTGTACAAAGTTGTGAGAATATTTTTCTTGTGATTTTTGAAGTGCGTGAACAAACGGTTCACCGTATTTGTTGTAAGCATCTCGAAGTTCTTCGTTTGCTTCTAGAGTTTCTGACAGTGAGTTGTGCACATCAATGAATGTGTTGAGCAAGAGCTTCATAAACTCTGCAACTTCATCACCAGTTATCACTTCGCCGTTATATACAGCGAGTACAGCTGGTACTGCCATCCAAGGTGTAGTACCTCCGGATGTAACGGCAATTTTTAGTTCTTTTGCCATTTTTAGAGCTTTTTGTATATCCATACGTTTTTGTTTAGTATTGATTACTATTCCAACACTTAACTCAGTCGGATTTGAGTGATGCTAATATTAAGGCTCCGAGAATAAATCCGAGTCCAAATGACAGGAGCATCTTTGCTGTGAATAGATCGATGTACATTATTTCCAGATATTAAGTTTTACGCGTTTGGTTTTCTTTGCTCTGTAGCTGGCTATATACATTTTCATAAAAAAATAGCTTTCTTTTCTTAGCTCTTCTATGATTGAATCTTTTTTAAGCCAGCCATGTTTATGTATGCGTGAGCAAGAGTAGTATGTTACACCAGCCACTTTTAACGCGTAAACAGCATATCTCTCACGGAATTTTCTTCGTAACTCTTTTAACAGCTTTACTTTCATTTTTCAGATACTTTAGTTTTCATCGATAGTCATAAGCCAATTGTATCTACTTTGCAAATAGTATCCCTTTTCACCTGTTGTACAGGTAAGTCGGGAAACGCCAAACGCATACGACGATACGTGCTATCTTTGATAATAACTGGAGGTATAGGACCTATCAGTTCTTCAAGAATGCACCATTCGTCTGTTTCAGATAGTACATCGAGCACAAAATCTGCATCATGCTCTTCCACCACGTACAAGATGTCGATAATTGCTTTCTCCAATCTTGCACATTTCTCACAATATGCATCGGACTTAGTCTGTGCAGAAACGAAATTACACTCAACTAAGCCGATGCATACCAACGCGATTATGAACAACGTAAGCTTTTTCATCTTTCAACCGGGAAATTTCTCTTTGTTGTAACATTTCCACGGCGACTTGTCTCGCACACATATTGTTGTGCACGAAAGTCGTATCTCACACTTATTTTTGCATCCATGATTTGATACGATCTATAAGCCATTGTGTTATTGCTACGACGACAACGAAAGCTATCGCTGCCTCAAAGAGGATTATTGCCAACTGTGCATTCATTTCTTCAATGCATTTAGTTGTTCTGTGATTTTCGGCAGGTATCGACGATACATTTTACCTGTCTTTTTCGATCGGAGCCAGCAATACGCTTTCCCCTTACTTGAGAGAAACACAGGGTACTTGAAACCCTGAAGATCTTGATAGTAGAAATTTGTTTTCACACTATCACCAGTTGTAGTTTGTTGGATAAATGTATTACCCTTCAAAACTACATTTTGTCCTCTCAAGCCATGCGCAATGGCTAAGAATCCAAGGATGAGGACAATGATACCTAGGATTCTCGATGATCGTTTTATCATATGTTTAAATGGTGAATTCAAACAAAGTTGTGTAAACATATAAAAAGGGAGCGGACTTATGCCTAAGCAGCCGCTCCCCTACATGTTAACACATCGTTGCGCTTTCTATCCTCCCAGTGGGTTGATGTACTCGATGTGGGATTCAGCCAATGCCTTCCATTGACCTCTCCTATAAATCCACACCTAGTAACTTACTAGTTTAGGTTGGTGTGCCACAATGGTTACGCAACATACTCATTGTAGTATAATTATTCCTTTGATGAAATAACTATAGATTGTAACCTCTAAGGGATTTGCGTGTGAGTCGAGTAACAGAGACACTCACTCCCCGTTGTATTGATAGGATACAACTGACCGATTCTACCTAGGTAGATTACCACTCGGCTAATGGGTTCAACTATTCCAGTGGACACATCACTGTTCAAGTCTAGCGTGTGTTTGTCGGGGACACGCATCCTCCCTTAGATAGTAGTCTATCGGCCAGGCAGCAGGCATCAGATAGTACACACAAATGGTCTTGTGTTGACCTGACTATCTTTAGCCTGAACTTCGGGACGTATCCCGAACATCTGCCAATTTGTTTGTAAACTCTTTCCCCTGCAAGCGGTCAAACCTACAGGGTACTGTTACCATGTAAAATTTGAATTGATTGCGAAATCCCAACTCACTCGAATAATCGATATAGGCGCCAGTTGCCGTGACACGTGGGATCTACTGGACTTATGAGGAAGTTTACATATTGTGCTCGCTGTCTAATGCCACCTGATATTATCAGGAATGGGAACAACTGCGGTTTAGCACTTACTCTCTTGCCTCACGGCAGCACGAGCACTTTGATATATGATATTCACGTTGCTCTGCAATATGCAGGTTGTACGTGGAGAGCGCAAATTTTGTGTTTATTTTAACTTTATACAATAGGCTATATATTAAGAGAAAATAAGCCTATGAATAAGAGAAAATACAACAATTCCGAAAGTGAGGTGGCTCTCCTGCGAGAGCCTGCCCACTTATAGACCTAAATCGTCAGCGGTTTTTGTGTCCGCTTTCGTTTCGGTCGGTACGTTCAAATCTCCGTCATCAATACGACGCAACAAGTTGTTGCGTAACATATTTGTCGCGCTTTCAGTATCGGTAAAAACTCCGTAAAAGATTTTACTTTGTTCCGAAATTCGTACAACCGCGCCGTCAGCGTTTTCGTACTCCAAATACTCTGTACCCTCGTACTTTGTACCCTTCAGGAGTGCGGACACGCTTTCAGTCAAAACGGAAAAAACTGAAGTGTTTCCCAAACCCTCGAAGTACTCACGAAGTTTTCCTTCAAGTTTCGTTTGTTGCTCGTCAGTCAGACCGCCTTTGGGAGTCTTGAACGTTTTCCCGTCTCCCAAATCCAAATCCAAATCGTCAGCCGTAAAAACACCTGAATAACGAATTTGAGTGCGGTTTTTTAGTATCGTCTGTTTCATTTTCTCGCGTACTTTTTCGTCAGTAACACGCGAAAGAATTTCGTTTTCTTTGTCTGAGAGTGTATCTCCGTCAGAGAACGAAATAACGATACGATAACCCGTTTGGGGTTCGTAGCCCGCGCGTTCCTCACGATTACGCGCTTTTAGCGTGTCGGGAATTTCGACCAACACGATTTTTGCCAAATCAAATTTTGTCTGCATGATGTAAAACGTATTAAGTATATGTAATGTATAGGGGGAACCTTTCCCCCATACGCATGTACTGGGGTGTGAAGTCTGCTATTTCTCCTTTCCACACTCACACAAAAAAATAAAAAATTTTTAAAAAATTTTCACCGTGTAGTAGTGTACAAAAAAATCCGAAGAACATCGCTGTTCCCCGGATTCTATGTTTAATCTTCTTCCCACCATTGCAGGAATGCACACTTTGCATTAGGATTATTCTCTGCTTGTTGGAATTTAACGGACCTAATGTATTTAACTATTCCGTCACTCCACGTGCCAACTTGTATATCACCGTATTTCTTCTGAATGACTTTAAGTTGTTCTATTATTTCACTTATTTTTAAAGGTTCTTCCATGTATTATGCATTATTACTCTCTAGTTCTATTAGCATTTCAAGATAATGTTTGGCCTTTTTTAGGTCTTCTATACCGTTCTTATCTTTATATCTACATATATACTTTATTATATTACCTACTATAAAGCTTAAGTTATTTTTGTGTATAAATTCCACAGGTTGGATGGCAAAACCTTTGTAGTGTGAGCCACCCACCTGCTGTTCTAGAGCATTATTCGTCATTTTTTACCTCCCATTGTCACACTTGCAATAGTTTCATGTACCTTTCTTTATCCTCTTTCAAAGGATCTAGAATCCAACCCCAATCGTCTACTTTGGTAATATCTCCTCCAGCCCTATTAAATCTCTGTAGAATGTCTTGTTTAACGTCTTCAGAGTACTTGTCATTGTCAGCGCTTATGAGGCTTACAAAGACTAGATTTCTGAGCATTTTCTTGCTATCCTTATTACTCATTTGTGTTAGGCATTTCTTCAAATTAATTCCACCAATGTTTCTTACGTAGCTATTTTTGTAGATCCTAATACATACATCTCCATTTATCTGCTTCTGCATTGGCTCTTATATAGTCATCACGTAGAGTTTCAATCTGTTTTTTATACATATTTTCATAAAAACGGTCTTTTTCAATAGTTATACGCCTAATAATGTCTACTTCTTTTTCTCTAGCTTTTTCGGCTCTCACAATCAGATCTCTATACTCTATAGTGGATATAACCACAATGTTTTCTTTCATTTCCATTATACTGCTACTTCTTCAAATTCTACGTATTCGTCCATTTCTGTACTCATTCCTTCTCGTTCGACCAGAAGATCACTTTGGGTTGTTGGTACTTCCTCATGTAAGTAGCCGCTCCCCCGTTCGCTAGCTGTATCATCTCCAAACTCTCCGTTTGTATTACTTTCTGTATCTCCGGGTATGGTTCCTGATACCTCGTCGCTAGTACATTCTTCTGTTGTTCCGTCATTTTCGTCTTCAAGGTCTTTTTTAAGTTCGTTTATTGCAGTTTCTACTTGCTCAGTTATGTTTCTTTCTTTCTGAGCCGTTTGCATAGCTTCAGCAAATTCTTTTGGCGTCATTTTAGCGTATTGCCATACATATTTGGTCAAATTACGCATATAAGTGGCGTAAATCTTGGCTTTTTCAGAGTATTCGCCTACTTCTTCGATCTTTTTTCTATATTCTTCAATCTTTTCCTGGGCTTCTTTTATACTCCATTTGTGGGTATCGTAAATTGCCCGTATAAGAGCTCCGTCAATATCGTAAATGTTGCTGTTGTTTTTCATAATTTTAAATTATTACATCCCAATCTAGTGGTTCTATCTCATCATTCAGTTTCCTCGCCATAACAGTGGTTTTTAAGTCTGTAAGTAGTATCTCGAACTATGAGGTCGTAAGCCTCCATCCATACCGGATTGTTCAAACAATCTTTCAGCGTGGTATGCGTACTTTGAACATTCTGTTTCTATTTCGTCTCCGTCTTCATTGATTGTTATATGGGAATAAGTTTGTGAATTTTTCCAGTTATAGTATGAATTGAGGGCCTGCTTTCGTTCTTTTTTACTACTGTACTGATGTATACATTTTAGCATACGTTCTGCATCTACGCTTCCACATGCTCGAATCATACAAATATCGTCTACGAAACTCTCAACTCCCTCCTCTCCAAACTTATTCTTTATCTGCTCATACTCCATTTGAGCTTTTTGGAGGTACGGATTATCTTCATCGTAAACAGGCTCTTCGTTTAGGATATACAGACTGTTTATTGGTACTCCGTGAATGAAGAAATATTTACAATTATCTGTTACAGGCTAACTAATAGCTTTCAAACTCAGGAAATCTGCATAATATAGTATGGCATTGCGTTCTATATCATTCATATTATTTCTTTTGGAAAGTTTTATAGATACATTTGGTCACCCAACCAAGTAGGTAACAGAATGGTTCTGAACTACTATTGTATACTTGCTGGTCCATATGGCCGTATATGTCAAGTGCTACATGACCGGCCTCGTGAGAAATAGTGTCGATCCAGTGAAATTTATCTATATATTTTGGTTTGTAGTCGTGCAAACGTACTAACGCCACAGATTTATTGTCAGATTTTCTATAACAAGTAGAGACTGTAGCAAAATCTCCAGGATTATCATCTTCTATCTCAGCACCATCTGAGTATATGTATAATTTCCTAAGTTCTTCTGTAGTTACATGCTTATTTGCTACTACTAAGTCTACGTTATATATAGCCTCATAAGTATCTATTATACTCTTCTTTTTCTTCATGTTATACTAATTCTTATAGTCTATATAACCCCCTATAGTCCCCCTTATTGAGGGTGGGTTTACGCCGATATAACGTAAAAATGGGCAAAAAAGTTGCATTTTTACAAATTTTAAATTTCTTTTGCAACCAAATAGTAACTACATTGCGTTATCGCCGTGTAATTTGAAAAATATTGATATGGCAAAGACATTAAGAGTAATTGATCCGTTTTTCATTATGGAATTGGGAGATACGTTTGAGTTCTCCGATGAAACAAATATGTACGTTTCAAAACATAAGGAAGAGTTTTATAAGGCAGATAGCGAACGTGTAGAAGATATAAAGTCTTCATATAGTTCAGAATTTCAGATTTCTGTCGAATATGCTCAGACCTTGGTTAAGGATGGTTACTTGGAAGAGGTTGAAGACGACAATAAGAAGTCATTTGTAAATATCTTTGATGAGATAGACAATCTTCTGGAAAAGTACAAGGATGGTTTGGCCACCCTCAATAAGGATACAATGAACCTTCCTGCTTGCGTAAAAGTTGAGCGCGAAGTCGTTTTGACCAACTTGGTAACACTACTTGAACACTTAAAAAGCTTAAAGAAGTAATGGAAGAGGATAAGATTATAGATCAGTCGGAGCTGGCAAAGAGCGTTGGTAATAGTATTAAATACACTTTTTACGACCACTTTCTTGTAAAGCCCCTGGACCCGATCAAAGTAAAGAAAGAATTTACAGTACCTGTCGATACTACTGTTCATGAAGATAAGAATGGTGTTAAAGCAGAAGACTTTAAAGAGACGTCGACAGAGGTTAAAGAAGTTGATTCCGATTATCGCAAAGGAATTGTAATCAAATGTCCTGCTTATTATGACGATCCTAGTGTAAAGCAGGGTGCGCAGGTCGGTGATGTTGTGATCTTCAGAGATGCTGCGGGATTGAGATTTGACCTTGTAAAAGACAGTAGACTTCTTAGACAATACGATATACTTGGTTTTGAGAAGTGATTGACATAGAACAAGTGATAAAAGAAGTTTCAGTTAAGACTGGAGAAGACAGAGACGAAGTTGCTAGAGTATGCAAACACGTATTCGAACAATTAGTTAAAATAATGAAAGATGACGAAGATACTAGAGATATTCTACTTAATCACTTTCTAAAATTTAAACTGAAACGCAGATATAAAGAAAACAAATCTAAACCCTATACAGCAAAATGAAGACATTTTATCTTACTTACGGTTCTAATAATATTATAATCGATCCTGAGACAAATAGAGCAGATCGATTGGAAACCAGTAGAACCGGAATAAACAACATCTACTTGGTAAAAGAACCAATGCACGTTGTGTACGGATACAAGGACGAACAGAAGGAATTTGATGTAGATGTTGATGATATTATTGTTACATTCTACAGTGAAGACTTTACGACACACGCAATAGTTGTAAAGAATGAAGAGTGGGCAAACAATATTAAGACATACGACAAAGCTCGACAAGAAGAAAAAGAACGTTGGGCAGAAGCAGAAAAAGGTACTATTCCAACATGTAATGCGTGTGAATCAATTGGTTAAGGTTAAAATATAAACATACTATGAAAAAGACAGTTAAGAACACAAAGCCCAGTTATACAGTAGATTTGACCAAAGTAAAGACTCTTGAAGATATCGATGTTGCTTTTGGTCTGGCCAAGCAAAAGGCTGGTCTCGCCATTAGTGACGAAGAGCTTAGCGCAATCGTTTTTGATGCTATTAAGGCATTTGGTCCGCGAATTACAATCGTAGATTGTACTTGTCCGAAAGCTGCAAAGAAGCCAAACATCTTTAAGCGCTTCTGGAACTGGATGCTCGGCAGAAAGTAATAACAGTTCCCACCATGCTTCCCGAAGCATCGCACGCAATAGCGGGGTGTTGATCAGCAGGTGGGCCGTATACAGGTTTTACGTGGGTACCTGTTAAAAACCACGTGCATCAAAACTTTTCTTAATTTTATTATGATATTAAGACCTATATGAAGGCACCCTTAAGAAAGGCTGGGATCGTTCCCCAGTATAGGTCCTGCCCCGTAGTGTAAATACCTTAAACACAGAGGATTCTAGCCCCTCATTTGGTCGCAGGTGACGGCCCGGGGTGACCAATACTGAGAAAACAGTAAACACATCGGCGTAGTTCAAGAAAGGTAGGATAGATTGCATGATACTCCCCTTGAGGACGATTGATAAGTATACAGTCAAAGCAGGTGCAACACCTGTCGCCGATACCAAATCGCGGAGTGGAGAAGAGGTAACTCGTCAGGCTCATAATCTGAAGATCGCTGGTTCGATTCCAGCCTCCGCAACTCATCATGATAATATAAATTTATAATGGAAATTAAATTTAAGAAACTTGATCCGCGAGCAGTAGCTCCGGTACGCGCCCATTCTACGGACGCAGGTGTTGATTTAACTGCCACTCGTATCACGACCGAAATAAACGAGTGCGGACAGTTAATTTTGGTATACCACACGGATATTGCAGTAGAGATTCCTGAAGGCTATTGGGGTGTACTTGCTCCGCGCAGCTCTATATTCAAGAAGTCTCTGTCTCCCACAAACTCGATTGGCGTCATTGACGCTGGTTATAGAGGAGAGATTATGGCCAAGTTCCGTTCCACTACAGATGTGGTTCCTGCGGTATACAAAGAAGGTGAACGATTTGCACAGCTTCTGATTGTTCCTGTTCCAGAAGTAACCTTTACTGAAGCATTTGAACTTTCCGATTCAGATAGAGGCGAAGGTGGTTATGGATCATCGGATGCAGTGACGGACACATCAAGCGCGACGTCCAACGATGCTGGTTCTTCCGAAGATAAAGGTGAACCTACAAACCAGCAGAACGTTGCAGACGAGAGCGGCGGGGAAGCAAACATCCCTGAGCAGGCAGAATAATTACGTAATAAAAGCCTGAGAAGCGGCGTACATAGGAATGGCAATGCTTCACTGGTACGGGGGACTCGAATAGAGCCCCCTTTAACCATATATATACTAATTACGCGTAAAAATTAAAAGATATGATTAATAATATAAGTTATACTGCTACGGCAAATAAAACAAACGGTACCAGTACACTTGATGCTGCAGAATGGAATGCTTTGAGTCAGGCAGTGGCCGGTATTGCTGGAAGTAGTTCTTCTAATGGCGTTGACAGTACGTCTGGCAACACATCCATAGAATCTGCATCCGGAAAGAACGTAGAAATTTACGGCAGGGACCGAGTTTACGTTGAGTCTGACAGTACTAATGCAAATTCAATGGAGCTTGCATCTATGGGTGGAATTATAATCCGCACAAACGATTAGAATGGTGTAAATCAAAGATTGTATTTAAATGCTGGCTCAGTTGCTGAACTGAGTTCTGGAAAAAATGAGCTTACGTCATCAGTGTCAGTAGTTGGAGCAAGCCAATAGACGGTTGGCAGCGGAAGGATTAACATAGAGACGCCTGGTTTAGTAAACGTTGAGTGTGGTAGATTTGATGCAATTGCTACCGGAAGTGGCAATAGTGGCGGAATAACCATGTATTCTGACGAACCAATGCAAATTACGGCCGGATATGGTGGAGAGATTAATTTTTATAAAAATCTCGACGCAGACGCCACCTCTTTTAACCAAGTAACTCTTTCGGATTTAATAGCCATAAAACATTATTTTGAGTCCAACCCTAATTTAGGGGTTACGTTTTCTACTCAAAGTACGCAAAGTGCGGCTTGATTATAAAAATTAACAACAAGCACGATGATAAAAAATAATAAAATATTTTTCCGCACATATGATGCGTTTCAGAGTGCATTGCAAAACAATCAGATTAGTGGCGATTCTATAGTATTCATCGAAAACGGAGGTTTAATTTGGACTCACGGTGCATTCTTTGGAGATGTGACAGATGATCTGGTCAACTATTGCTTGAAGAGCGAAACTTATACAAAAGCCGAAGTACAAGCATTGATAGACGCTGTTGAAAACTTCACATACAGAATTGCTCCAGAATTACCAACTGCTTCGGCAGACACAATGTATATAATCTATTTAGTACCATCCAATGGGTCTACTGCATAGAATATAAAAGATGAATACATTACTATAGATAACGGCGAAGAAGCTGAAACACGATACACCTGGGAATAGATTGGTAGTACAGCAGTAAATATGTCTGGGTACTATACTAGCCAACAGACAGAGGCCGCTATTTCTACAGCACTCGCTGATTATACTCCAACATCTAGTTTATTGTCTCTGATAGCTGCAAATAAAGCTGCGCTGGGATTAAATAATGTTGGAAACTTCAAAGCCGTATCTACTGAAGCAAACCAGAATCTGATTGATGCCGAAAAGAGCAATGCACAGTTAAACATGGGCTTGCCGTACATTGTAGACGTTAGAGAAGACGGGTTTTACCTGATCGACGAATACGGTTATATTGGTGCACAGTTGACTGAAGATGGATTTGATGCCATAGGGTTAGAGAATGTAGGATCTGGAAGTACGATAACAATAACGAATTATTAATATGGGAAAAGCACTTATTATTCCAAACGTTTCATTTGCAACTGATAATCTGGGGCAGATAACGTTTGCAGACGGATAGCTGCGAAGCATAACGATCGTAGGTTCAGATTCTATTAGCGGCGTATCAACTTATACTGTAACATACAATCCACAAGATACAGAACATACTGGTGTAGAATGGACAGTGTTGAGTGGTAATGCAACAATAGACCAGAATACTGGTGTACTCACTCCGTCTGCCGACGGAACAGTTGTTATACAAGCGCAAAGTACATACAATCGATCTATTGTAGCAACTAAGACTATCTCTGTTTCAATTGTAGTACCGCTTACAAGTATAAGTATTTACGGCAGTGATTCTATAGACGGTGTGTCTACGTATTCTGTAATATACAATCCGCAGAATACAACGCAGACTGGTGTTACATGGTCCGTGCTAAGTGGCAGTGCAACAATCGATTCTGTTACTGGCGTACTTACTCCGACACAAAGTGGTACAGTAGTCATTAAAGCAGAGAGTACATACAATTCGCTGATATATGACACAAAGACAATATCTGTGAGTATAACAATTCCTGTAACGGATATCAGCATTGTTGGAAGTAGTACTATTGCCACAGCTACTGCATACAGCATCACATATACTCCGAATAACACAACTCAACAAGGAGTAGTATGGTCTGTAGATAGCGGAAATGCTACTATAAGTCAACAAGGTGTACTTTCGCCAACTGCTGATGGAACTGTTGTAATTAGAGCAACTAGCACTTACGATTAGTCAATTACAAAGACAAAGACTATTACGGTTGATTCGACTATTCCTGTAACCGGAATCACCATCGTAGGACCAGGCACTATTGAAAACGAAGCTACATATTCTATATTATACAACCCTGCAAATACAACATAGACTGGAGTTGTTTGGGAAGTCACTAGCGGTTATGCAACAATAAGTTCTGCCGGTGTACTGACGCTGACTGGAGTTAGTTCAGAGATTACGATCAGAGCTACATCTACACATAATCAAAATGTCTTTAATACAAAGACTATCGCAGTAGATACTACACATCACTATGAGAGAGATTATGTTACCGTAGAATCGTTGGACGACAATAATACAATCAGTTTAAATAACTTCCAAAGTCTAGTTAACCCCACATTACAATATTCTCAAGATGGTGGACAAACTTGGACCGGCGTTACGTCTGTAAAGAATCAAATTATTGACGTGGTGACTATCAATTAGGGAGATGTAATTCTGCTGAAGAGTAATAGAAATAATGTTCCTTGGGCAAATAGTAGAAGCGCATATAATGGAATTCGGACGTCTGGACGAGTTAACGTTTCTGGTAATATATTATCGTTAATGGCTAGCGATAATTTCCAATCTTACAATGAAAGTGTTCTTCCGTCATACACATTCTTACAGCTGTTCTCGGGGGCCAACGTTGTAGATGCGTCCAATTTGGTATTACCTTTGATCACAGGCACAAGTTGTTACGACGGAATGTTTAAAAATTGTACAACACTGACTTATGCTCCAACCCTTCCGGCGACTACATTAAATGGCGAGTGTTATAGAGAGATGTTCTACGGTTGTACGTCGTTGACTACAACACCGTCTTTGCCAGCCACGACGCTTGCAGATAGCTGCTACAGAGATATGTTCTATGGTTGTACGAGCCTGACGACAGTTCCGCAGAATTTGTTACTTGCAACTACGCTTACATCCTCTTGTTACAGAGGCATGTTTGATAGGTGTTCATCACTGACTAATGTACCAAATCTGCCTGCTACTACTCTTGCGAGTGACTGCTACAGAAGTATGTTTAATCAGTGTTTATCTTTGACGTCAGTTCCCACTAATTTACTGCCAGCAACAACGCTTGCAAGCAGTTGCTATAAGTATATGTTCTGCGACTGCGAGAACCTTGTGGCTGCGCCTGTATTACCTGCCACCACGTTAGTTAATAACTGCTATGAGTACATGTTTGGTTCTGACATTCGAAATCAGAACTTCAAACTTGCGTCTATAGTTTGTCTCGCTACCAGCTTATCGGCAACAGACGCGCTGAAGAATTGGGTGAGTTGGACTTTAGCACAGAGTTCCATCGCTAACGGCACCTTTACTAAGGCGGCGGGCGTGACATGGTCTACTGGTGTTAGCGGCATTCCGACTGGATGGACAGTGGAAGATTATGTAGAACCCTCTAACAACGAATAAGGATGAAAACAATCAAGATAACAGAGCAAGGCGCGACGGTTAGTCCGTTGACCGCCTTTGAGAGTGTCAAGAACGTGGCACCCCTGTTGGCATCGTCTCAGGTAGTAGGCCCTTGGATTTATAATGGTAATGAGATAAGCCTGCCGTACAGCGTGAACGCAATAGACGGACAGACGAGCAGCTACGCCAAGGGAGAGTGGGAGTTTAATTCTTCTATCACCATACACAAGGTACAGCCGACGTATCTGTGGTTCGACCATGCAGACCAAAGTGCTGACATCTACATCAACGATACAAAGGTGACAACCCACTGGGGCGGTTACTGTTCATTTTTCGTTGACATCACGAACGCGATACAAGTTGGAACAAACGCGTTGAAGGTTGTGCTGAACAACCAGACGCGCGACGTGTTGGCACCTGATAGCGCAGACTTTAATTTCAATGCTACACTGGGTGTAGTTCGTCTCGTGGCAAGTCCTGTACTGCCATCAGTAAATTACGGCTATGATGGATTCCATATCTCATCTGTTGTGACAGACGAAGAAGCCACGCTGACTATTAAAACCAACATTCCAACTTATGCAGATGTAGTGCTGCGAGTGCAGGATGAAGATTTTAGCTATACTGAGCGCAAGTTTGGTAAGGGTGAGATATAGTTTGTGGTGACGATTGATAATCCGCACTTGTGGAACGGCAAATTGGACCCGCATCTGTATGACATATCGTTAGACCTTTACTATAATGGAGAACAGTGTCATCACCTGACGAGAGCCTACGGATTGCGCTACTATACCGTAGATAATACGGGTTTCACGCTTAACGGTCAGTCGTATTTGCTGCGTGGTGTGTGTATGCACGAGGACATTGTAGGTAAGGCCAACGCTCTGACGTCAGAAGATATTGACCAGGAGTTTGGAATTATTGAAGACCTTGGCTGTAATTTTATCCGTACTGCTCACTATCCACATCCGCGTCAGTTCTATGACTACTGCGACCGCCTCGGCATTATTGTACAGACGGAGATACCCTGGGTAAATAAATGTTGGACGAGTCAGCCGCAGGACTATTGGACTCACCTTGCCACTCAGACGGAAGAAATGGTGAAGCAGCACATGAATCATCCGAGCATTGTGTTCTGGGGTCTCGGTAATGAGGTATCTAACAAAGGGACGTTTAATGGAACACTTGCGGGACAGCAGTTGACCATTTTGCGTGACGTAGTTCTCTCGATAGATACATCGCGTCCGATTGGCTTTGTTTGCTCGGATGGTGTATCAAACCCGTTAACCAACTACCACATAAATACTGTAGATTGGGCAGGTGTGAACTGTTACGTAGGTTGGTATCACGACAAAACCAGCAATGACCCGACAAGTCTGTTGGAGGACAGATAGTCAAAGATGGACACCAAGGCGCTTGCCCTCAGCGAATATGGATGTGGCGGTACACAAGATTGTCACTCTGAAAATCCAAGTTCGACTACTAACAAGGGTGCTGGTGGTGCAAGGCATGATATTGAGTACATGATGTGGATTCACGAGGGTTATCTGGCGGCTATCCGTCAGATGCCGGAGCTTGTATTTACCTCCGTTTGGGTGTTGTTTGACTTTGCTATGGAAGGTCGTAATGAAGGTTATAAGCTTTGCCTTGATGGTACTACAACTACGACCGATAACAGCCTGCGTCGGCTGAATGACAAAGGTCTTGTTATGCGAGACCACGTTACTAAGAAGGACGTATTCTATCTTTATAAAGCAGAATGGTCGTCTGAAAAGTTTGTACACATTTGTCAGAAGTCGTATACGAAGAAGGCCGATAGAGTGATTAAGTGTTACTCAAACGATGGAACTTCATTTACATTGAAGGTTAATGGTACGACTGTAGAAACTGTAACAGCATCTGACAATATTGTTTTGTTTACAGCATACACTTTCCAAAGTGGGGATGAGATTACTGTAGAAGGTGCAACAACAAGCGATACATATACAATCGCATAATAATCTATAACAGAACCTCGACTGTCTAAAATGAGGGTTGACCTTATAGCTCAATTGGTAGAGCACCCGCCGGTATACAGTCCGATACGGCATGTTCTCGGTTCGAGTCCGAGTTGGGTCACAATTTAGATTAACAGTTTCCGCGCTGCAATGCGGAGTTTAATTAATGTTAATTTAATTTATTTTTATTTTATGGAAAGTTCAAAAATTATGATGTTCCCTGAGATGGGTGCAAACAACAACATTGATCCAAACCTGCTGTTGGCCCTTAACAACAATGGTGGTTTTGGTGGTAATAACTGGATTTGGATTTTGTTCTTGTGGCTCATTTGGGGCGCCAACGGCTGGGGTAACAACGGCTGGGGCGGTAATGGTGGTAATGGATTCCTGTCTAATCAGCTCAGCAATGATAGTGGTCGTGAATTGCTGATGAATGCTATACAGGGTAACGGTACTGCAATTAGTAATCTTGCTAATCTGCTGAACACCGAAGTACAGACTGTACAGAATGGAATCTTTACTCTCAACAACGCCATTAATTCTGTTGGTACTCAAGTTGGTATGGGCAGCTTACAGATTCAGAATGCCATTCAGGCAGGCAATGCTTCTATTGCTTCTCAGATCTGTCAGTGCTGCTGCGAGAATCGTTTGGCTATTGCTAATCAGACTAACACACTGCAGGCTCAGGCTGCTGCTAATCAAGCTGCCGATCAGCTCGCTGTATGTCAGTAGACTAATGCATTAACAACTCAGGCTGAACGTAACACTCGCGACATAACTGAAGCCATCAATGCTCAGAGTGTAATGATCAACGATAAGTTCTGTGATCTTGAGAAACGTGAATTGTAGGATAAGATTAATACTCTTACTGCCGACAATGCCCTGCTTCGTTCTAACATCAACAACGACAGACAGACTACGTTTATCAACGATAAGTTCAACGAAATCGAAAATCAGCTCGTTGCTATTAAATCAGCTCAACCTAATACTGTTCCTGTTCAGTGGCCTCAACTGACCGCTGTAAACACTACTCCATATATGAGCAGTTTTTATGGATATGGAAACGGTTTCTGGGGTAACAATGTTTCATTTTAATAAGTAAAGATATGGGAAGTTTCAATGTAACTACTAATGTAAATGGAGTTCCCTATCTCAGCACTACTAATGTTACTGTAACGGATACGGCCGTAGACTTTGCTCTCGGTTTCCGTAGAATATAGCCGGTTGGTTATTTCACAGTACGTATTTAGGACGCCATTCCCGACGGCACTACCGGCACGCTGCCAGTATCGCTCACACTGAATGGTACGTCGCGTGCTCTTACTTCATTTAATGGAACTCCTGTAACCGCTGCCGATCTTACAGGAACTGGTATAATCACTGTATTCAACGACCGTTTCAACGGTATATTACAGTTGACATCTCCCGGTTTGGCAGCATGATATTAACCACTTAAATATAATATTATGGTAATAATGGAAATGCGTGAAGCTGCAAAAGAGAGAGCTTTGGATCTCGTAGAGGAATCTCACGAGATCGGACATGAGATGAAAATGGTTTTGTGCGAACTTGAAGATGCTTTGTACGATTGCTTTGAGGAGTCTGAAGAAAAGGATTCCGAGAAGAGTGAAGAGGGTACTGACCTCGGGTTCAAGACTAAGTATAATCGTCACTATGCTATGCGTAACTTTGACGATGATGATGAGCGTGAATCACATCAGTATCATAGAACTCGTGCAATGCGTATGCGTCGTGGTAGAGTGAATCGTTAATTAAGTGATTAATTATGTTTTCAGGATTACGACAAGGAACTGCTCTTTATGTATTAGATAAGACTAAAGAGCCGAAGGTTGTTACTGGGTATGTGGAGCGTGTAAGCGCCCCGCATCCCCTGTATCAGAACTACAATCCTGCAGTTAGTTTTGGAACAAACCTCCAAACTGTTGTGGACGTGGTAGTGAAGATAGATGACGATAAGAAAGAATTTGTTGGCATACCTAGTACTGCCACTATTCATTCTTATGGTGATTACGTGCTAAGTGAGTCTAAGGATAATATGATTCAGGAAGTTACTGCAATGATGCAAAATAGCAAAAGTATATTAGCAAATGTGGAACAGCATGAATCAAATGTGAAAGCTTGTGAAAATATACTAAAAGAGCTGAATCCTGTATACGCGAAAGAATAGGAAAGAGATGAGGCTATAGAGACCATCTCTGAACGTATTGACCGTATGGAGGATATCCTTGTCAGACTTGAAAACAAACTTGGCATGTAGAATCAATGATTGCACAATACATAAAGTTAGGTGAAGGTTGGAATGTGCTTGTGTATTATGGAGTCTACGAAGAAGATTTTGTTGAAGTCGAAGATGCCCTCAAACAACTGGGGTGCTCCAAACGGGATGTGAGAAGGTCTTTAAAGGTGTTAACTAAAGAAAATACAGGTTTTACCTTTAGCAACTCAGAATACAGAATGAGTATAATATGTATAGGCCCTTCTTCAGATGTAAGTCAATTTGTAAATACTGCCATACACGAAGCAAAGCATGTCCAATCTCATGTATGTTCTTACTATAATATTCCAGAAGATGGCGAAGATGCTGCATATCTAATGGGGTATTTGGTATAGAGAATGTACAAAATGTTTTCGAAAATAATAAGATAGTATATTTGAGAGATGTTTGATATAATCGGAGATAAAATAAAATTTAATACCGAAGATTTAGCAATACCTCCTTTTAAATATCACTACAATAATGCCGAAGATAAACAATAGGCGTTAAAAGAGATAGAATACGTAATTTGGCTACACAAATGGAATACGCCCTACGAGGCATACCCAATCAATGAGAGACCGTCTGTTGTAGCCAAAGACGTGTTCAAAGACGAACATTATGTTCCTTCTGAATAGGTAAAAGAATTAGAGAAGCGCTTTATTGAGTTTCAGGAAACACCGGGAACAAGATTGCTTAGTGCATCTCAAACTGCAGCAGAAGGTCTTATAACAGCGTTGAATGATTATTCATCTACACTGATGGATATCGATACTGCTATAAAGGTTACGAGGATATTAAAAGATGTAGGTAACATAGTTAAGTCGCTCGACATCGCAATGAAGCAAGCTAAAGCTGAACAGCTCGATGCTGGCAGAATTAAGGGCGGCGGTACTATAGGTTTATACGAAACAGTTAGATAATGGCAAATATAGATAAGTTTATTCCTATACTTCTTAGATGGGAGGCGGGAATAGTAATGAAAGACGGAGAGACTCTGGAACAAGCTTTTTTACGCGCCAAGAAGCGTGGATTCTCAAACGATCCGAATGATCATGGCGGCGCCACAATGGTTGGTGTTACGATAGGTACATTTAGGTCTTACTACAAATACAAAGGTAGACGTACTCCTACTGTAACTCAACTCAAGAACATCCCATATAAGGAGTGGAGAGACATTATTCATTCTATATTCTGGTCTAAGTGGAAGGCCGACCTCATAGAAGATCAAAACGTGGCAAACATGTTGGTCGACTGGGTTTGGACTTCTGGACAGGGTGTTGGTATTAAGAGAGTTCAGAAGCTGCTTGGTGTAACAGCAGACGGAATAGTTGGTCCTAAGACGCTGGAAGCAGTAAATTCTCAAGATCCAAAAGAGCTGGTTAAGAAAGTATATAACGCTAGAGTTGCTCACTTCAATTCCATAGTAAAGACTAGCCCGTCTCAGAAAAAGTTTTTGAAGGGTTGGATGAACAGAATTAATTATATTTATAACCTATGAAACAGAAAACAAATATATCTGTAAAGAATAATCTCGGTTACCACGTTACAGCCAACATGGAGATCGGTCCGAATAAAGGATTTATTTCTGGCGATATTCTCGACGCCAATGCTGTTGCAAAGTTGATAGAAGATAAGGTGGCAGCACTTGTTGGTGGAGCTACTTCTTCAGCAGATACTCTTAAGGAAATTGAGGATAAGATTACACAGCTTGCAATGAGTCAGATTACCAACGATGCAGGTTATGTACAGCAAGATGCTAATGGTCAACTGAAGGTCAATGAGACCAATATTACCAACACTATCAATAAGATTGTTGTTTCTAATCAGCCGTTCCCATCTACATGGCCGACCGGTATGGAAGAATCAAATAGTTTTTCAGATCTTATTACAGCAATGAATGCTGACACGGACATAACTGCAGGTAAAGTATATCTTGCTACTGTGGGCTACAGCGATCTCCCCAGTTCTTTAATTCAAGCAGAATTAAAAATAGAGGTGACACAGTGGGATGACATTCAAAAAATTGCGGTGTTTACGCTATCTAGTTCAAATCAGTCACCTTATAACTGGCACAATACGTTGGTAGACGGGCTGCTTGGATCGTGGTATTCATTTGCACTTGTACAAGAGGAACCTGTAGAGTAATAATTAACTATGGTAGATTTTACTAAAAAGATATATAACACAGATAAATTTCGTCAAGCCGCTCTCTTCTTTAAAGAGCACGGGTGTTATACTACCGCTCCCAGAGGAACTACCGATTACATGCAATACTGGGAGCAGGAGACGAATAGATGTTTAAATGGTTACGTTGCTCCTGACGGAGATGCTATAACAGGATACCATTATTTTTATTTAAACTACAGTCCTATTATGAAGTTGGTAGAAACGGAGTACACGGACCGTTATGGTGCAAAACGCACAAGACGTGAACGTATATTCGACTTTCCTTCATACTGGGACGGAGATTATTACTACTTTAATGCAATAGAAGAAGCGGAATCAGAAGGAAAGCACATGGCCGTTCTTAAATGTAGACAGAGAGGGTACAGTTTTAAAGGAGCTTCGATGTTAGTCAGAAATTATGAACTTATCCCAGGAAGCAAAAATTTCGCTGTGGCTAGTGAGCAAAAGTTTCTTGTTGGCGACGGAATCTTAACTAAAGCCTGGCAGATAATGGACTTCATCGATAAGAATACAGCATGGTCTAAACAACGTCTCACATCGACTCGCATGGAGCGTGTGTCTGGTTTTAAGATTAAGGATGAGTTTGGTAAAGAAACTGAGCAAGGTTATTTATCAGCTATTACTGGTATTACTCTAAAGAACGACCCAGAACGTCTTCGTGGTACTCGTGGTAAACTTGTACTATTTGAAGAGGGTGGTAAGTTCCCAGGACTCGAGACAGCTTGGCAAATTGAACGTCCTGCTGTAGAAACTGACGATGGCGTTGCATTCGGTCTTCTAATTGCATTTGGAACGGGTGGTACAGAAGGTGCTGCATTTGACGGACTTAAAAACATGTTTTATCATCCAGACGCCTTCAACGTATTGGGATTCCCTAATGTTTGGGACGACAATGCAGAAAATACAAAATGTGGATTCTTCTCCCCGTCTTACTGGAATCTAGAAAGTAAGGATTCCAATTATATGGATAAAGACGGAAATAGCATGCAAGACGCAGCAGTTGAGCGTTTATTGGCAGAGAGAGTTAAAGTTAGAGACGGCGGTGCTTCCCAAGAAGCTATAGATAGATTTATATCCGAACGTCCAATTAAACCAGCAGAAGCTTGTTTGGAATTGGGAAAGAACATATTCCCCAAGAAACTCTTGATGGATCAACTTACCAGAATACGAACCAATGCAAAGATTTAGAATATGAAACACATAGTAGATCTTTCATGGGATGGTAACGGTAAGGTGTAGGCTATTGAAAAGAAGACGGGAGATATAACAAACTATCCTTTAAAGAAAGATGACAAACCAAAAGGATCAGTAGTCATCTGGGAATATCCTATCCCAGACGCCCCATTTGGACTATACATTGGCGGTTGTGACCCGTATGATCACGACGAGTCCTTCACTAACTCTTTAGGATCGACGTTCATATTTAAACGCGTTAGAGCAGGTGAAGCGTGGAATGATGTAATAGTCGCAGAATATACTGGCCGTCCAGATACCGCAGAAGAGTATTATGAGAATGTGCGCAAACTGCTAATATTCTATAATGCACGACTTCTGTTTGAGAATGAACGAAAAGGTATATATCCATACTTTACAAACAAACATTGTGATTACTTACTTGCAGATTAGCCTGATAAGATAATCAGCGAAATATTCAAAGATAGTAAAGTACAGAGGCGTAAAGGTTGTCATATGACAAAAGCAATTAGGGCGTACGGGGAAGGCCTTATATTAGAATGGCTGATGGAAGAATATGAACCCGGACACCTTAACATAGAGAGAGTATACAGCGAACCACTTATAGAAGAGCTTATAGAGAATGACGGCGTAAAGAACGTAGACCGTCTGATAGCAATGTGTATGGTGATGATATACCGAGAAGAGCTTTTTCAAGTAAGAGTGGCCGCTGCAAAAGAAGAAAACAAATAGGTCGAACTCTTCGAACTTCCGTTGTTTAGTTAGCAGTGGTTTGATGAAGGCAACGATGTACATGAAGATGTACCGCTATTTAGCTTTTAAAACGTATGATTAGAATAGAAGACAATTTATATAATGCTACATTCCCTTAGCAAAAATTGCCGTTGTCAAAGAAGAATGAAAGGTGGCAACACGATTGCGTAAACTTTATCATAGGCGAGGGAAATGTTGTTTCCGGAGGAATGCACAAGACGCACTTTGGGGAGATGTAGACCTATTATAATCTTTATAATAGCATATTCGACGAGAAGGATTTCAAACGAGTTACAAATCCTTTCAAAGTTGAAGATGGATTCCCGGCTACTCCGCAAGACTTTAATATAATAAGACCTAAGATAGACTTGCTCATAGGTGAAGAGACAAAGAGACCTATGAACTTTAGAGTAGTTAGGACTTCACAAGAAGCTGCTTCTGAACTTATGGATAAAGAAAAGGAGATGGTAATGCAGTATATAATGGCTGCTATTACTGCTCGCATGAGTCCAGAAGAAGCCCAACAATTTTAGCAGCAGCTACAGAACGGCGAGGTGATGCCTCCCGAAGCTATTGCTAAATACATGCAGAAAGACTACAAAGACATAGTAGAGAATACTGCATACCACACTCTCGTATACTTGAGAGAAAAACTTAATCTGGACAACGAATTCATAAAGGGTTGGAAAGACGCGCTTATATCCGGTGTAGAAGTATACTACGTTGGTGTAAACAATGACGAACCTTATATGGAGCGCGTAAACCCAATGTACTTCTCGTACGACCAGAGTCCTGACTTGGAATACGTTGAAGATGGGTCTTGGTGCTGCAGAAAGATGCGTTTGCCTGTAGCTGAGATTTACGACAGATATTACGACAAACTGTCTGAGAAAGATCTGGACAAGCTCAACGAAATGCTCACTGGTCATGCAATGCACGATGCTGGTGAGAAGGATCCTGTAGACAACTTTGGAGGTGGTATACAGATGCACATATATGATAATCCGATTTACGATCAGAAGTCTAGATACTGTGTAAATGTATGGCACTGCTGCTGGAAGTCGTTTAAGAAGATATATTATGTCACACTTCTTGATGAAGCTGGACAACCACAAGTTACTATTGTAGATGAGACATATAAGAAAGTAGGTACAGAACTGTCTGTCGAACCTGATTGGATCGTCGAAGTTTGGGAAGGCTATCGTGCCGGATCTGATCTTTACTTTGGCATTCAACCTATTGAATATCAGCACGTATCGATTGATAACCCAAATTCTCAAAAGCTTCCCTATTGCGGATGCGTTTATTCTAATACCAATAGTCGCCCTAGGTCCCTTGTTAGCGTCCTTAAGCCTTTACAATATATGTATATAGTACTTTGGTACAGGTTAGAATTGGCGATCGCAAGAGACAAAGGAAAAGTAGTAAACATGGATATTACATAGATACCTAAGTCTATGAATATTACTCCAGATAGATGGATGCATTACTTGTCTTCTGTTGGTGTAAACTTTATTAACCCGTATGAAGAAGGTTGGAATGTACCAGGTCGAGAAGGCGGAAAGCCTGCTTCATTTAATTAGATCACTTCTCTCGATCTTACTATGTCGAACGTAATAGCTGAATACATTCAGCTTATGGATAAGATCGAACAACTCGCAGGTACTATATCAGGTATCACCGAACAGCGTCAAGGTGCCATCAGTTCGAGTGAGCTTGTCGGTAACGTTGAGCGCAGTGTTGTACAGTCGTCTCACATCACAGAACCTTTGTTCTGGACTCACAATCAGTGTAAGAAACATGTACTCAATATGTTGTTGAATACAGCAAAGGGTGCTTGGGAACAAACGGGCAAACAGAAGCTTTCTTATATATTTGACAATGGAGAGCGAGCATACTTGGACATATCCGATAAGTTCTACTATGAGGATATGGATGTATTTGTAAGTGATACTTCCAAAGACATGGAGAATATCCAAAAGTTGCAGCAGCTCATTCAGCCGGCCATGCAGAACGGCGCTAGTCTATTGGAAGCTGCAGAGGTGCTTACTAATGACAACTTTAATATTATTAAGCAGAAGCTTCAGGATATGCAGCAGCGTCAAGAAGAGCAAACGCGTCAGCAACAAGAGGCTGAGCAACAGCAGGCTATTCAACTCCAGCAAATGCAGAATGAACAGCGTGAACAAGAGCTCATGCTTGAGGAAGCTAAGATGGATCTCGAACGATATAAGATCGACGCAGATAATCAGACTAAGATAGCTGTAGCTGAAATCAGTGCTTATCGTGGTACAGAAGAGAAGGACGCTAATCAGAATGGCATACCCGATCCTATCGAAATTGCCAATGCCGCTACACAGCAACGTAAGGTTGATCAAGATGCTTACCTGAAGAGATACGAAGCTCGTCAAAAGCGCGAGATTGAAGATCAGAAGGTAAAGCTCGAACGTGAAAGAATGCAGCACGAAATGGATTTGCAAAAGCAAAAAGATGAAGAGGCATATCGCAGAGAAAAATTAAAAGCTTAGACTGCATTAAAGAATAAAACATCTAGTGGAAAATGACAAGAAGTGAAGAACAAGAGCTCTTAGAGCTTGCAAGATAGAACAACGAGCTTCTAAGAGCTATACTTCGCTTTGTGTAGCACGATGAAGCTAATGATATGATGACTAACATAGTTGCTAATTTAGTAGCTAATAAGATGGAGGGAAATACTTATGCGCAGAGATCCTACTGAATTTAGAAAAAGATTTTAGAAATGGAAATCGGGAGCTAAACCGTACTAGTATGGAATTCCGTATGAAGACGATAATCATAATCTAGACTACGATCAAGCTCGCGCAAATCAATTGGGTTATACGCCAGATGAAACTGGACATTACCCAAGTAGAGATTACGAGACTGGAAGATATTTGAAATCTGTAGCCCACCCTACTGTATCTAAAAGTATATATACAGATATGGGTTTAGGATACGACGTTTTTTATAATTAGAAAGACGGGTAGTTGTATTCGCAACCGAATTGGGGCAATAGTTACAAAGATAGACTTCCAAAATATAATGATGGAAAACCCGAATATAAGTATGTACAAGCTGGTGCGGATAATAGTTGGAGTCGGATAACAAACGATTCCAATGGCGACGTATTTGCAAACCTTGTTGTAACTCCAAGTAAAGTGAAGCTTAATGCAGATAAACTTTATAATTCTGAACCAATCAATTCGTCCGCAAATATAAAAGCTAGATCTATATCTATTCCCAGAAGCATTCACCAAGAGCCTGGATTAGAAATAACTTCTCCGGAATTTGATGTGCTGTCTTTAGGTTCTGGAGTACTAAAAGAATTAAAACGAATAAATTCCTTTAAACAAGTAATAAAAGAATACACTGGAGATAAAGATCAACTTAAATATAACTTATTAGACTGGCGCGGAAGAAAAAAAGGATACATCACCGCACATACGTACGACAATACACCGGAAATAGGATTTGTAAAATCTGATATTCCTGGTGGCTCTAGGGCACTATACGATGCGGTAATAAAAGACGTTACTGATAAAGGAATGCCTGGATTATATACAGGAAAAGATTTATAGTCTGCTCCAAAGACATATTCTGTGTGGAAACATTATAAAGACAAAATCCTTGTTGGGAACAATGGGCAACATTCTAATATGAGAATGCCCGGAGTTTCCGGTAATTTGAAATGGAGTGGCGATTATAATAAAATGATTCAAAATTGGCAAAATAACATATTTGATGGGACAAACAACGGTGCGATTTATTTATTAAAAACTCCATCGTAGCTAATACAAACTTCTTCATATTTTCCAAATGTATCTTATTTAGGATTGCCTATTTTAGGTCATACAATAACAGAATGATAAACAATTTTAAAAAGAATAAATGAAAACATACACAGGTGCAAAGCTACACGGAGTAAACAAACAGAATGTTGCTCCAGGAAAGCTCGGAAATACTGTTTCTTTAGATCTCGGGACGATTCCAGAAGATGTATTGGAGGATAAAGTACTTCCGTTGATAGAAAATTTAAATACTGTATTGTCCGACTATAAAATATATATATGGACAACTGTGGGTTACGTCGAAGACAAAAATACAGACAATGAAGTCTGAATAAAATAAACTTTAATTAACTATATTGCAATATGGCAAAAAAGAAGAATACTATACCGAGTGGTTTCGAAGATGTTCTTGGCAACATCTACGGAAATGTAGAGCAGGGCGAGAGTATTACTAATGTAGACGATCTCCTTCCTCCCGATACGCCACTTGAAGATAATGACGATGAAAAAGAACCGCCAGTGAATACTGAGGACGGCGACGATAAAGAAAAGGATGACACTCAAACTCCTCCTGCTAATAATGAGGATGACAGTGAGATTCCAGAAGATGTTTTGAAAAACATTCAAAACAATGATACAACCGAAGTTGATGACGAGGAAACTGAAGATAACGAAGAACCTTCAGACGCAGACCTCGTTGAGGCTCAGCAAGTTGGGCTGTTGTTCGATGCTATCGGACAGTCGCTCGGTTGGAATATGAACGATATTGACGAGAAGGATAGACCTCTTACGGTAGACGCTCTTACCGACTTCTTTGGTAAAGTTATCAAGGAAAATTCTGTTCCGGAGTATGCAGATGAACGTATACAGCGTTTGGACGAATATGTAAAGAATGGTGGCAAGTTTGAGGACTTCTACGCTAAACAGCAAGAGAGTCTTACTCTTGACGATATCGACATGGAAGATGAAGTTAATCAGAAGGCAGTTATTCGTGAACTCTTAAAGCACAATAACTACAGCGATGAGCAAATTAATAAGAAGATCTCTCGCTATGAGGACAATGACATGCTTTATGAGGAATCAGAGGATGCTTTAGATAGATTAAAGCAAATCAGGCAACATGAGATTGAAGAAGCTACGAGACAGTAGGAAGAGCTTGCTCGCCGACAAGAAGAGCAGTCAAAAGCCTTCTTCGAATCTGTCACCAACGACATCAACTCGTTGACTGACATTCGCGGCATAGCAATCCCTAAGGAAGATCGTAAAGCTTTGTTTGACTATATATTCAAAGTAGATCAGTCTGGTATGTCACAATATCAGAAGGACTTCAATGAAAATCTATCAAAGAATCTCATCGAATCAGCATACTTTACGATGAAAGCTGACGCTTTGATCTCAGGTGCCGAAAAGAAAGGAGAGTCATCCGCTGCTGAAAAACTTAGGAAAATGTTACGGCATACAACTAAAAATCATACTACATATAATGCCGATGATAAATAGAAATCAGTTACGGACTTACTTGCAGGTGCGTTCTGATATTAATTAACAATTTATAAACGTATATGAATAATACTTTGCTTAATAATCTCCAGCTGTATCGTGGACGTCGTTTCTCGGACCTGGTAGATGAGAACATGATTTCTAACGCCCTGCTGACCAAGCCCCATGAGGTATCTGGTCTGCTTTCACTGGTTTTCGGTACTAAGGACGACGGTGTTTCTACCGCTATTGATATGATTACCGGTGGTCTGGGTAAAACAATGATTATCGAGAACCGTGAGTTCGAGTGGTCCGTAATGGTTGATGCTGATCACGCTATCAACATTCGTTGGGCCAAGGCTGACGGCAGCGAGATTACTACTTCAAATTACAGCACTGTTACTCCTGGTGCCAACGGTCAGCCTATTTATCTGGCTCTCGAAGAGCGCTGGTTCGGTCCCGGTGCAATCCTGAGCTTCGATGACTACAAGTTCCAGGTTCGCGTTAGCGGTACTCCGTATCAGGACGGTAGCGCTTGGGTTTATGAGTGCTACGTTGTTGACAGCAGCAACGCTGCCTACATTCCTGGTGAGTTCCTGCTTCCCGGTCGTCAGGTAAGCCGCATGGGTTCTGCCTATGAGGAGTACAGTGACGAGGCTGATATCCTGAACTATCAGACTCCGTTTAAGATGCGTAACCAGTTGCAGACTCTCCGTCTGTCTTGGGACATCACCGGCGATGCTTACAGCACTGTTTTGGCTATCGCTCTGAAGGATCCCGAGACTGGTAAGACATCTTATCTCTGGTCTGATTATCAGTACTGGCTCGGTCTCCGTGAGTGGAAGAAGCGTGAGGAGAAGGAAATGCTGTTCGGTAAGTCAAATCGTCAGGCTGACGGTACTTACAACCTGAAGGGTACTAACGGTCGTCCCGTTGCCAAGATGTCTGGTCTGTTCGAGCAGATTTCTCCGGCTAACGTTCGTTACTACACCACTCTGACTGCAGAGTTGCTCGAGGACTATCTGTTCGATCTGTGCTACAATATTCTGGGTACAAACGAGCGCAAGTTCATGGCTCTGACTGGTGAGATGGGTATTCGCGAGTTCGATCGCATCCTGAAGGAGAAGGTTGCTGGTTTCAACCTCATCGACACCGTATTTATTACTGGTAGTGGTCAGAACCTGACTCTCGGTGGTCAGTTCACTACTTATAAGATGACTAACGGCATTGAGCTCACTCTGAAGCGTTGTCCTCTGTTCGACAACATGGAGTTGTTCCGTCAGCTTCATCCGCTGACTGGTAAACCACTGATGTCTTACACCTTCCTGTTCGTTGATATTGCTTCACGTGACGGTCAGGCTAACATCGTTAAGGTTTGCCGCAAGGGTCGCGAGTTCGTTCAGTGGTGCACTGGTGGTTCTGTAATCCCCACGGGTTATGGTAACAGCATCAGCACGCTGCGTTCTAACAGCCGTGATGGTTATCAGGTTCACTTCCTCGGTGAAGTTGGTATCATGCTGCGCAATCCGCTGTCTTGCGGTATTCTGTACTGTGATGCCGAAGATACAGAAATCGTTAATGAAGGTATCTGATTAAAATAAAAAAGAATAATGTATTCGGCGGGGGGTCATAAGGGCCCCCTTGACCGGTACACAACAACTAATGTAAATTATGGTAGTTGAATTAAAAATTAAGAAGAAGAATCCCTGGATTGGTTTGGTTAAATATAAGGCATGTTTTGACTATATTGCTCCGTATTTCACTAGGTCCGGGTCGATTTACACGGGACTTACTCCCGAGGACGAAAGATATTACGAAAAGGCTTTAGGTTACGAAGAAGGTCATCTTGCAAAGACTAGTGACTTCTGGACTACATTCTGTGTTAAGGTTGGATCAAGAGGTTTGATTCTCGACGATTCAGTTCCCCGTCAGGAGATGATAATCAAGTTCCTGAGTGGACACAAGCGTGTAGCTACGTCATTAGATAAGCTCACTGCAGGTAAGGACTATTTGCTGATTAATCGTGAGGCAGAAGCTGTTGAAGCAAACAAGATCAATAAGCTTCGTCGCGAGGCTCTTAAGGAATTCGATAAGCTCAGTCTCGAGCAGATGCGTAAGTGTTTGCGTTTGTTTGGTGTTAAGGCAGATAAGCTGTCAAACGAGCTTGTAGAATCAACATTGTTCAATTTGGTTGACAAACAGCCGAAGCGATTCTTTGAAAAGTGGGTTGACAACAATACTAAGGAAACTGAGTTTATTCTCGAAGAGGCTATTGCTAAGGGTGTAATTCGTAAGGATAAGACGCACTACTTCTATGGCTCAGACATGTTCGCAGATTCACTTGAGGATGCAATTGCTTATTTGGATAGTAAGAAGAATCAGGATCTAAAGCTTTCGATTATTAACGAAACACAAAATAAATAATCTAAATCAATCTGCATATGACGCACAGAGACATATACATAAAATTTATGATCGGTTACGATAAAGCAAACGTTACTTCATCGTATCCTTCCTTGACGGAGTATGAAATAGCTACGTTCTTGGATAAAGCATATCTTGCGCTCATTGCTCAAAAAGTGACCGGTAATAATTCGCGTCATATAGGGTTTGAACAAGACTTAAAACTAACCGAAGATTTAGGTCCACTTGTTACTACAAAAAGAATAAACACCGATATAAACACCAGTCCGATACCATATGTAAGCAACGCACTGTCTTGTGGCAAACCAAACGACTGGTTGTATTTTGTGTCCGGTGAAATGAAAAGAGGTTTGGGAGATTATGAAAAGACTTGGGACATGCAACTCATAACACACGATGTTGCATCCAAGTTCCAAACCACAGCATATAACATTCCCTGGATTAAACATCCGGTGTGTTATGAAGAAGGAAATCGCATCTATGTATTGTATGACAGTATACTACAATCTGCTAATGCCGGTAGTAATCCGTCGCTGTCTTTGACATACATAAAGAAGCCGAAGAAGTTTATGGTCAACGACGAACCTGAGATTGTTATTCCAGGCGCACCTACCGTCACTTCTGATTATGAAGACGGACAAAACGTTACGTTACACATAGGAGATACTTTTTAGATTGAGTATACAAACGGAAGTTATGGTTCAGTAATGGTGTTTCCTCCTAGAATAATCAATACTGTGACTTCTGAAACATCGACTGGCGGAACCATTAATTGTACTGCTCAATATGTTGGAGAAGGTACTCTAACTCTTAAAAGTACGGCGCACCCTACGTGGCAATACTCAGTAAACTTTACTGTAGTGCCGAACGAAGGGGTTACTGAAGAGTGGACAAAAAGTATAACTGGTCCGGATACAATATAGGGCAGTGGTAGTGTTACAGCACGTTATTACGCCAATATGATTAGTAATTTGTACGGTTTCTACAATTGCGAATGGACGATTACTCCGATGAGCGGTCTAGGTGGACATTAGTTGAGTGATTATATATAGTATGGATCTGATGGAAATTAGTTGACAATAGACAGGTTGAGAAACTATACGTACGATATAACTGTGTTTATCAAAGCAGAACCTGTTGGAATTAGTGATCCTAGTAGAAAGCAGGCTGCTACTGTATCTAAGTACGTTAGAATAATTAACGAGGCGTATCAACCAGAATAGGAACAGTGGTATATAAGTTTTAATCCGGATACGTATAATATTTCTCAAGATAATACTATACCACTAGAAGCACACATGGACAGTTCACTAGGCAATGAGGATGTTCCTGTGTTTAGTATTACAAGCGGTAATTAGTATGCTCGTATTACAAATCAACATGCCGGTACATATCAGCAGGAGGCTACGTTGGAAATATTACCAGCGGCAGAGGGCGATGATTTCCCAATTACTATTACGGTGAGGGGAACTAATCATAGTGAGATTTCTGAAAATTATTATGTATACGTACAATATACAAACAACGAAACCCCCAATCCACCGACGCCCACTATTTGGCACTTTGGAGATTTACTTCCTGCAGGATTATATGGGTCTGGTAGTGAACCACAACCTAGTCAGTCTGCCACATTAACAACTGCTCCTACTGCAAAATCTTTAACATACAATGGTTCAGCACAATAGTTGGTAAATCCCGGTGTTGCATCTGGTGGTACGTTGATGTATCGAAGAGTATATCTCGGATCTTCAACAGCATGGAGTTCTGAAATTCCAACGTATACTAATGCGAACGTTCAATCTTAGATATATTACATGATAGTGGGAGACTCTAGTCATTCTGACGTAACCTTCCCAAATCCAATCAATGTTGAAATATCTCAAAAACAGCTTGGTGTAACGTGGAGCAATACGTCATTTACATATGATGGCAACACGCACGTTCCAACTGCTACTCCGACCGGAGTTGTGGGTTCGGATTCAATATCGTTTGTAGTAAGCGGCGGAGCATCTTCTGCGGGTACGTATACTGCAACAATTGCTTATATGGAAGGTACTGGATATACCAATTATCTGCTTCCACAAAACAATACTTGCCAATTTACTATATCTAATTCAGGATCAAGTTCTGAAGCGAGTGTGACAACTGCCCCGACCGCCAAATCACTTACTTATAACGGACAACCCCAAGACTTGTTGAATGCAGGAACAGCCTCTGGCGGAACACTGTATTATAGTTTAAACGGAACTGACACAACTCCAACTTGGTCTGCATCTATTCCGCAATAGACGAACGCTGGTACTTATAACGTATGGCACAAGGTGGTTGGTGATTCTTCACACACAGATAGTCCTGTATATGGACCAATGTAGGTAACTATCGGAAAGAAAGAAGTTACGTTGACGTGGAGCAATACTACTTTCTCATATGACGGAAGCTCACACGTACCGTCTGTATCGGTGAGCGGTGTAATAACAGGAGATTCTGTAAGTGTATCGGTAAGCGGCGATCAAACTAATGCTGGTACATATACAGCAACTGCTAGTATGACATCGCAGAATTATAAATTGCCTTCAAATTACACATGTCAGTTTACTATAACCGCACCTCAATTACAACTTAGCGAGTTCAATAGTCAGTCTCCTACTGGATATTATGTGATGAAATTCGACGCTTATGAAGTTCGCACCGATAATGGGCTTGGTATAAATATAGGGGCACAGTATACTTATGTAAATATAATAGTTTATATTGATAGAGAAAACGGCGTTGTAAAATGTCCTTCTAATCATTACACCGGAAGTTGGAAATTACTTTCGCTTAATGAAACAACGCAGTCGATAGGATCTACTATCAACTCTACTCCAAGTGGTGGAAGTGGAGACGAGTATTGTACAGAAATGTGCGACATTGCGCGTATTGTAATGTAGGATAAATACGGAATCAATCTAACGTACGATTCTAATTCTTTGGACAATAATGTAATTGTTTTCAACGATAGTGATCCACAAATCACACTTTCCGGATACATCGATAGAACTAGACAAATATCATTATCGTCGTTATCGGAATTTAACAACTCTTCTCCGTCCGGTTATTATATATTAAGAGGAGACGTTTAGGATATGGAGTATAGATCTGAAGGTTCTTACAATTCTTCCGAAACGGAATATCTAAACAATTGTTAGAACTGCGTAGTATATATAGATCGTGCAAATAGTTTAATAAAAACAGTTGCTGACAGAGACGTTTCTTACGGATACAACTATGCTTGTGACGAATCTACAAATATTGTCGATAGTACGTGTTATTTTGGACTAAGCGATTGGGGTAAAGGTAAATTATATTATATTGCAAGCGCTGCTTCCGAAGGATTATTGCGCAATTATAACTTGGATTATTAGTGGAGTACGCAAAATAGAAATGCGTATATTGACGTGAAAGGTGCCGCTCCTGTTATTTCTGGATACATTCGCGGAGTTCAATCTTAAAATATAATAGACTATGAAAATTGATTTTACAGATACAACACAATTTGAGTTGTCTGATTCTATGGCAGAGGAACTTGTGGATCTTGCAATATTGATGGCGTTGGAGAACGTAGAGTCTTAGAGAGTTAAAACTAAACAATCAACCTTAACATTAGCATAATAACGTTATGATGTCACATAAAGATATATATACAAAGTTTATGATTGAATACGACAAGGCTAATGTTTTGTCATCATATCCATCGTTGACTGAATATGAAGTGGCTACGTTTTTAGATAAGGCATATAGCGCATTAATTGCGCAAAAGGTTACTGGTAACAATCCCCGTTTAATGGGCTTAGAAACGGATGTAAAGGTCATAGAAGACCTTTCTCCGTTGATTGTTACGGTAGAACTTCCGCTTTATCACAACCAACAAGCTGACGATAGTTCAGTAAACCTGTACTCTAAGAATATAATGTACGTAGATCTTCCAAAAGACGACACCGATGTAAATGCGTATGTGTCTACTGAATGGAATTTTGGCGATACATTGCCTTCAAGATTAGGATCTGGTGGTGCAAGCTAGACGTATGCTGTTTCGCAATATGCAGAATATCTGTACTTTATATCGGCGGCTTTGAAAAGAACAATGGATCAGACCCCAATGGATGGTCATTTAGAAAGGGCTTTGCCAATAAAGCTGGTGTCGCATCAAATGGCTAAGAGTTTTTTAAATAAAGCTTATAACATGCCGTGGATAAAACAGCCGGTTGGATATATAGAATAGAACAAGTTGTATATTATATACGACCCTTCAGATAATTAGTTTAATAATTTAAGTTGGGTAAACGATACACTTTCTATAACCTATATAAAGAAGCCGAATCCTTTTGCAAAAGATCTGAGCAATACTTCAAAGTTTCCATCTAATGTCGGATATTATACGTTGTTTGATGCTACTACACCAAATGAATATTATATATTCGAATGTAATGATTCTATGGCGGAAGAATTAATATCGCTGGCCATTACATACGCACTTGAAAACGTAGAATCCAATAGACTATCAACAAAACTTAACATGAGAGGATTAGAATCATGAACATAAACGAAACGAGACAATTAGGTATTGAGTTTGAAAGACGAGTTCAAACTATGATTCCTGATAGAGAATACATTGACAAACTTGATACTGATACTATTTATTCTTTTTTAAACTAGTATCAAGATAAGTATGTTCATGAAATCTACAGGAATCTCGATAAGGTTGAATCCGGGTCAACGTTGTCTGCGCACATAGAATCTGTTCTACAGTCATTGTAGCGTAGCGTTACAATCTCAACAGATCAGACCGATATAAATGCAGATCAGTCGAAATGTATTGGCAACTATACTGGCAATTTTGACATATCTGACTCTAATTATATTGTAATAGATACAGCAAGATCAGTTGTATTTAGACTGCCAAACGACTTCTATATGTATATCAGAAGTGTTTCTAACGTGAGTTCTACTTACGGATTTAGATCTAATACAACCAATGGACAGAGCAGCAATGACCCTCTTCAGAAACTTCCTATAAGGATTATTCCGAATGAGTTGGTATCTCAATCGGACGTGTGGAGACTGTTAGAAACTCCTCATAATAGTTTGAGGATTCTGAGGTATCCTGCTGCTGTATTGAGTGCTCCCGATAGTACCGGGACTACCAGCTATCCAACACTGACCTGTATATACGACCAGTATACTACAGTCGAGGGCATTAAAGTTTTATATTACAAACAGCCCAGACATTTTAGTATATTGACTAGCACTCCGTGCGAACTTCCATCAGACGCTTTTGATGATTTAGTAACCGGTGCGGTTGATTTGTATATTCAATATGTGTCTAACAACAGACCTACTGATAGAAGCAGACAGCCGATCATTCCCGCTTCTGAAACATCTAAAGCTAAAGAAGAGGCACAGAGACAGCAAAGAAATCGTAGGAAACAACAAGATGAAGACTGATTATGAGATGCATTGACCTTATCGCAGCATTTGAGCTTGAGATAAATAAGCTTGACGATGCTCTACAAAAGCCGGTCACTGATGATTCTATATATTGGTTAAATCAAGCTATGATGAAGCTTGTGAAAGAAAGGTTTAACGGCAATTTGCCACACCGGACATCATACGAACAAAATGAAAAACGCACTAGAGATTTAGTCAATCTGCTACGTGAAGAGATACATGATTTCGCGGTGGACTACGAACCGGTACAACACAAGTCATATGATGAATACGAATACAATTATCCATCAGACATGATGTTTGTACTAAATGAAGATGTTGTAATATCAGATACTCAAGGTGGTCACGAGATGGACACTTGTGTATTTGAATGCACAGCAGACAACTTCATGTATAGAATAAATAATAGTCTTACTGATTTCCATTATAGGTATCATCGTGCAAGACCTCTGAGAGTTAGGACACAGACTGGTTTCAGACTCCTAACTGATACGAAATATAGAATTAAACAATATACTTTGGGCTACCTTAAATTGCCCGAAGAAATAACCAATGAAAATCCTTTTAAAGAATATCAGGATTTTCCAGATTACATTTGGATGGAGATAATCAAGATTGCAGCTTAGATGTATGTAGAAAATCAGGCTGATCCTAGATATCGCACCATTACAAATGAAGTAAATACACAAGAGTAAACATTCGTTTATTCTAAATTCAAATAATTTAAACGTGGAAACCCCAGCTAGTTAGGTCTAGACATTGAAATATAGGGGGAGTAGAATAAATTAATTTAAAAATATGATTACATACGTAAATTCAGTGTTTGTTAGCAACGTTGATTCTAGCAACATTGTAACTATTTCTAGCAATTCTGACTTTGCTAGCGTTAGCAAGGGCAAGTTCGTGTTCCTCGATATCGATTCGAACACTTCAATTAGTGCTACTACCACTCGCTTTAAGATTGGTATGGGTACCGGTAAGACCATTTCAAACGACAAGGGCTCTGTAGCCGAGATCAAGTGGTCTAACATCATCAACGTTGACGACATCAAGGGTTGGACAGCAAGTTCTTATGCTGCTGACACCGAGGACGTTTGCTACATCAACCTCGCCGGTGCTACTGGCCTGATTGGTTCTGGTAAGACTTTGTCTCAGAAGGGCAAGCGCATCATCGTTCGTCTGACCTATAAGGATATGCCTCATCGCTATCGCAAGTGGACTGAGAGCTATGAGTATGTTACCGAGGACGGTGAGACCGTTGCTTCTATCGCTACCAACATCGCTAAGATGATTAACAAGGAAGCAAAGCGTGCTCGTGTCATCGCTACTGTAGGTGAGATTAACAGCACTTCAGCAAGCGCAACCGCTACTGTTGGTTCTGCTTATTTCCATGCAGACTCTAACTGGGACAATGTTTCTGCAAGCGCAAACAACAACACGATTGTTCTTACTGCCATGACTTATGATGATGACAACTCTGTTGATTCTCTGAACTGGTACAACAAGGTTCGTTTCAATGCAAACATGTATTACACGGATCCTTCTGCCGAGGGTTGGGAGTCTATCAACAAGCACTTCATCACTGGCGCAACTATTACCAAGGTTCCCGGTAAGACCTATGAGGCTTCTGCTAAGCTCGTTCGCGATCGCGAGGCTCAGGCTATGGGTTACGACGGAATCCTGAACCGTGGTGAGGGTACATGGCCCATCATCAAGCCCGGTATGAATGTTGATCTGACCAAGCACTACAATGTAGTTACGCTTGAGTTTGAGAACATGTATCGTACCGCTGACGACCTGTTCCGTAAGACCAAGCAGACGGTTGAGATTTATACCACTGCTGCTACTTCAGGCATTACGACTGAATTGGCTAAGCTTACGAGCGCAGTAGTTGACACCAACAAGGAATGATTTTAACTAAGCTGGGGTGGGCAACGCCCATCTCGGCTTTTTTATTTTATCGCTATGAAAGTAAGAATAGGAAATGACATTCGCCTGCAGGTTCAATTGAGCTTTGCAGGAGCACAGGAATCTGTTAATATTCTTTCTCTGAAAGCCGTTTTCATAAATAGAACACTTAAGGATGAGTTTTTGAAGGAGTATAAGAAGAAGAACAGATTCATACACAGATTTCCTATCGAACCTTTTTCTGACGAATTTCAGCCTACTGAGTACAACATTCATTCTACCGGCAATCCCAGATATAGAGCTTTCGTTATGAATCAATATAACGGCTTTGGTGTATACCCCGACTGGAAAAATGTAATGCCGTTTAAGAAGATGGATATTACAGAATACGTATCTAAGGTTTCGAGAACTCAAGATCCGAGTTCTGTAGTAGCTGTATTCCCAGCAAGTATTCAAAAGTATGCCGGTGAATACGACCTGATCGTAACCGCACAGGTATACGACGACGGTTATGAGGATAATGTTCGTACTGTAACAGTAGACTATAAAAATGTATTCGAACTTGTTTCTTCTAGTGAAGAAAGTGATGTCAACGATGCAGTACAGATTAGCATAAATAACATTTCCGAACCACCTTCTACACATGATTATTTCGTAATATCCGGTTCTTATGACAACAATGAGATACTGTTGAGGAGAAATGATAATGCTACAATTCATGTAGACATAGATTCTGTGAGCGGGTGGTACGAACAACCCGAGGAGGATTAATATGCCGATAATAGCGTCAATAGGAAAGATGTTCCAAGGACTGTCGGCAGGCACTCCATTGGGTAAAATGTTAATCGCCGCAGGAACTGCTATCACAGCCTTCTATTCTCCAATAGCAGCACTGTTAGTAGCGTGCTTCATCTTTACTACAGTAGACATGCTATATGGCATAAAGGTGGCATGCAAGCAGAAGAAAAAGATAGAGAGCAAGAAGAATTGGAAAGGTACGTTATCAAAACTCCTAGACGAGTTCGTAATACTGTCTCTGGCTAGATTACTGGAATGGGCTATATTGGATGACAGCGGTGTGTTTGTATTGACTGGCGGTGTAACTGTAATAATCAGTTTGACCGAATTGTGGTCTATACTTGAAAACCTCAACACCCTCAACCCCGAAGGTCCGTGGAAAGCTTTGAGTAAATTCCTTAAGAAAAAAGGTGAAGATTATATAGGAACTGAAATAGATTTAAACGATGACGATACTAACAATACTAAAGTGGATAGTAGCGAATCGTAAAAGCCTGTTTAAGGCCGTTTTAGGCCTCTCTGTTGGGCTTTTGTTTGGTTGGTGCGTAATGCTCAGCCACTAGAATAAAAAGCTGTCAGAAAGCCTGCAAATGGCTTAGAATAACATTGAGGCCTATTAGGGCTCCCTCGCGGGGTCTTAGTAGGCCAATAATGTTTTAAAGCTGGACGTCGAATCGCTACATCAATAGAATGATAAAGTTCTCCAACAGCTAGATAGTGTTAGGAAGGAACTTAAAATAAAACCAAAAGAAATACATACTGCAGCAACTCAAACGTAGATACTATACGTTAATGAGGGTAAGGGGGTATAGGGGGATCTTAGAGAGATACTTAAAGATACTACCTATACTGATAGTATAAAATATAACGACTTAACTTCTGTCTACTATACTATAGGTGCTGATACAGTAAGTATGAGAATAGATGTAAAGAATACTTAGTATTTATATATATACAGCAAAAAGGAGTATAAGAATAAGAAAAGCTTTATAAAACGTATATTTACTTGGGATTTCAAGAAAGAGCGCAAGTATAAGTACGAAATAAAGAACACTAATGATTTGATTAAAACAGAAGATGTAAGAGTCATAGAATCAAACAAATTATAAAATGGCGAAGATTTCATTAAAGACAATAACCGATGATATTCTTCTCCTTGTAAGAAATAACTACATTAGTGAAAGTGAAGACCTCTCTAGAGCTTAGATTCACGCGTGGGTAAAGGCGTACAGACACAAGTTGTGGAAAGACGAAAAAGATCGCAGAAAGCAATTAGCTCTGATGAATAAGCTCGACTTTGATGAATTCATAGACAACGAGTATTTTCGTAAAGTTGAGACAGGTCCGATGGAACTTGAACCAGTAGAATCTGGTGACGAAGATGGTTAGACTTTCACAAAGCGTACAATAGACACGCTCGAAGATGTATTTAACAACGACGACAATAGTATTCTTGCCATTCACGATGAAAATGGTGAGAATATTTAGTATATGAATCATGTGCGTCGCCATTACAACTATTGGAGAAGATATACGTTTGGAGAGATGACCGGATATTATAAAGATGACGGTCACGTCTATGTCCAAGGACTTGTTGACGAAGGTCAGCTTAAGTATATATACGTACTGTGGATTAAGGAAATTGAAGATGACGATGAGGATGAAGATGATGAGGATGATGTACTGATTCCTGCATGGATGGTCCCAACTATCAAAGAACTCATAATGAAGAATGAGCTTGCGTTTATGCTCAATAGACCTAGCGACGATAGCAACAACGCTACGTTGGCAAGCGTAAAGCCACACGGTCCACAAGACGATGAAGAATAAAAAATCTTATACATTCAGAGATATGTACCGTACAATGCCCATAGAGGTACCGTACAGCCGTTATAAGCGCATTTTAGACGAGATGTGTAAAGTTATTCTGGAACACATGTTAGAGCGCTCAGAAGGCTTTAAAATGCCTTACGGACTCGGCTTAATACAAATTGGAAAGTACAAACCAAAGTCTTATACACAAGACTCTCTGTCTGTAGACTATAAGTCTAGCAAAACTTACGGGAAGAGGATATACCACTTGAACGAACATTCAGATGGATATAAATTTAGGTTATACTGGTCTAAAATACCAAGGACGTTTCCGAATAGATACAAATATCAATTAAGCTTAGTAAGACAAAACAAGCGTAAGTTAGCTCAACTAATATTTAACAAACACGATTATATAGATATAGATGATATACAATTATACAAGGTGTGAATCAGTCATCGCTAAAATCATGGCTGATTTAGATTCCACAGAAGTAAGATAGAGAACTTCTGATATAAAAGAATGGATTTTTGAGGCCGTGGAAAAGATTGGTGCTCCTATGCAGTATATCAGAAAAGAGTCTGGGACAGAGGACTGCCCGTTGTTGAAGATAGAAGACAACTAGGTTCCACTGCCTTCAGATTTAACTGTATTAGACGGTGCGGCTTACTCGGAATCACCAAAAGGCCCTTGGGTGCCAATGAAGACGACTACAAGCTTATTTAGAGAGCCGTCTAGGCCACAAAAACCCAGCGGTGGACATGAGCCAATGAGACATAAAATGTTCACTACACAAGGCCAGTTTTACACAGTCAACCTTATGAAATATGCTGAGAAGCATCTAAAAACTGACGATCAACCTCAGTATTTCATTAAACCAGGTTGGTTGGTTACTAATAAACGAAAAGGATTTGTAAAACTGGCTTATAAAGCAATACCAGTAGACGAAAGAGGTTATCCACTTATTCCAGACCTCCCGTCCTACCAAGAAGCAATCTATTGGTACGTTGCAATGAAGTTATCCTTCCCTAAGTGGATAAACGGTTCACTCGGAGGTAATTCTAAATACGCACAGAAGTATGCCGCAAACACCTACAGCTATATGTAGAACCAGTGGAACTTCTATCGTAATCAAGCTTATGCTGAAGCAATGATGCCAACTGCAGACGATATGGAAAATATAAAGAACGATTGGAATAAGTTAGTTCCAGATTGGGATGCTAGGGATACGTTCTTTAAAGATATAGGTACAGAACAAGATATTTATACTGATTACTATTATGGATATTAATTCACAACAATAGATAAATACATTTGTTGGCGGCATGAATACCGATACCTCCGATTCGTTACTGGAGAGTAATCAGTACAGATATGCCGAAAATCTAAGAGTTGTTACTAACACCGACAGCAATAGTGGAGAGTTGCGAATGATTGAAGGTACGAAAGTATTCATACCTCAAGGTGACTGGAATGAGATCATTAAGATCGATAAAGTTCGAGACATTGTAGTATTTATTACTAGGAGTAGTAGTACTTGGTCTATATGGAAATTTAAAGACGGTGGAACAGCCTCTCCTACCAGAATATTTGGTCCGTGCAGTACGAAGATATGGAAAACTGGATGTTATCCAAATCTCAGTACGGTACTTAATTACGAATCTGAAAGTAATATCAAGTACTATATTGCAGATGGAATACATCAAATAATGGTACTTAATGTGGCAGATACTCCGTCTTACATTCCGACAGATATAAAACATCTTTCCGGATATACGGAAATCATGTTGCCAGACTTAAGTGTGCAAATATCAGACCGATCCGGACAATTAAAGTCTGCTAAAGTATAGTATGCGTATAGATTGTACAAATAGGGTGGATCTGCAACGAAACTCTCTCCTTTAAGTAGAGTATTATCTCTGTACAAAGATTCTAAATCTGGATACGCTAGTACTTTTAGATCTGGTAGATCTGTTAGAATTTTACAACCTTCTGCAGAATTTTATACACAGTCTACATAGCCATCTGGATACTTTGTAAATCCAAGAATATATATTTCTACAGACACTGTTGTAGATAATCAAGGATTGCGCGGCACACCGACTGTTCCGTAGATACATATAAACGATATATCGTTCTCAAAATATTCGAATAACGGAAATTAGCAAATCGGAGAATCTATTCACGATTGTTATTATATAGAAGACACATTGTGTACAAGAAATTTGGACACAGATCCGTTGTCTCCGTCTGAAGTTTTGTATTCCTACAATCACAATACTGCCGTGCGCGGATTAGATTCAACTCATTACTTTGAAAATTCTGGAGACGACGACTCTACGTGGATACAAGAAAATTCAAGACTGATTGTTGTGCAAATCGGAAGTACTATGGACGACAATGAATACGAATGTTCTAATGTTATAGAGTTTACATATGACGATCTGTACCAACTCACACTGAGTTCCGGATGTATTGTAGACTCTGTGTGGCAAGCCGGCCAAAGAATTCAAGTAGATAGTATTCAGCGTACACATCCGTTAGGAAATACATCGCAACAGCAAGAAAACCTTTCTGTATCTGAAGTATTGGATAGAATACAGATTTTCAGAATCAATTATGTAGTAAACGGACAATCACCAGAAGTAAACGTAATATATGATGGCACATATGTTGCCGGAGGTTAGATTATAGACTCGGGGCAAGATGATTTACGCTCAGTTGCAGTTTCTGAATTATTGTCATACGTTGATTTTGGAGTTACTCCAAAAGTACTGGAGGTGAAAAATAATTATTTATTTGCTGCCAACATAAATTATTCTCAGTAGAAGACCGACGATCTGTTTAAGAACCTAGATCTGAGTTCATGCTTTACTATAGAATAGTGCACTGGACCAGAATACACAATAAGTGAAACTAGTTAGGATTTAAATTATCAATCTCAACACGCAGCATTTAGGCCCGGTGAAACCTATCGATTTGGAGTAATATTCTACGATAATGAAGGAAATCGTTCTAGCGTATTTCCGCTAGGAAATGACGTTACTATGGACGATTATTCATCTTTCAATTGGTTGACTATAAACCAAGGTACTCCTACAGACACTGTATATAGCCCTACGTTTACAATAAAACCACCGACAGTAAAGATAAAACAAAGAAGTTATATACCAAACTGTTCTAGATACGAGATTGTAAGATGCATAAGAACGTTGTCAGATAAACGCACCCTTACACAAGGATTGATAGCAAAACCCGCAGAATGTTGGGATGCAAATCCATTAGAAGGAAGCAGCCATCGGATGCGTATAATAGGACCGAGAACTTTATTTTCTCTTGGAGAAATTGATTCGTATCACGGGGCGAATTTTAATGATGAAACTAGGTATGTTACAACTTCCGATTCAAACATCCTTTGTTTTGCATCTCCGGAATATGTTTATCAGCAAGACGATGTAAAAGATATGTTGAACTAGTATCAAGGTGCGCTGTCGGTAAAACGTGTTGCGAATTATATTCCGTACATCAAAGTTGATCAGAGTAATTCATATAAATATGCTCCAACAAACGGTACTTTTAATTATCCGACAGTTATTGGGTATACTAATAACATTACTATAACTCACTAGTTTAGTAGTATTATTAATTCACAAACACTTTCGCTGCCGTTTACAAAAAACAATAAAACTGGATATATAAAGTTTAATCACATTACTCCGCATACAATATAGTATTATACTACATTTGTAGCAAACGGGCCGGCAAATATTACAGATCTAGCATATCCGAATGTACCAGCATATAATGCTTTTGCAAACGGAGAAGATTTGCGATTTAAAGACGATATAACGACCATAGGAGACTATTCTTATCTCGGATGGTCTGCGTTAGCTTATAATGTTAGTAATACAGGAAGCGGTAGTGAATTGTATAATACGTTTAAAAATGGTAACGGAGAAACATATCCAATTGGAACAACTGGGGCATGTGTTTTAATGAAGGTTGATAATATAAATACATTTACTCCAAACACGGTGGTTGAAACCAACGGTCCGTTTTTGATAACTGTAGCAGATATATACAAATCTGCAAATCCTTACGGAGGAGATACTTCGGACGCAAAAAGGAATAGTACATATTGCTCATTTGGAGATGTATTTGAAAATCAAGTTGCAGATCATGTGCTGAACAGCGGTGACTGTTATATTAGAATGTTCTAGTATAACGCACTACACAACTGGTATGATGCAACATTTCCGGCTGTAACTAAATGTGGAACTGTATATAGCGTTCCAATGTTTATGGACATTGACTTACACGGACAGTACGGAACTACGTATACAAAGAACATAGCAAAAGGATATTATATACAAGATAAAGCGGCTCAATTTGATTCATACATACAAGAGACAGATGCTTATTTGTATAATACTGCTTACAATCAACATCCGGATATAATAAAATACTCTACGAACGATAATCGTGAGTATATCTCACAGCAATACGATACCAGAGTTCATTATTCTGAATAGAAAACTAATAATGAAGATATAGATAGTTGGACACAGTTCAGAGCAATGAACTTCTCAGATGTAGATTCCAGATTTGGTGAGATAACGGGTCTTAAGTTGTTTAAAGACAAACTTGTATTCTGGCAAGAAAATGCAACTGGAGTTTTGGCTGTCAACGAACGCGTGATACTTCAAGATGCAAACGATACACAAGTTACGCTCGGTACTGGTCAAGTGTTGGATAGATATGATTACATAAGTACTGTATACGGTATGAAGAAAGACCAGAGTACGGCTTGTATTTCTAACGACGCACTATATTGGTGGGATGGTAACAACAGAGAGTTGTTACAATATGCTGAAAAGTATTCTGTAGTACCTTTGTCGCAGGTTAAAAATATACGCAACTATATAAACAACAGTGCTGAAAATGACCATCCTCATGTATACTATAATAATAAGTATAAAGAGGTTGTATTCCAGTGTGTAAACAACGAAGCTGTGGCATACAGCGAGTTATTGTAGAGATTTACTTCAGTCTATACGGCTATTGAGAACAACCAAAAAGGATTTATTCCCACATACTCAGCTTGTGTGAACGATACTATATATATTACGGATGGAAAAACTATTGAGACAGACAATACAGTTTCACAAAGCGGATCTAAGTTGTTTGGATATAGCGCATATCCTTATATAAAGTATATAGTAAATTCTAACAATACGCTAACAAAAACTTTCGATACTCAAATAATAGGCGGAGAGTTGTACGGAGGAAGTACTCGACACGAATTAGTGGAAGGCAGTAGTTATGGAACCCACAAAGCCAACGGAAAGGATGTAAATTCTGAAATGCTATTCCAAAATCAACCAAAATTGATAGACGACACTCATAATTCTCTAACACAAGCTAAGCATATTTTGCATGACGATGGCGTGTTAAAAGACTTGGAAATGCGTTACAACACTCCGTTAAAACAAACAGCTCATACTACTGGTACATCTTTGAGTAATAGAGAATACGATTATAGACTTAACATTCCGAGAGAGACTGGTAATGAAGTTTACGGCGGAAGGTTAAAGGGAAAAACGATGCAATGTGAATTATGGTCTACTAATAACTCCATTGACTTCTCATTGCAATACATAATAACTAAATATAGAATGTCATGGAGTTAAGAGATAGAAAATATATAAAGAACAGAAAACAGCTTCCTAAATTTGATCCGGGTAAGCCGGACACTGGGGTAGGTGCTGGCAATAATTGGTAGAATATAGATCCAACTTCTGCTATTACAGGTACTCTAAATACAGCAGCGTCTATTTATGACGCACACCAATTTACTACTACATCTGACGACTATATCAACAAATATGGGTCTACTAACTCTAACATAGGTGGAATCGGTTATACTAAATACAACGATATAGACCGTGGTAGAGAGATGGATATAGTTGGAAGAGAAAATACATAGAATACGTTTAAGACAACGTTAGCTGGTGTTGGCGCAGGTGCTGCAATCGGTTCAATCATACCGGGCGTAGGTACTGCAATTGGTGCTGGAGTCGGCGCTCTTGTTGGTGGTTTAGGAGGCCTTGTTGGAGGTTTGTTTGGTGGTTCTCATCGTAAACATAAGGCTCGTCAAGAAATGAGAGAAGCTCAGCAAAGAGTTGACAACTATAATGAGATGAACAGATCTGATGCACTCACTACTTCCCTGCAGCTCAAACAAGCAGAAAAGTACGGAGATAGCAGATCTCAGTTGTTGTTTAGTGCAAATCTTGGAAAGCCGAGTGGGTTTAATCCAAGCAAGGCCGTTTCTAGTTTAAAACCTGTGCACACCGTTGCAGGAAAGGTAACAGCTCCGCAAAACTCGTTTACTAGACTACATGAAGGATTGTGGAACAAAGATGAAGAGCTGGCACACTTTGTAGACGAAGGTCCGAACGATACCGCACCTAGTTATTTAAGAGATGGAGACGTCGCCTTCGGAGCTACAAAAAATCCAGAGACCAATAATAAATTTGAAGACGATGCTGAACCGTACATTCGTATTATGGAAGCTATAAACAAAAATAGACCGAAGGGGGATGGTCCACTTGGAGAATCGTCTAGAAAAACATACGACATGGCCGTTAAGAATATAAAGCAGAATGCTGTAAATAATTTAAATCATTTAGAAGATGTTATGAATGCTACGATGGCATATAATAAATATAATTGCGGAAAGCCAAAATTTGATCCCGGTAAACCAGATACCAGGTCCTCCTTAGAGAAGAATGGCCTAGCAGATGAATACGGACTCACATGGTGGGGAAACGCAGTCCCTTCGTCGATAGGGGCATTAGCTAGCCTCGCATAGTATTTTGAAGCAAAAGGAGATAAACCGTATAGACCAGATACATATGTGCCAAATAGATTTTAGGATAAAGGTTTAGCTCTCCTTTCCAGCCTTAGAATAAATCCATATGGCACAATGTAGCAGTTAAGAGACGCAGAAGCCCGTACAAATAGTGCAGTTACTTCTTCTGGTGGATTGAGTACGGCTTAGAAAAATCTAGCAAGAATTGCTTCTCTACATGGAACACAGCAGCAGATTGGTAATATGTTGAATAGCATACAAGCTCAGAATAACTCATATTTCTCCAATTATGCAAATGCTTTGTTGGCACAAGGACTCGGAGATGCCCGACGTAGTCAAGCTGCTAAACAGTATGATCTTGAGTATTATGCTAAAGCACATGCTGCAAGACAATAGATGCAGCAAATGGGTATGCGTAACTTCTTGGATTATATTCAGCAGTATGGCAGAAATGAGTTTGAAAGAAAGAACGCTCTTGCAAATATCGGAATGTACAAACAGTCTATTGATATTGAAAGGGAGAAATTGGATAGATAGTTCCCGAAAACGAAGGCACAGGATGCTTCTTCTACTACATGGACTGGCGGAATACCTTATGTAATTGCCCCTGAGATATTAGATAAGATTCCAGGAGCAGTTACTCAACCTACATTACAATTTGTACCGGGACCACAAAACTGGCAAAAGCCAAGGAATACGTGGGCAGATAACATTATGAACCAATACGGATGGGGACGATAATATGATATACGCTTATGATCAGAATATACAATATCCAGTAAAGGATTTGTATGATAGCTAGATGATAGCAATGAGTATTGCTGCAGCTAAGGATATGTATGAGAAGGGTCAATAGGAAATCAAAGAGTTTAAAAAGGAATTTGGAGATTTTTACAGTCCGTTTAAAAAGGACATGGCTAGGTATGGTCAAATCGTAAGCGGAGTAAAAGACACCATTGACAATCTTTACGCAAACGGAATAGATCCAATTAGAAGTGCAGAAGGTAGGGCTGCTGTCAGCAGAGCTATTCAGAGTGTTGATCCTGCTGAATTGAATAACATGCGCGCAAATGCAAAAGTTGGATATGCGTATTTGGATGCATTGCAGAAGTTAAATTCTCAAGGCAAATATGATCCAAACATGCAGAATGCGTATTTGAGATCACAAGGCTTGCCGACATTTGAAGAGTTTAGTTCTGAGGGTGGTAACGCATGGACCCAATCTTCGCCAATGGAAGCTATAAACCTCAGAGACCTAACCTCTCCGGGCTTTGCGCATAGAACTGCACACGAGCTTACCAGGGAGCAAGCTATGCGAGAAATGGGATCTTCATATGACCCGAGAGCAAAATATACCGGATTTACATATGACGATCTGTTTGATACGGCCGGAATGCTTGTTCCAGGACTTCGCGGAGATTGGAGAGCTGAATATTTCAGGGATATTTCTGCACAAAAAGCACTGGCTAAGAATCCAAATGCCACGCAAGCAGACATTGATAAATAGTTTTAGAGTGATATTGCTGAAGCAAACAGATAGTGGATAATAGAGCCGAGTGGAAAATTGGACGATTACTACAAAGAGGCTGGATTGCAATTAGATAGGCAAAAGCTTGGATTGGAAGCTGCGAGAATGGCACAAGCACAGCGCAATGCAGACAGATCTTTCCAATTAGAACTGCTTAAAAATGGAATAGGAATAGATCCAAAGACTGGAAGATTTGTTGCCGCCACACCATCAGACATGAGTGGATATGTCCAACCGGTAGAACAGAGGTAGATTGATAAAAATGTAAAAGGTAGAGCAGACGCTCTCGGTAGTTATCAATAGGTACTATAGTTATGGATGCAACAGAATCAGAAGACAATTGACGACTACGAAAGAGAAAAGCGTGCGAGTACTATCGGATATAGAGAAGAACAGACGCCTGCTACAAAAATTTCAAAATATCCAAGTGCAGTAGGTGGGGTTATTCCGCAATTTGGTAACACATCTGGTACGATTACTAAAAAAGTTCCGTACATAAAAAATGCAGCATCTGATGAGCGACTTGCTAAATTAAAGAAAAACGCAGACACCGCTAGATACAATATCAGAGAAATAAAAAAGATGATGTCTGGTGGAGTTGAACAGCTTAAACGTAGAGGTTACTTGGATGCAAACGGATTCCCGACTGAAAGATATACCAAACTTGTTACAAAACTGTATCTCAATAAGGATAGAATGGCGGGTTTGTCGCAAACACAAAAACAGTAGACTGTAAACGGATTGTTTAACTCGCTATATTCTGCTGGCGATTTGGCGGCTGGTGATTTCAAAAATTGGAGAGATTCTCAATTTGCTTCTGGTAATTTAGAGACGCTTCCTGGAACCAAAGATAAGAAAATGAGATCTGTATACACAGGAGAATATACCTACGCTCCAGTATACAAGAATGCTGCTCTTGGTGTAAAGATGGGCGAATCTTCGATGGAAATTCGAATAAATAATTGGCTTACTAATAATATACAGGCATGGGACTTCTCCAGTAAAAAGTAGGATTATTTCTTACCTGGTAAAGGCGGAGAAAAATATGCAACCGAAGGTCCTCTGTTAATATCAGAAACGTCGTTAAAAGAGTTTGCAAAACTGTATGGATATAGTCTTTCAGATGTAACTAAAAAACAGAATCTCCGCAGACATTCCTATAAAAAGGAAGGATCTCCGTACGAAACTGTTTATTACGAAATTCCAGTATTTAAAGATTTGAATAATAACGGAGGCTTTAATTATTATAGAATAAACGAAACTGTGAATAAAAAAGACTTCGGTTCGAGTTAGAGTGCAAAAGACAGAGAAGATGCACAACATCAGTCTGTAATGAATTGATTGTATGAAAAAACAAATATATAACCCTAGATATCAACAAGGTGAAGCGATATTGTAGAACCTGCGGAGCAATAAAGTCCGCAGGTCTTACGCTTCATATGCCCCTGTGTACGAAGGCGTTATATCTCCAATAGAGTATGAGTAGAACGACAGCGCAGCGCAATACGATTCTAGTGGAGATGTTGTAGCGGAAGACAAGGGAGGAGTACTTTCCGGAATAGGAGAGTTTTTATTTGGAGATTATCACCACGCTGCAGATAGATTTGCGGAAGCAAGTTTAGCAGACTCGTGGAGATTGTTTCACGAAAAACGTCTGCAGGCAGAAACTACTAACAAATTAAATCTGGTTTCAGAAGCAGAAAGTAAACTCAGTGAATTAAAACGCGCTGAAGATTATGCGGATTCTGTCGATAAATATAATAATCTTCTACAGTAGTATTCTAATGCAATAAAGTAGAACAACTTAGAAGGCGCGCGCAACATAAAGAGTGAAATAGATAAGTGCATAAAAGACATCGTTTCTTTTTAGACCGATATAAAATTTAAAGGCAAAAACAGCGATATAAATGTAGATTTGTTTTTCGATCCGTCGAAAGATGAAAAACAAGGAAAGTATATTAGAAACGAGGTTCGTAGAAACGTTTTAAAAGAAAACTTAACTTGGGATAGAAGAGAGCCAATTGGTACATCGGCTGCGTTATCTTGGGTTTAGAATTTGTTTGAGAGCGGTCAAATGGCCATACAAAAGGCGATTTCTCCAGAACAAGCTAGAGGAAACTTTACAAAAAAAGCAATCAAATAGAGTTTATCTGGAGACAGGTGGACCGATTATTTATTCGAAGGGTATGACGAAAAAGATGGTCCAACTACTACGGATTTGCGAAACAAGATACAGCCTTATAAAAACTATTGGGAAAGACAGTTAGAGAATCGAAAGATTGATGCTATTAAATCCAGTATTTAGTATAAAAACGGAAACTGGTTGTTTGATCCTCAAAAAATAAATCCAAAGTTTAGACAATACTCTGAAAACAACGATTCTGGTCTAATTGGAGGATTGCTTCCAGACCAACTGCTGTATTCGTTTTCTGAACTCGGAAGTTCTTGGAGTGATTGGCAAAATATGGCATTGATGACAATGTCCGATGTCGCAGCAGGATATGGTGCAAAGGTTCTTACTAATTTCGCAGTAAAGAGAAGTCCTTATATAAACGCAGTTTTAGCAATAGACCAATATAACAGATTGAAAACTGCGGGAAGATTTGCAGAAGCTTCTAAACTTGAAAAGACTGTTGCCGCTGCAAAAAAACTGGTACCACAGGCCGTAGTATCCGGAGTAAATTCAATAGAATCGGTAGGAAAAGGGGCCGCTATGTTGGCAAGTACATATTTTATAAATAGAATGCGTCAACATGAGACCAATTCCGAAGTAATGGATGCCTGGTCGAATCGTGTTTTACAGAATGCGATGGACAAAAATGCAGATATGACGAAAGTGCTAAATAACACAAAGGAATATCTGACGCAAATAGGAATACCTACCGAAAACATGACAGATATAGACCTCGTCCAACATGCTTTGGCGTACAACATACCAAGTGGAGATTCTACTTTCGAACAAGAAAAGGAATCCGCACGCAAGGGATTGGATAAAGTCTACAACGAAAACATGTCACTTGCAGCAAAGGATTACGTAGAGGCCTTGCCGTTTTTGTCGTTTTAGGGGTCTGTTTTAAAATCAATAGGAAACGGGTTTGTCAACAAATTAAAAGATAGAACCTACGCAAATGTGGCGAGGGGTATATTGGACAAGACCGCAGAAAGAGCTGTATCTAAGACGTTTTTAAATAGCAATTTATCTAGCAAACTGGCATCCAAGCATACAGCAGATTACTTAGAGAGAGCTTTAAAAAAAGCTGGTTGGGTAGGTACTATGGAGGGTATCGAAGAAGGTCAGCAACATTTATTGCAGCAAAGATATTCGAGAGGCGAGTATGATGATTATAATACTCCTACGTCTCAATTCTCTCTTCCGTCCGTATTTAGAGACTTTAATCTTGGTACAGATGCCGTCGGTGCATACTTGGGAATATTGTACGGCGATCCAGATAACGGCACTCCAGAATTGCGCAGGGCAATGCAAATAGGTGCAGTAGCTGGCATGTTGGGCGGCGGATTCGGCTTGGGTCTTGCATCAAACGTCCTTCCGTCAGAAGGTAGAGATAATATACGAAATTTAACAGCTCAACTTAGAAGTGATTTTGCTATAAACAAGATTTTGGGAGATTCTTACGGCACAGCTCAAGACACTGCTCACATGAACATGTTTTATGACGCCATGTAGAAACACGGTGTTACAAGGTAGCGGTTGCAGCAAAGCTTGGAGGATCTTCGACAATTTAAAGGGGAAAACGTCACCGATGATTATATTTCACGCGATGTAGAACTATTAAATGATGTCTGGTACTATACGAACAGTGACAAGTTTAATTCTTCTATGAAGGACAGGAATATAAAAAAGAACTCTCCGGAATATAAAACCGAGGTTATAAATGCCGCCAAAAGAAGAACTTAGGTACGAGAACAGCTTCGATTTATACAAGAAAAGCTCAGAGAGCAGGATGGAATGAAAAATTCTGTTCTTAGAAAAGTATTTAATTCTTCTGACGGATTTAGTGAAGCCGAAGATCCGGAGGTAGACAGATTGGTGGATCAACTGTGGAAATCATACGACGAGTATAAAATAAACAGAAAACAGACTCGTAAAAAGCTGGAAGAAGCTTTAAATAACGTTTAGACAAACGAGTATTCTCAAGAATGGCAGTTAAAGAAGGCAGAACAAGATTTGGAAGAGTTTGACAAATCTCAGGAACTTGGGTGGCATGATTATTTGGATCAGACCATTGACAAAATGATCGCCTATAGAACTCTCCAAAATGCAGAAATTTTAACAGAAAACCTCACTTCTTCAAAGGAAGTTGTCGATACGATTTCTAAAGAGCTCGGATTGGGAATAGAATCCCCGAAAATTCAACCTTATTTGGACGCTCTTCAGTTACAAAAAGACCAATTATATAAGAATCTTGAAAATGACGACGTTTATAATCAAAACGAACTTCGTAAATAGTTGAATGCAGCAAGAAAAAAGGGGCAGCCTATACTCCCACTTATAGAAAATATTGCGGCAAGAATAGAAAAGAAATATGGTAGACTTCCGTTCTAGGATGAAATAGATAGTATTCAGCAAAATATGCTTTTGAGTAGGGCATATTATGATGTAATGAAACCTATTTCTGACATGTATCATACTGGCGAAATAGATCCGAGATTGGCGGCGAAAGCAGTGTCTACTATATCATGGAAGAGTTTGTCTAAAGAAGAGCGAAAACTATACTTGGACACCATTAATGACGAGCGACAAAAGGATGGTAAAAACCCATTAAATGAAAAGAGTATAATTTTTGAATACTCTAAGCGCCAAAAAGATTCGATAAAAGACATAAAGGCTTTGTCGGAACAATACGCGAAGCATTTACAAGAACACAAAGATGAAGACGACAGCGGAAATGTAGATGTAGACGCCGAGGATATGAGAAAGCGCGCCGCTCAAATGCTGATGGATTTCGAACGTTAGAAGTTTGAAGATCTGCGTAGAATTAATCATAGAGAATATTTGCGCGAGGACTCTACAGTTAGTGTAGAAGATGCTGCTAAAAATGGCGACGAAGATGCCAAGCGAGTGTTGCAAGAAAATCTACAAAGTTATTCTAACGATGAAATGTCAGATCGCGATGTGATCGGTGAGAGAACGGATTAGATTTTAACAGACACGCCAACAACCGTTTCGACTGACGAATCTCCGCAGGAGCAGACAATAACATCTACTGATTCTGGTAGGCCTGTGATAGAATCTCCATCAGACGAATCAAATTCTATAGATAATGCGTCGGCAGAAGGTGAAAATGTTATATATGCCCCATCTGACGAAAGTGGGCCTCAGCCTATCGACAAACCATCTGACGAAAGTGGGCCTCAGCCGATAACGCAGACGCAGATGACGTCTCAAGAGAGACATTTGCGTCACTTGTTGGGATATGACGACGAAGAGGTTGGTTAGTATTAGGCGCCGTCTGATGAAAGTGGAGAATAGTCCGTTGACAAATATGACCAATATGATACTCGCGACTATATAGAAAAGGAAAGCGACGAAACTTCTATAGACGAGCAGTAGGCGCTAATTGATATAGACGACCACGGATCGTCTAGATATGACGACTTCTTGCAAAGTAGAGACGAACGCACAATATAGTCTACAGATTAGATATATTCGAATTTCTTACATTAGACATTCAAATATGCTAACTATGCCGGGGATGACGAACTTCCGACAATAATAACTAAAAAGATTGTACGTGATGTAAACGGAAATCCTATTGTAAAGAACGGAGAAATTCAGTACGAAGAAAACCCTCTAAAGTTCAGAAACGGCGCACAGCTTAGATCTGGCGGACAACTCGCTAAAAAGCTTTTGATTCCGGGTTGGTTTGAGAAGGCAGATAAGTATTTTGTAATAACTGCTGATGAATCTACTGTTTAGGATATAAAAAATCCAGATAATCTTGTTGTTATAATGGTAATTCAAGACGGAAATGATGCATATTGTACATTCATGACAGGTCTTGAGATAAAAATAAACAAGAACGGAGGAGTGTTGTCAAACGGCGAAAAGGAAATTCGCAACAGAATGAAAACCATGTATTATTCTTCGTTCTATACGCAAGACGATTCTGGTATTACCGAGCATGTTGTAAAAGACGAATATGGAAATATCGATGAAGACGAAGTTCGTCTTGGACGATAGATAGTAATGATGTCTCAATATATTGCGGAACATCCTGGAGAAGATACTTCAAAGCTCACGCAAGAAGAATTGTGGAAAAAAGCTGCAAGTTGGTATTCGTCTTCAGATCAAAAGGTTGTCAACAAGGTAGATTTTGCTGTAAGGCGCTTTTTATCTGGAGATCGCCCCGTATATAGTAATGAGAAAATAGAAGAAGAAATATCTAAACTTCGAGAGGTAAGAAATAGTATAATAGACGCATGTCTTACCAAAGATAAGTGGGGAAATTACCAATTATACTACGATCCGAGCCAATACAAGTATGTGAAACCTTTAAATCCAAGAACTAGTGGTGGTAAGATAAACGACGTTAGAGAGGATGGAAAGCCAGTATTCAGAAAACTTACCGACGGTGGATTTGAAATGAGTACCGACATAGAGGAACTCACCAGACAAATAGCCGATGAAGAAGTTATGATAGGCGTCGGTCTCGGTGAAAGATCGTTTGCATATAAGAGCGGAGAAAAAGCTCCTATTGCAAAGCTGGATCCGGAATCTACCGGCAATTATAATGAAGCTGGTTACGGACACTCTGGTAAAATCTATTATATCGCAACTACTGTAAATGGCGACAGGAGAGCTATTCAGCTTTTTGAAAAAAAGTTTAAAGACAGTATAGAAAAAGTTGAGGCCGAGTATGTAGAAGAGTCGATACTCCCGAACGGAAAGATTGCCGAAGGAGAAACTCCGACCATTAGTGAATTTATATTGAGACTGGTCACCGATACTATTTCTGACGACGTATTCGAAGGAATGCCTGTAAGATATATACCGCAGTTTAAAAAGCAGTTATTGAAGATACTTGTAAATGCAGACCATAGTACTTGGGTAAGGGCAAAAAATGAATCGAAACAACAGCATTTTGCTCAGAAGCAGTTCTTTTTTGACGACGAAACGGGTGATTTGATAATCGCACTGCCGGACCAAAATGGTGTATATAAACACACCAAGTTTAATATAAAAGATATAAGGTCTGACGAAAATGTGCGAAAAATCATAATAGCAGCCATTTCTAATAATTTGCACTGGAATACAGATAGGACAATGATGGTTGACATGATGCCTGCGGAATTCCTTGAATGTTTGCGTCAAGTGTTCAAAAACGACGATACGCTGACAGAGTACAAAATTGCCGGCATTGATGACCTCACGTTTAAAAAGTCTGATCTATTTAAAGACGACTTATCTTATAAAGAGGTATCTTTGGCAGCATGGATGTTTGCTACCGGAAAACTGTTAACTTCCGTGGGAGATACTATTTTCGACTCTCCGTTTGTATATGCAGACGGCGCAGTGTCAGCAGATCCTGCTGGAAATGTATTAAAGGAAATAGAGCAAGGTGCAGAATAGCGTGATTCGAAAGAATTGGAAGTAAATAAACTTGAACGTCTGCAAGGTCGTTTCAACGAGTTTAATGCAAAGCGCATAGGAAATTTATTGTACGTCCAAGACAAAGAAACTAGAGAACGCCTTACGGAAGGAAAGAAGATAAGAGATTTTGCACTGTTTGACATAGATGCAAAAATTGAAGATTCTGACGAGTAGGTTACTAATAAATTAAAAGAATCAGTTAAATCATATACTGATTTTCTAAAGTCGGAGTACGGTCTTGATATAGAAGACAAAAATATTATCTATCCAGATGAAAGCGAATATTCGGCTGTAAAAAACAGACAAGCATTATTTACTGCAGTTTTAAATAGAAAAAACAAAGTAATTGTTTCTGTGGACAGCGTCGATACTGTAGAACAAATGTCTCAAAACGACGGAATTCCTGTATCTGGAGTATTCTCGATAGTAAAGCAAGATGGAACACTCGACGTGGATTCTGCTAAGAAGTGGATAAAAGACACGCTCGGATTGGATAATTCTCAATTCATTGTTACAAATGGTGTATTAAGAGCAATGGATGGTAGAATTGTTTATGGCGTAACGAGTGTTGCTGTAGATACACTTAATGATTTAGTAAAGGGTGTAATAATGTTGCAAAAAAATAGCGGAAGAGGTCTTCATTATCATGAAGCTTTCCACTATGTAAATTTACTTTTGCACACGAAAGAAGAAAGAGACGCCATTTACAACGAATACATGGATTTGCACCCGGAAACAAGAGGGTATAAAAACAAAGTGTTGGAAGAACTTCTTGCCGACGAATTTATGCAATACTGTGCCGACATTGACGCATGGAATGAAAAACAAAAAGGCCGAAATAAGATTAGTAGATTTATACACAAGATAATAAAAGACGTTTTAGATTTTATTAAAGCTTGGGGTAAGCAAGATCTAATTAAAAAGCTGTATAAAAGTATACATTCCGGTGGTTATAAAGGCAGGTTGATGGATCAATATTCGGTCAACGAGTTTAGAAAAGCTTATCCGTCCGGCGCAAATGGCGGTATGTATATACCCGGATAGAAAGTAGATGTAAAATTTAATAGTATATAGGACGCAAGAACGTTCTTCAATGTGGCAGAAAACGTTGCACACGCATTTTTGGATTTTGCAAACATAAAGAAAGTCAGCGATGTATCCGGAATAAGTGCATCTACGTTTGATAAATTCTTAAAGAAACTGGAACGAGATAACGAAAGAACGGATAATCCGTATATTCAAGATGTAATTGATAATTACGATGCTTTTATAGATACTATAAACAGTTTGCTAAGGAGATATGGAGTTGTTCCTAAAAACAAAACCGCACACGGAAAGAAACAAATAGCTGACGACGATGCAAATGAACGCAGACAGCCAACAGGAGAAATTGCACAACTTTCTGCGTTGTATGACAATTATACTGTAAGCAAAAAGGACAACGTTGCATTTAGAGCAAAACTCTTTTTGTGTCAAGTAAAGGAATCTCATTTTGTTTACGACGAAAATCAAAAACAAAACGTACTAAAACTTACAACAGATCCTGTAACAGGCTTGTAGAAGTATGTTTCTTATGACGACTGCTGGTAGATATTGACAAAGGAGTTAAACGGAGTCGATAGTTATGACGAACTTCTTAAAACTGTAAAACGTTTGTCAAAAACAAAAGCATTTTTTGCAGAAGTTTACAAAAATCTACAGTCGATTTCCGGAGATATCGAGCTGGAGACGCAGATATTTAATACTGTAAACAAGCATTTGACAAAAGTCGCACAGGCTCAACTTTAGGATAAGAAAAAATTCGCAAAGAAGTCATACTATAGCGATGGAACAGAGGCGACCGAGGATTATACTCCAGCAACTTCAATACAGAAGACGTGGGATCAGAATAAATCTTTTGAAATAATTAATGACAATACACTTAAGGCTAAGAAAATGTTGCCAAGAGATTGGTCAAAAGATTTATTTGCCTCTCCGCTCATAACGTTTAGTAACGGAGAATATCGAATAAACAGAACATATGCAAAACAACTGCAAGACGAATTAAAAGAATTGAAGTCTGTCATGAGAATGTAGGATTCTTTGACTCCTGTAGAAAAAGATCAAATTTCTCAAAAGGCTTTCCCAATGCTGTTGTCCCTGATATAGAAAATGTCAATACCTTTCGACGAGGCAGTGTTGACCGAGTACATACAAATGCACATCGACAAACAAACTCAGGGTTCAGAAACAACTAATAGATTTAAGAGTAAATACAAGAATCTAAACGGCGGAAAAAAAGCCAACGACCAAGACACAATCTCTTCAGAAAGTTTTTATGACGCAATGAAGTAGGTTTTATCAGATCCTGCTGCATCGAAAACAAATTCTGCAAATATATCGTTCTATATAGATACAATGTTCAATTCGAGGTCTGGCAGTATTGTAAAAATCGGCAAGAAGAAAATGATGGCAGTTGGCGTCGAAGGACACCGATCTAAGCACAATCTTGACGAATTATACGAAGGATCTGCTGGTGAAATTGAAATGATGGCTGTCGCATACAACAATATATATCCCTCTTCTAGAGAATTGTCTATAACTGGACCGGGTGGTAATTTAATATTCCCAGTTGGCGAAAACAATTTTATGTCCGATATTACTAGATGGATTAATAAAAACCACGACAACATTATTGAAAAACTGCAGAATACTCCGTATGCAAGGAATTCGAATGTACTAGAGATTGCTAGAATATTGACTCAAAGCGGAAGACTTGGAAAGTCGTTTGAATTCAAATTAAACGTTTTTGTTGGATTGGAAGACGAGAAGTCTAAGAAGGGTGTAGATTATTTTGGAGTCAATTCGCTCGAAGACGTTGTTGCCAAACTGATGATGATGAATAGGTCTATTGCAGGAGGAAAGAATAAAGGATCTGATATGATTATTCTTCCGACGATGGCAGATAAAAAGACTTATTACGCGCTAGAGTTAGTAAGTAAGACTGGTGAAGATTATGACACGTTCAACATGCCACACGACCTTCTTATAAGTGAGCCGTCAGAAGAAAATGAAGGTGAATTCTTTGGTCATCCTAATTTGAATGGTGTTCGAAGATTTTCTAATGCGACTCTTGATAGATTTGCTGCATATTTTGAAGACGAATTGAACAGTCTTGAACAATATTATTCAAAAGAAAATATAAAGGCTGTAGTAAACAATCGACAAATAAGAAAAGCTAATTTCCACGGAAAAGTAAAGAACGGAAAAATGGACTTCTCTGGAAACGGCGGACATTTTAGATACTTTTATGGACTAGAATATCCTGTCGAATACGGAGAAACGGTAGGGGACTTAAACTTAAATCAAGTTCTTGAATGGGAATACATGCGCGAACAACAAGCCGGTGATCCACTTTTAGGTGACGGCGATTGGCGATATAGAACTGATTTTGACGAGTTAGACGGATTTGAGGGAGTAAGAAGACGACTAAAATAGATCCGACAGTATTTCTCCAATAAAGATGTATTGCGACACGCGATAAATAAAATGTTGTTTGCTAGAATCGACGAACAGATGGACGCTTTTTCAAGACCGGGAGAAAATCAGTTAATAAAACTTCTGTCTTACGAAGACGTGTTTAACAATCCCGGAGTAGTTGAAACTCATTATGCAAATAGAGCGATTCCAACTTAGTTGATAGACGCATATGTTCAGAAATTCAAAGCCGTCGGAATTGACAAAACAAAAGACGGAAGTGATATAAACGCCTCCGACGCATATCATAATTCTGCTTTGGCTGAAAACCTCGTTTTATCTGTCGTAGGCAACTTTGTAGCCCAGTCTATGATTTCTGTAATAGAAATTGAAAAAATATTTAGCGGAGATCCGGCGTTTTATAAGTGGAAGTATTCGAGAAAGAAAGAGCGTAAAATAATTGGCGATAGGGCTTATGATTTTGAAGTACTCCTTGAAAAGGATACTGATAAAATCAAGCGTCTTGGTGCGTTATTGTCTCCCGGTTCCGAGTTAAGAACCGACTTCTCTACCGAGGATTATCAAAAATTTCCGTGGCTCAAAGGTACAAAATATGTAAACGCTACTGTACGTGATGTAAAAGCAAAGTCTATATTCTTAGATGAAACTAGGGATTTGTTCACAAGACAGATGGTAGCTGACGTCTTGAGAAATAGTAAAAATAATGCGGATCTTGATTACTCTGGTGTAAAAGGAGAAAATATATCTTCTAAAGGTTCTGAATTTGCAAAACTTCTTACAAATTATGGCAATGAAGTAGAAGTAGAGTTCAGAGGTAAAAAGTTTAGAAATGCTGAACATGCTTACCAAACTTGGAAATCTGGAGAATTTGATGAAGTTGCGTATAATAGTAATGCAAAAAAGCCAAGAGGATCTAAAAGTGCAAATACTACTCAAGTAAACGGTCAGAGTACTAATTATTGGATAATGGAGGAAATATTAACTGAAAAGTTAAAACAGCATCCAGAATTAGTAAAAGGTATAATTGAAAGAGGCGGAGACGCTTATCTTTTTAATTCTACACATAATGTCGTCGGAGACAGATTTTGGGAATCTTCCGGTCAAAATAAGTTTATGTAGGCTTTACGTAAAGCGTACAATATAGTAAATTTAGCTGACAATGTTAATTAGAAAGAAAGAAACGAAATTAGAGACGAACAGTTAAATCAACGTATAAATAAAATATATACAGACGAGGCTGCGTTTAAAGAAGAATTCAATAATCTTTCCGATGCACAAAAGAATTCCATAACAAAAGCTGTTGCTCAACAAATAAAACCATACTCCGATATAACAGTATCTGATGCTCAGGTGTTGATAAGACCTCATTTATATCGTAAGATTAGAATGATGCTTGGGTAGTGGTCTGTAACACCTATAAAAATCACATATAAAGATTATAAAGGCGTTATTCACGAGACAACTTATAGCGACGACGAGGCTTATCGTATAATAGAGAACGATCCAAACTGGATGATCGATCCAGAAAAGGCCGCAAAAGTATCTAGACTGTAGCTCTTCCCTCTAAAGATGACGTATTTTAAAAACGATCCAAGGGAGCTTAATCCAGGAAACAATATTGCCTACGGTTTGTATAATAAGATGGCTATATTCCCAGCTTTTAAATTCTTATTTAGAAGTAAGACTGGACGTCAGATATATGATCGCATGAATAGGTATGAGGATCCATTAGACATGCTGACATTTGAATCCGCAGTCAAGGTGGGATTGAATCAAGATATATATTCTCCGTATAACAGTAAAACAGAATCTCTGGATAACTTCAACGAAGGTTTGAATGAAGAGTCCGGATGTGTTTTGGATGATTCCGACAACGAATCTTGGATAAAGACTGGTGAAGGACTTACTGTAGAAGTTCAGGATTTAAAAGGTTTGAGAATGCAGTTGAACACCGAGGCGCATACTGACGAAGAGCGTGCGATAGGTACTCAGATGTTTAAAATCCTATTTGGAAATATATACGACGACGAAGATTATGTTATCGATAAAGAAGGAAGACCTTCTAGAAAAGGTAAAGAGATTCGTGACGACATAATGAAGTGCATTAAGAGTCTTACGGCACTTGGTGCAAACCACATCAAAAAAATGTTCTACAACGAAGATGGTAGAACAATAAATAAAGATGCTGTATCAAGTTATCTCAACACCGTAATCGAAAATAACAATCTGAGCAATACCGTTACTGAAATTCTATCACAAGGCGGCACTATTGAATCTCTGATGTAGAGAACTTTGTTTGAACACAGTGTATCTTCGTTAGTAAATAGTCATGTAATAGATATAGAAACTAAAGGTGGTAGTGCAGTTCAGCAATCTGTATTTGGTTTTGTAAGTTACGGAGCAAAGAATGTAAGATCTGAAGAAACCTACGACGAAGAGGGGTATCGTGAATTAAACAATGGCAGAGAATTATCTTGGAATGAAAAAGACGGATCTATGGAAGTGATGCTTTCTATGAACTTCTTTAAATCTGTTGTTCCAAAAAGTTATCAACGTTCTTATGATGAAATGAGACAATGGTTGATTGATCACGATATCATAAAGGGATGGAAGAGAGCTAAAAACCCTATATTACAAAGATTGAATTTGCTTATAGATAGTCCTGAATATACTTCTGGTCCTGAATTGTCAGTAACTACAGAAGCTGTCTTTGATGAATTACATATAAAGAAATTTAAAGATATAATTTTAAACAAAGACAAAATTCAGAAACGATTGTTGGCATTGGGAGGAAAAAGTCTGATCGATGAAGTTAAAAACCTCTTAAATGCAAATGAACTGCAGTGGGATATGGAGATTCCGACAAACAAGTATGTATATACAGAGGAATCTAAACCGAAACCGTTTGGTGTAGGTTATCGTATTCCTACGCAGGGCCTTTCTTCTACTTTTGCATTTACTGTCGCAGACGTTCTTCCAGAATGGGTTGGAGATACTATTATTGTTCCGAGAGAGTTTACTGCGCAGACCGGTTCTGACTTCGACGTTGATAAATTGTTCTTAGCGACGTTGTCCTACAAGAATGGCGAATTGGAGTAGATGGACGGTAACGATTTTTCGAACGCGTCAAAGGGAGCCGTTGCAAACAGACTTCTTAAAAACTACATAGATGTAGTAACGGACATTAAAAACCGAGCAAACGCTAGAGCTTCTATTGACGTCGTTACAGACATTATTCAGGATAGTACTCTTCCGGCCATTAGAGGCAAGTCTGATAAATACGCCGCTTCCATGTACGAATTGACTCCTTATTTCCAATTAAGAAGAAAGTAGGAATTTTCTATTGGTAAGAACGGTATTGGACCATTTGCCCTTAACATTACAAATCTTGCACTTACACAGTATGCTCACGTAAGTATCGATTTTTCTAAACTTCCGTTTAAACTTGGAGCATTGGATAAGGTTGTTGGAGAAGATGGAATCAGAATTTCCGACTGGCTTTCTGCTATGGTCAACGCCCATGTTGACGTTGCAAAGGACCCGTACGTGTTTGATTTGAATGTGAACCAAGCTACTTATAAATTTGTAAATCTTTTGTTGAGAGCTGGAAAGGGAGAAGCTACGTTCTTGTTTTTGGCACAGCCTGCGATTAAATCGTATGCTTCTGCATGGAATAACTCGCAGGGTCTTTATGGAAATAATCTACAATACGACGATAAAAAACCAGAAAGGTGGCAACTGATGAACAGTTATATACAGTCTTATGCCAACAAGGCGAAGGAAGTTATAGATGCGATTCAGGATGAAAAGCAGAGAGATCAGTACACCGAAAAATTGAAAAATATAATTGAAGAAAAGGATGTTGATTGGAATTCTATATTTGACAAGTAGAAAGCAAAGCGAGCATTATCTGAACAAAATTCAGTATTTTCTTTATTATATCAAATTTTAGCTTTAAAAACGTTGGACAAACTCGATCCGTATGCACAAGAGCTTTCTGATTTGGTTAAAGTATCTCGCATCGACACCAAGAAGTTTGGTAATACTATAGCACTGCAACGTAATTTCATAAACGAATATATGAGATTTAAATACGGAAAGCGTGATGTTACGTGGTATAATACCGACGGAAAAGAGATTGATGCAAGAGAAAGATATTTCCAGGAAACGTTCCTTGAGGATAAATTATTCACTGCTACAAACCTAACTAGAGATATTTTATCAACACAAAGTATAGTTTCTTCAAAGCTTTTTGGAGACATTATGACTACGATATTCTCTCAAACGTTTGGTGCAAGTGAAGAAATTAAAGACGGAAATGGAACACCAATTCCGGTATACGATAAGGTTTATGACGAAAAAGTCGTTCAGGAAGTCTCAAATGCAGCAGAAAATGTTATAAGGCATAGATTGTTGTCATTCTACTCCAAAGGAGTTAATAGAGAGTTATTCCGCAGAGCAGACGTCTTAGAGGAAAATCCAAAGACTTGGAATGAGATAGAAAAAGATAATGATTATACCGGCCCTATTGATTTTACATTTGGAGGAGACGTCGAAGTAATGTAGAAAAACTTACATAGATTATGGTTCGGAGACAGTTCTTCAGAAGATTATTATGAATAGAATAGTATATTCTCAAATATAGCGTAGATTATAAGCATAATAGAAACTTCTGATCACGAATCTAGAATTACTAAATATAAAGATCTTGTAACAGAGTCCGGTAGAATTAAAAACGAGTTGTTGAACTATTTAAAACCGCAGCCTGCAAATAATAAATTCTCTATACCAAGAATGCTACTTAGAAAAACAAATCGCAATACATTCACAGACGAAAAGAATCGTTTAATATCTGCATTTCACGATTTGTTAACCAGTGACATAAAAGGAATAAGAAGAATGGCGCGCGATTTGGCAATATACGCCTATTATTCTACGTATAATACAAACGCTCCGAACGCATTCTTCGACCTCGTTCCGATTGAGTATAGAAAATAGTACGACATGGCCATTGCGGAAGGCGTAAATCAACAAGAGGGAACTTCAATATTTGCAGTTTAGAATGATGACGAAATAGATTATTCTGTAGAATGTAGTCATATTTTAGATGCAATTTGTAGGAATTTCTACACGAACGACAATATAGTTCCTTTATACGAACATGTAGATAAATATAATAGTAAACATGTCGGAGAAGGACCTGGTGAAATCATAAAGAATATTCAAAACAGTAAAATCCCAATGTTCTTACTTACAACTTAGCAGTATAAACCATTCTTAAAGATGAACGTAAATGGGGACATTGTTTTATACAGGAAAAAGTTGAGAATATTTGCAGAGACTGATTCTGGAAATCAATACGGAAAGGTTTGGAACCTCTATCTACCTATATCTAAACTCGGAGTACATAGCGGAACTACACATCAATATGAAATGCATGCGTCATCCAGCGATACTTCCATGTTTGAAGACAATAAGATTCCGGAGAACTGGAGTAGAAATGCTGTGGGACAATTTGTAATGAATTTTATAAATGAATCACAGCAAAGAATAGACAACAAGTTGTCTAAGCGCAAACAGGTAAAGACTATTAAATATGTGAAAGTAAAATACGAATAGGTTAACAGAGTAGAAATAGAAGAATCCGTTTCTAATGACGTTCATCTTAATGTTGACCGCGGATTTAATGGATACGACACCGTAGTTGTAGAAAACCCAGTTAATTTTATAAAAGACAATTCTAATGAAGTGTTTGACTTGTCGAACGATTCTTTTAAAACTCAACTTGAGACATTAAAAGAAAACAATTAGTATTCTGCAGAAAAGGATGGTATTAACATAGGGTTTGTAGGTACTCCCAACTTAAAGATAACTAAAGAAGACGTGACGCAGTATGTATACGACGAAATCGAAAAATATACCGCTTCACACGAAGGTACGGATGAAGCTTCTCGCAAAGCATATGGAGAAAGTTTGTTGCAGGACGAAAAGTTAAATGACAAAGTTCTTTATAATAAGTATGTCAAGTATGCAAAAACCATATTTACGTGGGCTCAAATAAATTCTATAAATATAGACACAATGTATCTCGAAGATACTCCTGTCGGTCGTGCTTTCAACGACGAATATAATAGAGTGTCTACTAGATATGATTTTGCAGAAAACACTACTTTGGTGTTAGCAGACAAACCCGTTTCAAAAGAAGTTGTTGAAAATTCGCCTGCCGTAGAAAATAATACTTCTGTAGAAAAACCTTCTGTTGTAGATAAAACATCAAATGTTGATGATATACAAAATAATGCAGTAGAAGGTGCACAGAGTATTGATAAATACGTAGACAAAACTGACGATTATTTATATGACGAGCCTACTCCCGGTAAACCTGTTAGTGTTACTAAAGAAATGCTAGAACGTTTAAAATAGTTAAAAGCTTAGAATTCTGTAATAAATAGTGAATCTTAGAAAGGTTCTACAGAATCTTATAGCGATAAATGTTAATAATTATGTTTTGCCCAAATTATAGAATAAAAGATGTTTTTAATCGCTTCAACGAAATGATTGAAGCGTTGGGCGGAAAACCTATGACTGAGGAAGAATTCAGGTCCAGTGAGCTTAGAAATAAGCGTACTGGGCTTGATTACTCAGCAATGGAATCCGCGTATAAAGTATACCATAGAAATGGTGGTCATTTCCTTGATGAAACTCCACAGGGCAAACCATCATTATTATTTAATACTCTGTTAGATCATTTTGGAAATAGAGCAGAAGCTATAGCAGCTAAATCTAATGTATATTCTGATGAATTCTTTAACTGGTTTGGAGATTGGACTAGGCGGTATGGTATTGTTGACGATTCCGTAAAATATAATATAATAACCCCGGAAGGTGAAATAAATTGGGATTATTTTGAGTCTTTGTTAGACAAATACCACAATAAGCAACCCGATTCAATGTTTGCTCACGGTAGGTATACGTTATCAACAAGACCAGAAAATCATTTTTCTGAAGAAAAAAATACACTAAACCATATTAAGTTTGTAACTCAGTCGATGTTAAATTTGCTTGAGGGCAAATATGATATGGATCTTCCGTTTGTATCTGAAGCAAGAGCGTCTTTAAAGAATCAAAAAGATCTAATGATACTTGCTGCAATGTTTCATGATGCAGCAAAACCGTATAGACACGGGGATATTCATGGATGGGAAAGTGCTGATATATTGCGTGATGTATTAGGTTTGAATTATGGCAACAGACTCGCAGAATGGGCGGTAAGACACCACATGCCTATGCCATTCTCACATAAAGCTGATTTTAATAAATCAAATCCCGAAGCTTTAGAAGTAGCTAAAAATATCGCAAGAGATGCAAAACGAGTTGGCATTGATGCAAATACCGCGATAAATGCGTGGGTTTTAATAAACGCCGCCGATGTAATAAATGGAAGAGAATTGTCTGTAGAAGATAACTGGGCTAAAAAAGCTGCTGCAAACGGTCCTACTAGATACGGAGACGATTTATCTGTAAAAAACGTGCTGTCAATAGAACTCAAAGAAAAAGTAGAACTGCTTAAATGGGCATTTGACCAGATAAAAGACGAAGATTTCGGCGATACTGTTTATAATTACAATAATCAAGAACGATTTGATTATCAAGCTTTTCCTGAAGGCGGTAGAGAAGATAAAAAACTTCCATATTTAAATAATGCGTCAAATGTTTCTAAAGTTGTAGATGAGAACGGAGAACCTTTGGTTGTGTGGCACGGATCGAAAGCTATATTTGATGTGTTTGACCCGTCTAAATCTGATTCTAGATAGTATTTATCAACTACAGTAAGAGATGTGAATTTTTTCTCGTCAGACAAAACTGTTGCTAATTTTTTTGCTGTAACAGAAAAACAATCTATGGCTTCTGCAATAAGCAAAAGTATTTCTATTGTGTTAGACGCCTTTAGTGGAGAAGAAGTACCGGAAGAAGAAATAGACGACGCTATATGGACAGAAGCTGCAAGACGCACTGGTAAATCTAAAGAGCAATGTAAGAATTTTTGGGAAAACGAGGTTCCTAAAGAATATAAATTACACGACGAATTTGGATATTCGAGAATGAAAGATCCGGATGTAGAAAAATATAAATATCCCGTATATTTATCTATGAAATCGCCGACAATAATAAATGCAAACGGGTAGCGCGCAAACGAAGTATTAGAAAATAATAAACAAATTATCGACTCAAACGATGAAATAATCATTAACAATATTAACGAGACTGTTGGAAAACAAGAAACTGCCACAGACTATCTAGTAAGAAACTCAAATCAAATAAAGCACGTCAAGAATCTCGGTACGTTTGACCCAAACAATCCTAATATATACCACATATCTGCAAAACCAAACACTCTTGCGTATAGGCTGAATTCTACCAGACTTGAATCGTTTTTTGACAACGCGTCTTTAATATAGTTGCTAGACGGCAAAAGCGTGTCGATTTCTAATATTGTACCGCATCTTTTAAATACTGGCAGTTTTGCTAAATATAATCTACCGTTGGCAAAAGTAGCTCAAAAACACAACATTCCAGTAATGTTTGCATCGTTGCCGAAAGGTAAACCGATGGCCACTATAGAAACAGATGGAGTTGTATATATATAGATAGACCCTGAACAAATCACTCAGTATACTACAGAGACTGCATCTGAATACGTCTTGCATGAAGTTGTGCACGCCCTTTCTGTAAAAGCGCTTAGAAATCCAATTACAGAAGAAGAAAAAAATTTCTCTACCGCCACTATCAAATTGTACGACATACTTGACAAACTTATGCCGGAAACTGATTATAACCGCGCAAGTATGGATAGCGGTGGTTATATACTAGCCGATGTATACGAGTTTGCAGCAGTATTTGCTACAGACAAGGATGCAAAAATGCTGGTGTATCAAAAGGCGCTGGACGAGGACAAAAAGGGGAACAATAAGGTCTTCTTGAGACTTAAATAGTTTATAAATAGCTTGTCTAGACTTTTGTGGAACAAGAATGTATTTAAAGGATTGAAATCGGATGAAGTAAAACTTTATCAGAAGAATCTCAATAACTTCCTTCTTACAAGAAGAGTACAAGAATATATAGATCCTGCAGAATTGTTTAATAACGTATTAGAGTCTACGTATAACCCAGCTACGAATGATTAGCAGACAGCTACACTTAGAGAACGTCTCACCAAACGCCAAGAAAATGCAATAAGACATTATGTTGCAGCTACTGGAGAAATTACTGATGCTACAAAACACAAAAAACTCTGGGACACTAGAATAAAAGTGTCTGAAGCACTGGAGAAACGTCTTGCGGCAATCAATTCTTCTACCTTAGACAATGACCTTAAAGTCAAAGCTAAACAAATAGTAGATACACAACTTAGTCAATTTAAGAATAAAACAGTACCAACCGTGGTTGTATTGCAGTCATTCTTATAGCAGACGTTACCCCAACTTCTAGAAGATGTAGAATCAGTGAGAGCTGTAAGCGATAGTACGCATTCTTACTATATGTATAACATGCACGATAATTTTGGAGCATATGCTGCAATATTTGATATGCTTAGTAAGGATGTTAAAGATCATTTCTTTAGAGACGAGCTTGATGAAGAATTTAAAGGAATAACTACTATCGATAAATTGTCTATAACAAAAGATATAGACTCTATGATTTCAGTAATCAACGATGCTGCAGCTACTGCCCAAGATGGAGTGAGATATATGTATAATATTTTGCTCAACAATGTAAGAAGGGATTTGGCAGATCTCAGTACTGAAATAAACTATAGCGATACTAAAGCATTTTTAGATCAAATAAATAGTATAGGCTTCGATACCAATTCGTTTATAGATATACTTGGAGCTAAAGACGGAGCAGAAGATCCACTCCTTAAATCTATAGTATATTTAGTAAACAAGGCTTTACGAAAATCCAAAGATCAGACTAGAGAAATAGTTACAAAACTATTAAAGTTAAAAGATAAACTTGCTCCGGGAGAATCTTTATTGACTTTATACGAAGTTGACGAAAACGGAAGAACTACTCAATTCTTGGTAAGAGATTTAAATTTTGGTAAGTTTTATAGGGATTATAAAGAATTTCAAGAGTCTCTCAATAAGAAATACGGATTGCCAGAAGGAAATAGGTCTGCCCCATCTGATGTAGAAGCTCGTAGAAAGTACAACCAAGACAAAAATAAATGGCTATCGGAACATTGTGAAAGAAGATTTGTTTAGAAATATTATGATGCGTACGCAAGTCTTTCGGACGATACATTGGAGCAGTTGAATGCCATACGTACTGCAATATCTGCAATAAAATATGAAGCTTTCGACGAAAACGATAAGATGTATCATTATGATAGACTTTCAGAAGATCAATGGAAAAGACTGCAAGGTTTATATATACAAAAAAGAGTTCTTTCTTCTGATTATACTATCTACGGCGATTTAAAGATAGAAGGTACAGATCAATATCGTTGGGCAAAAGAACTTCAATAGTTGAATGAAACTTTATACAATAAGACCGACTAGGAAATAAAGTATGCAACTGAACTATGGGAAGCAGAACGAAAAAGGGTGTTAAAACAAGCTGTTGATAAGTATACTGTAGATGGAGAAACAAATCTTATTGCTGTAAAACGTGTAATAGATAAATGGGACGAACGAAATTCTAAAAGAGTATTCAAAAGTGACGACGAAGGCCTTCTCATATTTAATTTAATCAAAGAAGAGACTGAAAAGAATGTAGGATTCGAAGAACCTGTTTACGAATTAAACGGAGATCAGGGTGCTGCTTATCAAGCAAACAAAGATCGTATAAATCAGATTATAAATCTATTTAGAGATTACAATACAGGTGAGCCCAATTTGGAAGTAATGCCTGCGCAAGTTAAAGCTAATCTTAGGAAACTTGAAAAAGAGAATAAAAAGATTAGACAAGATGCTATTGCTGGAAATAGAGATTTGATTCGTAAATCAAAGGCTTTCAGACGAGAATACCGCAAAGTATTTAATAAATATCTGAAGACAGAATACACTAAGTACTATAGAAAATTACATCCTGTCGAGGACATGTATATTACCAGCGGAGACGATGTTAGAGTCATCAAAAAACGTTGGGAAACCATTTTAAAAGTAAACAAGGGTTTTGACAAAGAAGGTGTTTCGTATTAGGAGAAATTTACCGAACTCATTCCCGGTGATGGATGGATTAACCGAGATGATAATGATCAACTTCTTAATTTAGAATACAAAAAAGCTGGATATAATGTACCGTATATACCTAAGAAAGATTTGTATGATAATTCTAAATAGTATAATAAAATAATGTCATCTCCTACATTAAAAGCTGTGTATACAGCACTTGTTGGAGATAAGGAGACTGGAGAAACTGGCGTATTGTAGGAAGCCAATGCTAAATAGTTTAATAGACAATACCAAGACGATTATTTACTTCCCGGAATTACTGGTTCGATGTGGAAGTATATGAAAAATCAGGGAGTATTTGGGTCTGTTACACAAGCTTTAGCATATACTTGTGACCATTTGGGATTTACCCAACAAGGTTTGTCTCAAGATACATCATTTGGACAGTCTGTAGATTCTGCATTAGAAAGTATTAATGATTTGTACGAAGTAGTTTCTTCTGAAAATCAAGTATTTGGTGGAAAAGCGACCGGTACTCGCCCGGATGGAAGACAGTTTAGCATAATCCCTCAGTATTACACCAAAAGACTAGAAGACCCTTCTCAGTTGTCATCAGATTTAATTGGTATCGTATGTAGTTATTATGAAAACGCTTGTAATTTCGAAAACAAGAGTGAAATAAAGGACTATGTTGAATCTTTAGTTGACGCAATTGAAAATAGAAGATATGAAATCGTCAACAAAAATACCGGCAATAGAGAAATAAAAGAGGGTTCGCAAACTAAAACTTTCAAGAGTGCTAAAAAGTTTGTAGAAATGAATCTCTATAACGTTAGGTCCGATAACAATAAAATAGGTCTTAATATAGGTGACAGCCGATATGAATTAAGCTTAGGAAAAACTGCTTAGAATTTCTCAAGATTAACTCAAGCTTTAAACCTCGGTATGTCTCCAGCCGTAGCGTTAACCGGCTTCTTTACGGCTCAATATACGCATTTAATCAATGCTATAGTTGGTGATAGAGGATACGGAATGAACGAATGGACTCAGGCAACAGGAGAAGTAATTGGTCATTATATACGAAACTACGGTGGAATGCAATATGCAAGCAATCAACTTTCTAACGATAAAGTTATGCTTCTTGCAGAAATGTTCGATGTTTCAAACCAACTTAAGCGCAAATTTAAAAACACAAATAGAAGTCGATTTGTCAGATTTTTAGATAACTGGTGTTTTGGAATGCTTACTGCATGTGACTTCGCATCCAAATCAACTATAATGGTGACTGTACTGATGTCTCATAGATTTATGAACGGTAAATTCATGACAAAAGAAGACGTCTTAAATACTCTCGAGGCATCTACTGAAGAAGGTCGCAAACGACTTTTAGAGCAGTGGGAAAAAGGTAAGAATTTATATTCAATATTCTCAGTAAAAGATCGCGATTTACAAATAGATAAAGAGTATGCGGAAGCTTTTGAAAAGGTAAGACATACTGTATATAGTAGAATAAACAAAACTGCTGAAAATGCGGACGGTATGGCAACTGAGACACAGAAGGCCGCAATGACCACTAACTTCTTTGGCGCAGCAGTACTTACTCACAGACAGTATTTACCACTGATGATTCAACAGCGTTTCTTACCGATGACTTATGATTTTGATATGTAGATATATACACAAGGTCAATATATAGTAGATTGGTAGTTCTTTAGAAATGTGTGCATATCTTCTGCGATCGATTTAATAAAATCAAAATCAATACAAAGCGCTATCAACACGTGGAAACAAAATTATGACATTTTCATCAACGATACGTCTTCTGAGGAAAATTGGAAAATATCAAGAGCGCGTAAAAAGGCGTTGAAGAAAACTATAACAGAACTTTCAATGTTTTTTATAGCAGTCGTTCCTCTCGTGCAATTAATATGCATGTTTGCTGACGGCGACGATAAAAAAGATGATTTAGCATTGCAACTCGCCGCATATGTTGCAAGGCGTGTACAATGGGAAACATTCACTCCATATAGAATGAGTGATATTTTCAACAATGTTAAATCACCTTCTGCACAAACTGGCACGCTCGATAAAGTTTCTAATCTTTGGAGTCAGTTAAGCAGAAGAGCAATGCCTAGAGCAAGCCTATTAGACACGTTGCTTGGATTGGAACAAAATAGTGAGTATAATGATATTATAATGAGAGGTGTTTACGAAGGACATTCGCGAATGTATAAAGCGCTAATGTAGCTTACACCTTATCACAACTTATACGAACAATGGTACGGTTCAAAGCAAAAACGTTCTTATTACGAAAAACAAATTATGCAATTAGATAATTAAAATAATCCCGAGCTACTTTTATAAGCAGCCCGGGATTTTTCATTACACATACATCTATCGTTTTACAATAGCTTCTTAAAATAAGAATTAAACAAGTCCTTGTTTATTGCTGAAGAACCTGCTTTTGCAATAATGTCACAAAGATACTTCTTTTCCTCTGGAATTTTTACAGTAAGTTTGTAATTTTTCTCTGTATATTCTCCATTATAGAACATACCCTTGTCAACATTTTTTGCCTCCTCATAACAATTCTTCTTATAAGATATTGTCAATAAGGACATTGTGACTAAATCAGAATAATCGATATCGTCAATATTTTCGTTTTTACACAACTTAATATTGTCGAATAATATTGGTAACATGTACCAAGCTTTACTTCTATCACCTTCTGCATTCATATCTTCACAACAACTGTCTTCTTTTGACAAAAAGTTGCCAGATTCATCACAAGTATATGTTTTGTCTATGTAATTAATTTCTGTATTCATAATTATAATTCTAATATTTCTGAACCATCGCCTTCATAATAGGCTCTACTATGTTCCCACTTACCTGTAGACTGATGCCAAGCAATATGAATTATGGCTGAAAAGATTATTTTATCTCTTTCAACTATTAACGCTTCTGGAATCTTAAACACTCTTATTTCATAAGAACCAGTTGTATCAATTCCAATGATATAAAATTCAAATTTCCAACTGTTAGGGTCTTCATTACATTCGTTTTTCAAATACCACCATACTGCAGATTTATAGTATGCTAACTGCCTACCATAATCGTACATCTCTATACTTTCCTCAAAGTGCCACAACTTAGCTGTGGTCTTTAAGTCGTATATAATAGCTTTCTTATTCTTAAAATCTAATGTAAGACCGTCCAATAAGGATTTGCATTTTACATTCATTTGTACAACATCTTCCGGTAAAGCTTTATTACTTTTAAATGTTTCAAATTTATACTCCCAGTTTATATGGAATTCGTGATATGCTGCGTGAATAATAGTACCTGGCTCAGGCTCATCTAAAAACGGTTTAGATGTTTCTAAAACAGGTGTTTCTATTATCTTACTAGCAAGCTTGTGAGATTGGATGTTTTGCTTAATTTTTTCAAGCATTTTGGCATCCCAAGGACTAATCATAATCCTTCCATCATTTGCTTTCAGGAAGTCAATATAATCCTTCAACGTAGAGGCTATTTTCAGGCCTTCTGACAGCATTGTTTCATCTGTCTTTCCTCTTGTACTATACGCCTCTTTATAGGCGCTTAGAACGGCTTTATTTGGTTCGATTTCAACTGTGTTAGCTAACTCTTGACAGAACTTCTCTTGTTGTGCAGAAGAAGGTTTACCTTTGTCCCAGACTACATAGTCTTTTTGGAACTCTTCAGGTTGTAGAATGTATTCGTGAATCATTGTTCCACGTTCCAGTACTGGATTCTTCTCTTCTGGCACGTCTTCAGTTAGCATCTTATGTAAAAAGGCTGGCCCCTTATTCAGAAACCAGCCTATATTCGAATTGCTTATACGAGTTTTATCCTCGTAATACGGTATAGAAATATCCATCATTGCTTTTCAATGTTCAAGTCTTCGAGAATATTCTCGAGTGACTCATCAGGATTGTTCTTAACCTCGTCAGCAAATACGATAACGTTATCATAAGATATTACACCAAGATTGTCTGCAATAAATGACGCTACCTCACATGCTTTATCTTCTTCAAGAATATCAGTAAGAATACCAAGTATGGCATCTACTGTCAGACACTTAAAGTCGCGCTTATAACGTATACGTGAACATCTGTCATTCAGATAATCACTTACTTCTTCTTCATCATTGCAAGTACAAATCACCAGTTTCTTTCCTGTGGGTTTAACACCATCGAGGAAACCAAGCAGATAACTTGTGTTCCAATACTTGTCTAACTCATCGAAGAGTACACAAGTGTCAATTTCTATACGAGAGAAGAAACTTTCAATTTCTCCAGCACGTACAGATTTATCTACCACAATGATAGGAACATTAGAATTCATGGCAATGTGTTTTGCCATCAACGTTTTACCGCTTCCCTTTATACCAGAAAGCAGTACACCAGTAGTGAGTTTGCTAGTGGTTTTAAACGTATTTACAACTTTGTTTACAAAGCGCTTATCGGCAGCACTCTGATAATACTTCTCCGGCATCTGAAAGTCGTTGTCTTCTTTCAAATACAACTCGTCGGAATATCTATCACTCAGGAGAACGTATACTTTGCCGGACTTCAGTTCATAGTCCATACCGTTCGGTTTCGGCGTAATCTGATCACCGGACTTAATAAAATTATTTTTCTTTTCCATGATTATCTGCAATTAATGACTGAATCATTTCGTCAACCTGTTTATGATTACGTACTAAGAAACACTTCATTTTGCTTCTGTGTCTCTTAAGGTAATACTTAAACAACTTGTAACGTAAGGGAAATGAGTCTCCCATCAGACCTTTACACTCAACTACAAATCCACGACCAATAAAGTCTGGCAGATATGTAATCGGACGAATCTTCTCGTCTAAATACGAGAATCCGGGAAGTAGAGTAAAGTGCTTTGGCTCATACTTAACAGGTATTCCTGCTTTCATAAAAGCTTCATAAGTATAGCACTCCAGTTTGCTTCTGAAATGTATTCCATACTTATCGACACTTGTCGCATTTTTTACTCTACCTTCACCCCTTTTCATTTTTATCTACAAAGATTATGTTTCCGTCTTCGTCGAAAATCACTCCATCACCAACAAGGTTACCTTTTTCATCTGATGCACAAACATGTATGTGTTCGGGGAATACAAATCCTCTCCACACATGAATCTGCTTGCCGTTGGCAATATTGTACTTAAGCACTTTACCACCAAGAGCCTTTTCGGTAATCTTGTCGTGCAATGCGATACTAGTTAAAATTAGAGATGCCAGTGCTCCAAGAGCAAAGAATCCCAATCCTATCATGATACTTTCAAGCATATTTTTGAAGTGTTGAGTTTAACCAATTTTTTACTTCGCTAAATCCATTGTCTCTAACAGCATCAGAGATGTCTTTAGCCTTGAACTTTTTATGGACGAATATAGCATCAAATTTGTATTGTCTACTATAATCGCGAGCTTTCAACATACCAGTCCTATCCCTGTCATATAGTATAACTATATGCCTCCACTTACTCCGTAAGCTTTGTAATATGTCTTCTGGTATAAAAGTTGTTTCACTCGAAGCAGCTATCGCATAATATCCCATCTCATATAGGCACATAACGTCTTTTAAAGATTTCGTTATGATGAGAAGATTCCCACCCTCCTTGGGCAATTCAGCAAGACCTTGGACGTGACGATTTGTCAGATTCGTACGCCATTTAGTATACTTAGAGGCTAAGGGTCGATAAATTTTAAACTTATCAAACACCTTGTACGCATACATAGGACTTGTTTCTTTGTAAGTACCTCGGACGACATTATTACAAAGAAAATATTTGATACTAAAGACATTAAATTTCTTTAAAGTATCTATGCTTATATGAAACTGCTTCCAATAACGCTTATCTACGTCATTGAATGGCTGACGTACTATTCCAATATCTGTCATACCAGAACTAACTCTAGGACACGTTGTATTTGTCCGTATAGTTTGATTTGGATTCATACGTCTAACAATCGCTAAAAGTTCTCTTTCGAGCTCTTCTCGTGTTTGTATACCACGATATAGTTTAACAAACTTTAATGCATTACCAGCTTCACCGGTTCCGTGATCTTTAAACAACAAATCTCCAGTTCTGCTAGGAAATATAGCAAAGCTGGGGATTTTATCGTCTGGTCTCAATGGACTATTCATCAGTTTCCCTGGTTTAAATGCTCCGATATAGTAGGAATACATACTATAATCGTCCAGTTTATCCAATAAGTCTCTAAGACTCATTGTGATTGCTGTTTTTGTACTATACATGACATTAAAGTACTTTAATAGTATTGTGGGAATTATGGGATTCGAACCCATACTGAACTTCGCTACAGTTTGGCGCTTTTGTCTTGATGTGTACATCCCTTTCGGTTCCGTACAATGGTAACATCTCAATACACGTTGTTCCTTACCTCCTAATGTTAGTGCTACCGTTACACTAAATTCCCCTAAAAGATGGCGGGCTTACCTTCTCCGTGCATTACAATAAATCGTATTTCCAGAGCACCTTCAACACTAGGACCTCGGACCACCCGTCTTAGTTTCCTTTCAGACTTATTAACCATCTTTTGTATTTGCGCTCCCCTAGAAAATCATAAACTCAAGGAGCCTGAGAATGTATCTGCATACACTTGTGGCACATCCGACCGCCTATGTGCATAAATATCATAACGTCTTATATCACATTGTCCATTCTCGTTTTATTTGTACTACCAGTGAGACTCGAACTCACATTAACTGCACCGTGTATGGCCGTTCTATCTTTATGGCGAACACCTTCCTCGCCTTCCATCTTGTGGCAGTGGTATGCCTATTCCCACTCATAGTAGTTTTTATTAATACCATTCGGTCCAATATAAAGAATCAGAATCCGACCAGTTCTTTTCCCAGTCTCTAAACTCTTTTTCAGACCAATTGTTTCTTTTTTTCAAGCATCTTTTTGAACAACTGTATTGTAAGGAATCCTCGCATAAGTATCCTTCTTCCATCAACTTTCCACATGTATCACATACTCTACAACTTTCTATGTCGAGTAACTCAAGTATCGACCGACGTACATCTCTGTTACCTCGTTCCAATGCTTTCTTTATTGATGGAAATACATAGTCAAACGCTTCTCCAAATAAATCTTTACTCTTTGTTATAATTTCTTTATAACAATTAGCAGACACTAGTTCTTCTAGCTTCTTCATGTTTCTTTTCTTCTCGTTTATATTCTGCAATATAACGCTTCGCTAGAACTTTCTCTCGTCCTCCGCGATTCCAGTACCAGTCCATCCAGTACTCTTTTGTTCCGTGTTTATATTTCATAGTAGATATGGTGAGACTCGAACTCACTGTAAGCCACCACCTTAGACGCTCTCTTACATATCTTTCCAGTCAAACGTTCCGCTCTTTTGAGTTAAGTATACCTTCCTGTTCCCATGGCAGCTCCGGTAATACAACGAGGGTTTGACATCGTTAGGGGCTGGCTACTGCTTACGCAGCCTCCAGTCCTCCACCACTGACCTTTTATTTCTGAGGGCGTCCCTCTCCATTCCTTGCGTGAACTGTTATTTTAATCAGAAATATTGGTTGTCAGCACCACTGACCATTATCTTTTCCAAAAGTTATGTAATATCTCAACATATTCTTCTGATATCCACATAGATCCTACTATGTGATATTTAAAAAGGCAGGTCGTCAGCACCTGTATTAGACTCTGCAGTCACCGGAATACTGTTAACTGCATCTGAAATAGTTGCAGTACCAGCAAGCGGATCTGTAGCAGGTTCTTTGTCTGCCACAATAGGACGCTCAAGAAGATCATTCTTCCAAAGCTTAATCTGCGACTCTGTTACACCCATAGCCTCAACGAATATACCAAGATTAGATACTTTCGTAAATCCGTTCTTGTCGTAAACAACCTTAAGACGCAAACCCGGCTGCATATCAGCAGGATTTATTGCCAACTGAGACTTAACCCAATTGATCATTTCAATAAATGACGAGCCTTCAAAGTCTGTATGACCACCTTTTACAGCATCGATGACCTGCAGAATACGACCGAACTGCTGATTATCACGCTTCTGAAGGTCTTCATCAGTCTTAATCCACATGTTCTTCTCGTTCTTCCACTCTGTCATAGTTGCTGTCTGGCCATGTTCATTCTCGAAGATAATCTCCAAGAAATCACGATCATTAGAAGTCTTGTTTACGTTTACTTCTTTCAAAGTAATATTTTCATTGATGCCCACAGGCATATATGAGCTGTTAAACTCTTCGTTATTTGTTGTTGCGGTTTTTGTACTATACATATCCCCTTAAAAATTAAATTATACAGGTTTATAAATTCTATTCCAGTAAGTTGTTATACTTCCGTCTTCATTACCGGTAGCAATAACGATGTCTTTACCGGCAATATGACGTGCCCGAGCTTCCATAATGGTACCATCTCCTCCAGACTTGAAGGAAATGTGAGTCTCGTTATCCTTTCGATATACGTACCCGACAGCATCGGCCATTCCGCAGACGATTTTACCAAGTTTTCCAACAAGGTCGATTTCTTTTGCGTTGACCTCCTCGCCGTCTTTATCGGTGATACTATCTTTGACATGTCCTACTAAAATGAATTCGTCACACAGGTCTTTGAACATGTCAATGACCTTTTTTACTGCGTCTCTTAAGTATTTGTACCCAGCACCACGAGCTAGTGTAGTGACGTCATCACCCTTCCAATTCTTACCAAGCTCGGTCTTACGATACAACGTACAAGCGTAACTCATACATATATCCTCAAGTCTGGTAGCATTGTCTATAGTGATGCGTTTATAAAAGTTGTGTCCTACTTCTGCATTCTTGGCACGTATGGCACTAGCAATCTCTCCCAAATCGTTGATGGTTCTAGCCTGGATGGCGAGAGCATCAATAAAATTAGTTCCTCCTTCCAAATCAATGATAAGGTTGTTACCCAGCTGGGCTAGACACGAGGTCTTACCAGATTTAGGAAGACCGTAAAGAACTAAATATCTAGGATTTTCAGAGACTGCTGGAACTTTCTCTGTAGGTAAAATAAGCATATTTTATCGGTTAATTGTAATAAACAAATTAATGATAATGTTCTTTGTCTTTCGATCGAAAGTGCGATAGTATCGCGAATCAGAAAGCTTGTACAGAGGAATCAGGGTCGAACCGATCTGAATCTCGTCCTCAAAGAACTCAATGGGTGTCTCGTCATACAAATAATACTTCTTAATGGGAGTATAATTGGACAAGAACTTAGCTGCCTTAGCAAACTCGATAGAGTTGTCCTTCAGGAGGTAGCTATTATCACGATTGCTGATGATAATGTGGTCATCAGTGTCAAAACCAGCCTCAGCGAGCATTGCATTCAGAGTGGGATCCGGAGTGCCGATATTCTTAGTACCGCGCAGATAGGGATTCATCTTGGTCAGACCAGCAATAATGAGGTCATCAAGATTCTTAGAAGCATTGTTGAGGTTACGAAAGTTAAAACTATTGTTATTATTACGGTTAATCTTGATCGTGTATGTTTTCATAATTTCAGCCTAATTTTATATGTTCTATACTTGTCGATGCGATTAACATTCAATCAGAGTATTGTACTGTAGCTCATTCTCGAATTCAAGTATACACGGTTTACCGGCATCTCTGTTTTTCAGCAGGTGCATGTATACTTTATTTTTAGTAGGTAAACGATTTGGGCCATATTCAGCAATATTCAATATTTCTGGTCGATGTAGTACGAAGACATAGTCACTCGCTTGGAACATCGCATCAGACGATGATAAGTCGCTTCGCATCGGATAATGTGCCGATGGGTTATTAATCCTTTCTGGCTTTTCAATTTCACGATTCATTTGAGCTATCTGAATAATACTCGTCAAAGGCAATTTCTTGGCTTTAATAAATACTTTCTCCAACTCACTCGTAGTTTCAATCACACTGCCTATTTGTTTTGTCAACAGTGTATGATCGTACGTAATTATGAAATGTTTACCAGTACCTTTTACATACTGGTTATAAAAGCTGTAAATAGTTTGTTCTATTTGCATGGGAGTTCCAGGGTCGTCTACAAAGTAGATAGGATACTCCTTTAGCTGATTAGATACTGTGATGACTTTTCTGAAGGTCTCATCATCCAGGTCCGTTTCCGAACTATACAAGGTAGAAGTTGTTTTTCTTAGCTTACTCGAAATTGTTCTTCCAACTTGCCTAAATCCAACCATTTCTAACGAGAAGTTTAGAACAACTATCTGCGCGTCAGGATTAAGGTCTATGATGTCAGTGGTCATGGTATTGCAGAGCGAACTCTTGCCTGTACCACTAATTCCAGCAAACGTGTAGATTGTATTGGGTTCAATACCTCCCATACACTGCTTATTTAACTTTTCCCATCTAGTCTTCAGCGAAACGATGTTATGGTCCCGTCTTCCTGCTATATAGTTGATAGCCTCTTGAGCTACAACTGAAATAGGCCGAATTTTAGATAAGGTCTGTTCCATAAGTATTTATAGGAGTTTCTACAGTGTCGTTCATCTCTTCTTCAGATTCTTCCCACTGGTGGTCTACTAACCAACGCCACATGGTTTTCATATAACTAAGTTTTCCTTCCGCCATCTTTTTATGGATTTCAAAATTCAAACAAGCTATAAGATGTTCTGCCATAGCCGAACTCTTTCCACACGTAACGTTGAATAAGTGTCTACACTTGTTGACATTTGCCCTAAGATAACATTTGGAGCCATCTGGACGTAGTACATATACTGGGTACTGATCATAAAACATATCGAAATAGTCCTTCTCGTTTGAGAGAACAGATTTTAGCTTTTCGGTAGCTTCATAAACAGTAAATCCACCTCTCTCCATCGAGGTGATAAGATTCTGTTGAACTAAGTATGATATTTCGTCGTCGTCGATAAGGCTGACTAACCGATGGACGTCTTGATTTTTTGTTGTTTGATTCTTATCCAACACCATACTTAGGAAAACCAACTGATTCATATTTAAATCTGGTAAATCCAGAAGTTTTGTATTTAGTTCAATAATCATCTCTTATATACGTTGATAAACAAGTTGGTTATTAAAACAGGGTTAGTTGTTGTTCAGTAAAGTCTGCAACTATTTTTTTGGCTTCACTGATATAGTACCGATAGTTAATCTTTCGACTTTCTATCGTGCGATCATCAAACTTATTCAGGATTGTTACTCCCGACTTCGTTAACATATTGGACCACGATTCTCCTTGTTCATCAGATTTCACTTTAAACAGGTATGGTCCATCTGTACTAGCGTAAAATCTATTTATACGTTGTACTGGGGTTTCACCGTGTATGACGGTAAATTTCTTGTCGACCCTCTGAGTTATCAGAAAGTCTTTTATATCTGTTTGACGCTTAATAAAAGCATCGATAGGTTCTTTTGTAAGAAAGTAGTTTATAACAGCCTTGGGAATGATAACTGGTGCCATACCCTTTCCAAGTCGGTTTTCTGTAATAAACATACCCTTTCTTTCTATCAGTTTCGGGTCGTGAGATTTTGACCACCCTTCAACGACACCAAAATAATCGTTGACTGCGTACTGATAAAACGCTTCATAGCGATCTGTTTCAAAAGACAATCTCGTAATGTCTTCGACTTCTTTGATAGCTTGTCCTATACTATCAGAGAGGTCTTTTTTTGCGACATACATTACACCATCTGTATTTACTTGGATAATCTCACAACCCAAGTCATACAGGCGATCTACGAGCATTAATAATACCAATTGTCCGTTTATTCTAATCTTAAAGACTGAAAACGGATCGTACATCCAGCTTGTCTCTTGTTGCATTTTTCCTGTGACAGAATTAAGAGTTAATTTAAGGGCATCGCTCTTAAGTTTCTGTCCGCTATGTTTGGCCTCAATGCGCTCGTGGTAAATACCAGAGTAAACCTGCCAAAATTCTTCTCCAAGGTGTCGAGGAATCCATTTGTATTGAACAATAAAGCTCGGATACATAGATGCCACGTCGGCGTGACCAATGAATTCGTCCTCCTTGGGAACGTAGATCTTCGGTGTATTAATAGAGTGTATACCTCCTACACCAACAGATAGCGTTGTATTTGAGAGCACAAACTGCTTCTCATAGCCTTTTCGTTCTTTTGTGAACACTACTTGCCCTTTCATGTCCTCAAGAACCGCCTGAATTTTTGGATTTTTGTATCGAATAAACGGAAGTATGACATCTTTCAATGGAATGTAGTCCATTGGTGAACGCATCGATTCCAGTTGTCTTTTACTCAGCCCAGTGGCTTCACAGTATTTTTTAGCCAGTAGAGTTTCACCGAACTTCACACTGTCCATTGAATACGCATTGATGCCATATTCCGTTTCTATGAAAGATCTTAAGGCGATGTCTTTCGAGAGCCTGTTTAAAAGCTCTGTGGTTGAATCTACGTCGTTAATATTATAACCTATCATCTTGTCCATATTTTCAAGAGGAATGGCTGAGTCAAAGTCGCCATCGTATTCTTGAACATTTGGATAATGCATAGTTACTTGCATTTCTTTGAGACCTACGCGAAGCTTGCTACTAAATTGCAATGTAAGTAAGTCCATAGATTCGAAATAATTCGCGTATTTCCATCGTTTAAATTTCTCAATACCTCCTTCTTCTGATTTCACTATAGTTGATGAGAGATTGAATAACGATTGACACACTCTTGCAGATGAGATTTGGTCTAGTTTGTAATAAAAATCTATAATGTAGTTTATTATAACATCATCATAGTGTTTATTATTATATCCACAGAACATACGTTTAGCGTCGTTCTTATAATAAAAGAAATCAACTAACTCAGTTAGCTGATTCTTTCTTTGGGATATTTCGAAAGTATATAAATCGTTTGTTTCAGTATCTCTACATGTACAATGAAAGCAGTTTGGAAATATTTCAATATCGTAAACGACTACTGATTGTTCATGTATTACCATAATGATACTAAGATACGTTGGTTCAAGTAAGCACCGCGGAATCGAACCGCTCTCCTGTTCGTGCAGAAGAACCATCCTAGTGTACAAAACTGTATCGGGGTGTTCAACTCTCGTATTACATTTTTCCGCTTGCTACGAATTTCGCGTAGCGATCTTTCATTTGTACTCTGGTAGTGCTCCTAGCATTACGCTTTTGCACAAGCAAGTAGTATTCCATACTTGTTGTACAATTTTAGTTCAAGACATGTTTTATCTCGAACTGTTTTAGCTCTCTCTCTGAGTATATTCTTTAGCGTTTCTATTGGAGTATTTTCGTTGCAATTACAGAAAGGATAACCTACTACGTATGGGTCGCCCTCCTTTTCGTATATTGTACCCGGCATCACTTTGTTTTCGTATACCAGAAACAATCTAAATAAGGGTTCTCTTTTATCCGTATTGCAATATACACGTGACAGAAAGTTTCGGACATATTCTCTATGAATAAAGAGCTGTGTTTTTATCTGTGACTTCATTTCCTCACAAAAGAGATCTTGTTTTAAGCTCTCTTCTGTCGGAATGTGTTTGTTTTCAAATTTCTTACACTTATATTCTTCATAAGCGTGCATTCGTGCTGCGAATCCCAATTTCTTGGGGCATCGTGCGTTCATCTCTTTTGCTTCTTTTTTAGTGAGACGAACTGGAGTTTTACTCCACATATTTGTATATACTGTAGTATCAGTATACGAAGGAATTGTTATATTGTACTTCTTAATTGCCGCAAAAACAAGATTTCTATTCTTTCTACTACTCTTATACATCTGCATGAATCCAGGTGCATTATACATTTTGCAGAGTTGTGCAAAAGGTTGAGTATATATTTTATTAACGAACTTCTGTCCGCGCTTGGTTTTAAGAAATATGGCTATTTTTTCTATTATCTTTTCTTCCCTCTCTATCTTATTTAGTAACGTCTTGATGTCTTTCATATTGATTATGCTTTAGTTCGACATATGTTAATAGTCTCTCTTAGTGGATTAGTGGGGTTCGATCCCACCTAGCGTACCAATCTGTTTCCAGCTACGTCTCCTATATGTCTACTTATGCAATAAGCAACTCAGAAATATCTGAGTCAGTGTCGGTGTTAAACTCAATGGAAGTCTTGTTGTTATACTTCTCAATCTCAGCGTCATACTTGTTAATATTAAGCTGGATTGCATTCATCAGAGAAGTAATCTTGGCAGATGTGAAAATCTCACGCTTGCCGGTACCCTTGACACCCTTGCGAGCTTTCTCCTTAGGGTCGATAGTCTTCTTGATAATGTCCTTCCAGTGAGCAATCTTCTCCTTCTCCTCACTTGCTGCAAAAATAGTATAATAGTGCTTTTTCTTTTCCTCTTCGTAATCAAACGTAAAGGTGCCATTGTTGATTGCATTCAGCATCAACTTGAGCTTGATTCGAGTTTCTGACATCTGAGTGATCTTGTTGTAGAGCTCCTTCAAGTCAAGACCTGAGCCAATGCCCATCTTAACTGCCTTGGTACTCATCACATTCTCAGTCTTAATAATGTGCCAATACTTAGTAATAGTCTCGTCAAGCTTCTTACGAGCGATAATAATATCTTTTGAATTCATCGTTGTCTTCTTCATAAATTATATAGTGATTTAATTAAACTTCTTGATAACTTATGAATTCGAGAGCTCGTTTACCTACTTTGTCCCTACTATCTTACTCAAGGGTAATAGGGAACAGAAAGTGTAGTGTAACACAGGTACAACCTTGCTACTATATACACTTTCTGTTAATGCTATGTTATTACTTCATAAACGTTAAGTTTACGGTATAAGACGTCGGATTTCCATCAAAAGAGATTAAAGTGTCATACATACAATATGCAGTATAACGTGGCAGCTACAAGCTCCAAATAATCTACTTTTAATATCTGTCCAACGTATAACCGTCAACCTTTACGCGAAGGTGAAGCAATACATTTCCTAAACTGTCGTAAATCGGGATAAGTCCGCGATTTTCAAGAGATACGTGTACACCCATCTGCTGGGGTTCAGGCATCGTTTTTCCATTTGCCGGTGTAGCTACAGTATTGAGAACTCCGCTCTTTACACCGAATCTCGCTACGTCATACAGACGATTGACGACAAAATCATACTTATTCTCCAACACAGCTTTAGCTATAAGCTCTTGGCTGAGTCCTTGGAGAATCGTGTTCTTGTCGAGATTATCCGCCATACCGACCAATGCCTTAAACGTATTGAAGGCGAAGTCTTTGAAGCTGATAGTTTTTTCAAGACCAAACAAGCGATTCCACCATCGTACACTCCGCTTACCTAAAGTGAATGTACCATCCTCGTTAACATCGAGAATCTTATAAGCTTCACGCTTTCCGACATCCATAAATACAGACTCGGCGATCTTTGGCTCCATGAGGAGCATGTTTACCAGCATCTGACTTTCACTGGTCAGAAGCTTTTTCATCGGCTATGGATTAGTCTTCAACAATTGTTGCCTGGACAGACTCAACAGAGTTCTTGGTACGTTCGGCCTTGAACTTACGAGCCTTGTCGATGTTCGAGTTCTTGGTATCGATGATCATCTTTTTCCAAAGCTGAAGCTTCTCGATAGCCTTGTCCACGCGAATGATTTCGTTATCATTCAGCGCGTTCAGCTTGTCAAGCAGACCATCGGGATCAGCAAAGATCTTGCTGCGATCACCTGCCAGAGCCTGAGCGAGAATGGCGTCGTCACTTGCATCAGAATCGATGCGCATGTCGCCAGTGATGGGGATAATAGCCTCCTGCGAGAAGACCTTATCGCCAACCTGCTTCTTGCGACCACGGTTGATGTATACAACCGAAGCGCCGTCAGCCTGCTCACCGACTTCTACAGCAACGATGTCCGTACCAGTCAGCTTGAAGCGGCGCGGACTGCGGTTCAGAACCAGATCCAGGTTGTTGTTGTTTTCAGAGTTTACTACTTCTTCGTTGTGGCGAAGGTTTGTGTCTTCCTGCGTAGCGCGGAAGAACTGCAAGCCGAACGACTTACCTACGTTGGCAAGTGCTCGGCGGTTGTTTGCTACGACAGCAGCATTAACTTTCAGAGTTACTTCGTTCATTGTTAAAATGTCCTTTTTGATATCGTTCTTGATTGAACCAACGACATCTTATTAAAAACTATGCACACTTTAGGCGGTGCGTTATTAGCCTTTATACGGTTTTAATTTCCGTCAAAATATAAGTTTCTTTCGATTATTTGATACAATGGCACGATGACACTGTATGTAAGTCTCCTATCCCTGTGCCAGTAGTCCTACTGGCCGCTTTGTTTACCTTCAAGCTACTTGCTACGTGAATAGACAAGGGGAATCCAATGGTAGGATTAGCTAAGCCCGTCAATGAAGAGAATCCCATTCTTAAAGCTATGAATGACAGGTTGTCGAATCAACGACATATAATCTACTTGAATGTTATTTTATAGGTATAAAACATAACCGAAACGATATAATCCCGGCTGCGTACATTACGCATTTGACTCGTTGGCGGCATTTCATTTCTGACTACCGTTCATGGAGTATCCCACAAAATTGTATGATTTCTTTCAATGTATTTTCCAGATAATTGAGAAATCATGCGCTGTTGTACAGTCTTGCGATACTGATTAGGCACAGCTACCCCAGTTCTTTTTTAACGCACAGAACAATCAATACCTGCGTCTACATTCAGCATAAGGCATCTCGTATGTAGAAACGTTTATTATCGAACGGTCTAGAGCTCCAGAACTCATCACGGACCCACGGCTTTTTGTTGTGCATTCAGCTTTGCTGCTGTCTTCTGTTTATAGTGCACGAATATGGAGACTTCAACTCATACCTACTCTTACTCTTGTCACCCACTACATCTTGCTTTTCACAATTCTCCGAGACAGGGAGACGTGAACGCTAGCTACTCACTAGCACCTGCATGCGATTAATCACTGCGTCTGATGGCTACGATATAGCTGCCTTGTGAATAATTTCTGTATTAACTTCTACCTTTCGGGGGACATATAGATTTGCAGTCTATACTTTAACCCTGGTTAGTTCATAACGGTTGGCACTCAAGTTTCTCTACATCCCATATAAGATGGCTACTGCTTCCCATACAACGGGAGCTAACGGCTTACTACTCCGCTTATATAACGTGGTATACTTGGTAGAGGGACACTTAATTTTTGTTAAACGTGTTAGTTATCTCTAATTTCCTACGGCTTACTTTCTTGTGCTGTGTTGTACATTTCAATCTACTAAGAGGACTCATATAAGATGTGTGGTCTTCCACACCACAAATTTTAATGGGTACTACCCAATCTTATAATTTACCACCAAAGTTAGTACGCACAATATCCTATCCGTGTAAGGCTAGGCGGATCTCTTGCAACGCTGGCGTGCGCAGTGTCGAATCAGCCCATCATGACTTATTTTTGTTCTGATTGTCAAGGAATCATCTAAATTTCGTTTTGCGGAAAGTATTACAAATCGTCTACCATTTGTAAGTGACTGTCTACCATCAGACTTATGAACGCGGTCTCGTGTCGCTATCCTCCTGCATCGAGGATCTGGTCATTTTGCTTTTATATCCCGCACAAACGACCAAAGCCAGGCGGTCTATCTTCAACACATTTTCCTCAGTACCCCATCCCCGGTGACCCAGTGGGACCGTAGCCTCAAAGGTGGTCATTCAGTAATCGAAACTGAAAGGATTTCTTCAAGGACCGTAGTTACGGTACGGCGTAGATTGTCAAGCCATCTACTTGGCTAATATGCTCAGATAAATTCTTCACTCCCTTATATACCCGGCTGGTTGTCCGTGGACTCCAGGTAAAGGACTAAGCTACGACTAAGTTAAAAGGGGCATTCCCAGTGTGCTCATGTGAGATTTGGAATCTCGTACAGTCCTCATAAAACCGCACTTTTACATGTTTCATCTCGTGTACGTTATACTATTATTCGCACAAATAATAGTTTGTCCGATACGGTTCGTTTGTCTTACTACCTGCTGGTGTAAGCTTGCGCCTTTTTTCTACTATCCATCCTCCAGTCGGTTCTCGATGGCCGAATCGGGTTGATACAGCGCTAACCCGAATACCAGGGAGTTTTTCAAACTCTGAGGTCTTCCACAGGTCTTTCAGGTTTTGCCTTTGGAGCTCCCCCTATTTCACTACTGTCAAGTAAGTTTGGACTCGGTGTGCATACAGGCTAATGAGGCCTGCACTTATAGCTTCTAAGGCTCGTCGGACACCACGGGATGATCCGTCTTTGATGAATAGACCTGATTCCCATCTATGATGAGCACAACACTGTGTGTTTCATCAGACTCATCGATCTGTTCATCTCCCGGGCTTCTGTTTTTAACAGGCGTGACTTCTATCTCTCTCAAACTATCGAGAGGGACATAAATCGTGTCCGTCGTACTCTGGGGCACGGGTACCCGTATGTACTTTATTTTTTCAACTAGGACAGTGTCGTGTTGAACAGTGTCCAAATTAATACTCTTTGCCGCATCGAGTTGTAAATCGAGTGGCAATTGTCCGTTATAATTCCAGCTAGGAATCGTAGCAGCATGCAACGCGTTCTGTTGAACTGCGTCGGACTCAATGTTTGTAACCAGCGAGTAGCCCATATAGGCCATTGCCAGACAACAAAGAGCTGTCATAATTTTTCTCATAACTTTGATAGTTTTGATTGTGTTACATTACTAGCTAGTCACTTAAGCGGTTTACTATAGACTGTTTGAAGGACTTCCAAACGTTTTTCAATCTCGCTTTGACACTCTTTATGGGGTGTTGTCTACGAAACCGCATTATGCGTTTTTTGTCTCTTCCTCCTTGGCTTTAGCCTTACGTTCAGCCCAGGCCTTCTTGGTTTCTTCAGCCAGAGCCTTCTTCTCTTCCTCAGAGCGTTCCTCCAGTTCAGATACGTAGGATAGACCGCAGTCGGTCAATTGCTCACCAGCGCTGCGGAACAGGTTGATGATGTGATAACCATACTGCTTGATGTTCTCACCAAGGTTCTTATAGTCGGTCATGCTGAGTTCCTTACCGTAGTAAGATCGACAGATAACGTTGAACGTCTTGTTGGCGTTCTGACATTCCTGCGTCAGCTGACCGCCGTCTGTAGTAAAGTCGACGCCGATGTTTTCAAGCAAAGTGTCGATTTCGTCAAATGACGGACTTGTAATATAGTCGAGGATGTTAGTATAGTACTGAATCTGAGCCTCGCACTTCTCAATTTCAGTCTTGTTCTTCTTAGCGTCCAAATTCTCGATGCTCTTCTTGTTGGACTCGATGTTGATGTTACAACACCACTTGATAATCGATTTCACACAATATGCGATTTCGGCTTCATCCAGGACGGGTTGACCGCTCTGCTTGTCCTTTATAGCATCACGAAGGATAACGAAGGCATGAATAGGATTCTTCTCAACAGCGACGACAGATGCCATACCGCGGCCAATACCTCCGAAGAATATGGTGGGCTTAACGTAGGTAAAGAGATCATCCAGCCAATCGCCAGAGTTGTAGTTCTCGAAACGAGCTTTAGCCTCTTCGGTGTTCTCAGCGCGTTCTGCTTCAGCAAGACGAAACTGCTTCATGAAATCGATGCCCTGCGTCATCAGTTCAGGTAGACGCTTGCTGTGAGTCAGGAACATGTACTCAAGGGCCTTTGTCAGGTCTTCCTCGGAGACAATCTTCGTGGGGTCGAGTTCAGGCTTCTCACCTTTACGAATTTCATCTTCCTTCTTGAGCTGCTTCTTAGTCTCAGCACCAATCTTCACGTCTTTGGCCTTAACGGTCACGTTTCCGTCTTCTGTAGCAGGCAGAGCTTTGATATCAGGGAGCTCGATGTCGTATCCAGCGGCCTTTGCACAGTCGATGAGAGCCGCATAGTCGGTCTTCTGCATAAGAAGTGCAAACGTATCATCTCCGTTTGCGCAGTGATCCATAAGCGTTGTGACGGTACCGAGAGCCACAAGCATGTTTGTCTTCTTCCGTACCTCCAATGGAAAGGCCAGCGCAGGATCTGCGGGGTTAACTACTGTCTTTTCCAGAAGGCTAAACGCAAGAATCTTCATGTCTGCTGACAGAGTACTCATCTTCTGGCGCAGCTTGTCGGGGTTGGTACCTGCAAGCGTACGGACCTCCTCTTCGTTCAGTTGAGCGTTCTCAATTACTTCCTCCTGCTTCTTAGCTGTCGTCTTAGGTGCAGCGGCAGGAGCCTTCGGTGCTCCCTTAGGAGCATTGTTTTTGTTTCCCTTACTGGGAGTGTTATTCTTACTCATTTTGATAATAAATTAAGAATGGGTTAATTACTTGGGTCATGTAAACCCGTTTGTGATCTCTGTTTCTGTCGTTAGATTCATTCATGATGTATCATACGGCATACCCGGTGTTCCTTTGTTCAGCGGGTTATTAAAAGTTGGTTGACCTCGGATTTCCCCGAAAGTCTCACTAGGAGCATAGAAGCAAACTTTGCTGTCACGTGCAGGGATTTCTACTACCTCACTCGCAGGATTTGCCGTAGAGGCGAGGATGTCACCCAGCGTTGTGTAGAAATCAACACAATTTGCTGGGGACACCTGCGTGGGATTATACACCTGCTCAAAGTTCTTCTTGACATCGCTCGAGCTCTTATCGAGCTTTGAAACGATCGCTCCACCAGCCATTCCTGCGAACAATGAGATCAGCAGGATCCAAAACAGATTGTCACTCTTGTTGTACTTTGCCATAATCCAACAAACAGTGATCAAACCGATGATGGAAAGAAAGGTCAGTAAGCCTGTCATAAGTTTAACTTTTTTTGAAATTGTTTTCTCATACGGAACAAGTTAGATTTAACCGTTCCTGACGGCACATTTAACGCAGCCGCTATTTGCGCAACAGTCATATTCTCCACATAAAACAGTCTACACGATTCTCGATACGATGGAGGTAACGTGTCAATTAGACTAATTAGATAATCATAAGTCATCTTGTTTACGACGCTTATTTCATCATCCCCCTCTTCGTCAGGTAGTTGCAACTTTTTTTCCTGATTGTCTGAGGATACATTAATCTTATTGCCGATTGTTCTAAGGTAGTCAATGGCTGTATTTTTTGTTAGAATTCTCAGCCAACCCCCGAAGGAGTCGTACGCTGTGAATTGAGAGAGTTTATCGTATACCTTCAAGAATACTATATTGGTCAAATCTTTCGACTCGTCCATATCCTTCAAGTAATGGAACAGCAGGTGTTCCACAAAAGGTTTATACCTATAAAATATACGATTGAAGGCCTTCATTGATCCAGCCTGCGCATCTTTGATAGTCTTAATTTCCTCAGGTGTAATTCTGGGAGTTTTTATAGACATACCAAACAAATTTAATTAGATTACGCTAGAGTACACTAGCGAGTGGTTATTAACCTCTTTCGAGATGTGACAGACACTTGCTGTATAGTGAGGTAGCGAATATCGAAATTCGGTCTTCTTGATTTTATCAATAGTGACGAACCTACCTACCTCTAACTTAGAGTATATGTACACTTTACTCCTCTTTGTCAGGCAGCTCAAGTGCTTACTATCGCACGAGCACTTAAGGGAATTTCACCCTATTCCTCAAGTTATAGTGGGCCGTGGGAATACGAATCCCGTTACGTTTACGACCCTAGAAAGGTAAGCCGGATACGACTATTCTGTCGTACTCGGCTTTCAAGTTCTTCACCATGTTATCATGAAACGTCATCTGAAGATCTTTTGATATGTTGCAATTATTCAACATACCTGTTGCTATCCTTATAAGTACGTCCAACGTCTTATAATTGAAAAGAGCGGATTTGTTGAAAATCTCGTTCAATAACCACACATTCGCTTTACGAACATCTGGTTGGTAGATAACAACTTTCTCTTCTTCTGAAATATCCCACGGTACACATGGCTGCGGATACGGACCAAATAAATTAGTGTTATTTAACAGTATATAACTCGAACCCTTGTTGTACAAAGATTGTAAGTAGTTATACTTATCTGCAACGGTGTTTTCTTTCATACAAGATGGTATAAAAGAATCACCTATCAACAATTGTTGCTTGTGCATCAAATTCGTTAATTAACTTAATAATCTGATCCTTGGATACTTTGAATTCGTATCCTAACGCTCTGATTACCTTCATGGGAGATACTCCCTGCTGACAGAGACGGTAATACTTTCCTTGTAAGGATCGTACATCATCTTCTGATAAATAAAGATCAGAGCCGTTTGGACTAAATTCGGTTTTGGAAAATACACCGAAATTGATGAAACTGAGAGGATGAAATACCCAATCCATGTGACACAACTCAATGTTGTCCAACACGTCTTGTGGTACTTCTACGGTCTTGCCGCTACTTAGGAAGCCTCCTAAATCTACGGCCTTTTTATCCAACTGTAATGTCGGATACACGCCTTTTACTTTTACAATAAAAAGGTCACTTTCACGTTGGGCGATATAGACGCCTGAATTTTCTGGAAACATTTTATTTAAAAGATTTGATTAAATAGTCAGCAAATTTTCTGTCTATTCCATACTTACTCATGAGGATTGGGATTATTTCATCATCTGACATTCCCCATTTTCTAGAGTGGTCATATGTTTCTTGTGCAGGCAAATGTGTTGTACTAAACCAGTTTACCCAGCCAGCTATTACTTGCCAATAAGAATACATATCGGGATCTTCTTCTGACAACTTAGTCCAGTTGATAGTATCCGCAAATTTCATATACAGCTCAGACTTAGGTATATTGTTCACCTGTTCCATTGTAACAGGCTTAAGTTCAGCGTACCTTAACTGATCGTATATTTCCTGACGCTTCCATCGTTGTTTGATACCAAGTATCTGCTTAACAACTACAGAACGCTTGTTTTGCGGATAACGCTTTACTACGTTGTCATAAACATAATTAATCCAGCGTTCTTTGGCTTTACACCACTTCAACGCCAAGTTTAACATAAGGGGCATTCTGTCCCTCAGCATTGCTTTGTATCCGTTCATACAGTTAAAAATTAGTTGGACGACCCGGATTCGAACCGGGAATGACAGAACACGTGTTTTTGTATAGTTGCCCCAACAGGATTCGAACCTGTGCAGCAAGACC
>Ga0310690_10000363_pt1 | contig 101529 bp, 80 predicted proteins | sample AusTroGonzalo_MG_2_FD_207661 | JGI IMG/M metagenome (GOLD analysis project Ga0310690, IMG submission 207661) | Bovine rumen microbial communities from tropical cattle in Woodstock, Queensland, Australia - Gonzalo_04 (v2) (version 2) | ecosystem: Host-associated > Mammals > Digestive system >...
GCGCCGACCGCGCCACCGCCGAAGGCAAGATCTTCGTCGCCGTCGACGGCAACCAGGCCCTCATGCTCGAAGTCTGCTGCGAAACCGACTTCGTCGCCAACAACGAAAAGTTCCTCGAATACGGCAATGGCGCCGCGAAGAAGATCCTCGCGAACACCACCGGCGACGGCGACGTCACCGAGGCCGCGCAGAAGTCCGAAGAGACCGAGCTCGCCGCTCTGTTCTCCAAGTTCGGCGAGAAGATGATCATCCGCCGCGCTCTCCGCTACACCACCGACCAGAAGATCGCCTACTACATCCACTTCAACGGAAAGATCGGCGTCCTCCTCGACATCGGCGGCGAAATCGACGAAGCCGGCATCAAGAACACCTGCCTCCAGATCTGCGCCTCCAGTCCGCAGTACGTCAACTCCTCCGAAGTGCCGGCGGAAGCGATCGCCCATGAAAAGGAAATCGCCACCGCCCAGCTCAAGGAAAGCGGCAAGCCCGAAAACATCATCGAGAAGATCGTCGCCGGCAAGATCAACAGCTGGTACGGTGAAATCTGCCTCGTCAACCAGCCCTGGATCCTTGACAACAAGACCACTTTCGGAAAGCTCTTCCCGAAGGCCACCGTCAAGCGTTTCGCCCGCTGGGCCGTCGGCCAGTAATCCCTGCCGACCGTTTTCAGAAATGCAGAACCCGTTCCGGTTTTCCGGAACGGGTTTTTTATGATATGTCCGGCGAAGCGTCCGAGGGGAAACCGGGCGAACAGCAAACGGCGTCTCCGCCGAAACGCGCTCATTCCGGCAAAATATCATGACTCCGCTTGCTTTTTCGCATTTGCGGGCTATATTATTTCTTACTCTTTTTCTGAAATCCGGAGAGATGGCTGAGCGGTCGAAGGCGGCGGTCTCGAAAACCGTTAACGGGATATTCCCGTTCGGGGGTTCGAATCCCCCTCTCTCCGCCAATTGGAATTTGAAGCGATTTCGCTTTTTGATCGGCTTCTTCCTTTTTCGACAGGAAGAAGCTTATTTTTTCGCGTTCATCAGAAGCGGTTCGTCCATGCTGCCGGAACGGAATCCCTCCATGTCCAGGGCGGCGTAGGGGAACCCGATCTGGCGGAGCGCGAACGCGATCTCGAAGCGCCTGGCGGAGGCAAGCTCGAAGCCCTCGGCATCCGTCTCGATGCGCGCGACGTTTCCATGCAGGCGCAGGCGCACCACTTTCATGCCGAACCCGCGCAGGCAATCCTCGCCGCGCTCGACATTCCGCAAAGCCTCGTCCGTCATGACCGTGCCGTACGGGAACCGTGTCGCCAGACACGGCGTAGACGGCTTGTCCGCCACGGGGACCAGGAGCTCGCGGGCGGCGGCGCGGATTTCCGCTTTTGTGAATCCGCACAAGGCAAGCGGACTCAGCACGCCGAGTTCCTCCAGCGCCTTGCGGCCCGGTCGGTACACCTGGGTGTCGTCGGCGTTGGTCCCGTCCACGAGATTCCGGATGCCGTGTCCGGCGGCAATTCGCTTCATCTCGGAAAAAAGGGTGCGTTTGCAATGGTAACAGCGGTCTTCCGGGTTTTCCCGCAGGACCGGATCGGACAGCACGTCGCGTTCGACAAGTTCGGCAGGGACGCCGAGTTCTTCTGCCAGCTTCATCGCGGACGCGGTCTCGTCGGCAGTATGGAACGCCGTGGAAAAGACAACGGCGAGAAGCGGAAAGGCTTTCCGTTCGTGAAGCTCGGAGAGGACGGTCAGGAGCAGCGCGCTGTCCACGCCGCCGGAGAACGCCGCGCAAACGCCGCCATCCTCGCCCAGCCGTCCCAGCATCTGACGGAGTTCGTTCAGCTTATTTTTCATCGGCTTTCCTCGCTGTTTCCGCAGCGTCACGGAAAAGGTCGGCAAACGGGACGCCGGACGACGCAGCCAGCGCCTTGATGCTTTCGTATTCGGGATGGTAGAACGTCTGCCCCTCGAAACTGCATTTCTTCACTTTCGCAATCCCCGCCGGCAGCGCCACGTCCACGACGGAACGCGCAAGGCATGTGCGCCCGGCATGCAGCCTGCGAATGCCGATGGAGCTTGTCTCCGTGAAAATGACGCGTTCGAGCGCGGCGGCATCCGCGCCGCGGCAGATCACGCGCAGAAGCCACGCCGGACGGTTTTTCTTCATGAAAACCGGAATGTAATGGACGTCCAACGCGCCGGCAGCAAGCAGGGACTCCATCGCGAGTCCGAGCGTCTCACCGGTCGAGTCGTCGATGTTGGTCTCCAGGATGGTGACTTCGGCGGGCGGCGCATCGGCGGGATCAGTCTCTCCTATCAGCATCGCACGCAGGACGTTCGGCATACCGAAGTCGCGTTTGCCCGCGCCGAGCCCGATCTTCCGGATGGTGAAAGATTCCGGCAGGGCGGAACGCGTACGGGTCGCGGCCACGATGGCGGCTCCGGTCGGCGTGACCATTTCCCCTTGCACGCCGGAGAGGATGCGGAGCGGGATGCCGTGCGCGGCGGCGATGTTCGCCACGGCGGGGACGGGAACCGGAAGCAGTCCGTGCTGGCATTCCACAAAGCCGGTGCCCTCGCTGAGGCCGGTGACCACGACGTCTTCGATCCCGAGGTCGTCCAGGCAGACCGCGGCAGCGGCGATGTCGACAATGGAGTCGATGGCGCCGACCTCGTGGAAATGCACTTCTTCCATCGGCTTGCCGTGCGCCTTGGACTCCGCCTCCGCCACGATGCCGAACATCTTCAGCGCCAGGGCGCGGGCGCGGGGCGTCAGGGTTCCGCTGTTCAGGACCGCGGTCACGTCCGCCAGATTGCGGTGTTCGTGGGGGTGGTGGTGCTCATGCCCGTGATGATCGCCATGATCGTGGTCATGATGGTGTCCATGTTCGTGGTCGTGCCCGTGTTCGTGGGCTTCATGGTGATGATGCTCGTGCTCCAGAGCCTCTTCGTGAGCTTCATGGTGATGGTGTTCGTGCTCCAGTTCGACGTCGAACGAGCACGCGTCGACCCCATGCGAACTGATGCGGCCGATGGAGACGGAATAGCCAGCCACGTTCAGGCTTTCGAGCGCGGCAAGGAGCCTGACTTTCGATGCTCCGAGGTCGAGGAGCGCGGCCACGGTCATGTCGCCGCTGATCCCGGTGGCGCATTCGAGGAAAAGGATCTGTTTGTTCATGGGCGGTTCCCCTGTACGGCGAGCCTGTTGATGCACGCCGCGAGATACCCCGCGCCGAACCCGTTGTCGATATTCACGACGGACATGCCTTCGGCGCAGGAATTGAGCATGGTCAGAAGCGGCGCGATGCCGCCGAACGAGGCGCCGTAACCGACGGACGTCGGCACGGCCACCACGGGCACGGAAACGAGCCCTGCGATCACGCCGCCGAGGGCGCCCTCCATCCCCGCGACCGCGACGACGGCGTTTGCCGTGCGGATCTCGTTCAGGCAGGAGAAAAGACGGTGGATGCCGGCGATCCCGACATCGTAGAAGCGTTTCACATCCGCACCGAAGAATTCAGCCGTTTTTGCCGCCTCTTCGGCGACGGAAAGGTCGGATGTGCCGGCCGTGCAGACCGCCACGCTGCCGATGCGCGGCGCGGGATTCCGCATGAGGAAAAGCAGGCGCGAAACGGGATCGTACTGCACATCGGGGATCGCGGCGCGGACATAGTCGGCCTGTTCTGCGCTCGCCCGCGTCCCCAGGGCGTTGCCGCCCGCCGCCAGGAAGCGTTCAAAGATGCTCCGGACCTGCTCCGCTGTCTTGCCGGCACAGAACACGGTCTCGATGCCGCCGCGCCGGAGCTGCCTGTGGTGATCGAGTTTTGCGAATCCGATGTCCTCGAACGGAAGTTTGTTCAGGAGAACAAGCGCCTGTTCCCGGTCGATGGAACCGCTGCGGTAATCGTCCAGTATTTTTCCTGCATCCATGGTGATAAGCTCCGTATTGCTTGTTGGCGGGGCAGTTGCGGACGCATGGTCCGGCCTGTCGGGACAATGCGGGCGGAGCGAATGCCGTTTTTGCGGCGCGCTCCGCCCTCGGCATGGACCCGGATGGAATCAGAGTCCGTTCGAGTCGATCGCCTTGTAGATGGAGACGTACTTGCGGAAAAGCGCCTGGAGGTCGCCGTTGCCGCGTTTCGCCGCGATGACCTTGTCGGCGGCGGCTTTCGCCTCGGTATTGCCGTGGCGGAACACGAAACCGTATTCCTCGGCGGGGATGGCGATGTTCAGCATCTTGATCAGGTCGACGTACTTGCCCGCGGCAAGATCGGCTTCGCGCTCATCGTCGATATAGGCGTCGATCTCATTGTTGAGCAGACCGAAGATGCCTTCCGTGGCGTTGTCGTAGTGAATGGTCTTCGATGCCTTGAGGTTGTTCATGGCGTATTCCTCGTTGGTCGTGCCTTTTTCGGCGCCGATGAGCTTGCCTTCCAAATCCGAGAGTTCATCGATCGTGGAATCCTCTCTCACCAGGATCCTGCGGATATTGTCTTCATAGGAATTGGAAAAAAGAACGATCTGGGCGCGTTCCGGCGTGATGGAGATGCCGGATGTCCCCATGTCGGCGGCTCCGCTCATGACGAGCGGAAGGATGTCGGCGAACGGTACGATTTTGATCTGGAGCGGGCGTTTGAGCTCATCGGCAATGGCCTGCGCCATTTCGATGTCAACGCCGGACAGGCGGTTGTTGTCCACGAAAGCGAACGGAGCGAACGAGGGATCGAGGCAGACGATGAACGGCTTGACCGTTTCCGTCGGGACTGCGCCGGTCCCCGGGTTGGTCTTAAGCACTTCGAGGTGTTTCTCGCGGCTTTTCTGAATGGCGCCGGAGAGCTTGAATTCGTCGATCACGGCATTTGCAGTTTTCACGAGGTCCGTACTGGCTTTGTTGAAGACAAGGCCGTACTGGTCCTTCGCCAGGGGTTTCGGGTTGATACGGAATTCATCTCCGGTCGATTTGACCAGAAGCTCAGCCTGCATGAGGTCCATCACGGCGGCATCCGCCCTGCGGTCGGAAAGGGCGAGGTTCACATCCTCCTGCGTCAGGAAAGGCAGGACGCTTCTCGGTTGAATGCGTTCGCGCAGAAGCGTGAGGTCACTGGTGCCCTGCTGTGCCGCCACGCGGGCATTTTTCAGCATGGTTTCGTCTGTAATGGCGGAGTTCTTCGGCACAACGATCACCTGGGAGGAAACATCGTAGATGGTGGAGAAAAGGACGCGCTCGGCACGATCCGACGTGATCGTGATGCCGGCCGCGCCGATGTCCGCCTTGCCCATGGAGATGAGCGAGAAGATCTGCTGGAACGGCACGATCTTATACCGGACGGGACGCCCAAGCTCTTTCGCGATCTCATTGATGAGGTCGACATCTACGCCGGCGACCGGGCAATCCTTGTCCCCTGTGTAGTAGCAGTAGGGCGACGTGGACGCCTCGCAGGCAACGACCAGAGTCTTGTTCTTTTCGTCGGAGTCGGAACAGGCTGTCAGCATGGCCACACCGAGGAACAGGAAAGCGAAGAGATAGAAGAACTTATTCATGACAATCTTTCTCCATTTGGGATAAAAGTATTTGAGTTCAAACCAGGCGCGTTCAGCGCACTCATCCCCATAAAATATCACATCTTTTCATTAATTCAAGAGAGAAGCGCAGGTTTTTACTTTTTTATTCTAAATTTTTTGGCTGGCAGCCTTTCCCCCATTGCGGCATTCACGCCGCTCCGCCCGGGTCAAACGAAAAGGCGGTGCCTTTTCCCCGCGTCATAATCGGGTACGGCATAGGCCGCCGTCCAAGTGCCGTTCCCGTCCAGCGTCAGCAGGACGCCGTGCAGATATCCGCACCAGTCGTCTATCGCGAACCTGCGGACGTTCAGCGCCGACAGGATCGCCATGGCAAGCACATCGTGCGATACGAACACGCGGCGCGGCGATTCGAATGGAGTTTCCGTGAGAAAATGCAGAAGCTCGGCGGCAAATCCGTCCATGTCCTTCAGCCCCGCGGCACGTCCCGTGGCGAAGTAATCCCGCATCACGTTTTCGGTGTTGTGCGTGCGGAGCATGGCCTCGAAGTCGACCGGATGCGAAAAAATGGTCAGGTCGCCGATTTCGGGACAGTCGCGGATGCCCTGCGCATGGAACCCGCCGCCCTCCATCATGCAGCGGGCAGTGTCGCGTGTCCGCCGCCGGGGCGAAGCGCCGAACGAGACAACGCCCCCAAGGCCGGCGAGAAGCTTCCCGCCTCGGCGTGCCAACTCCTCGCCCTCAGGAGTCAATGCGGGGTCGACCGAACCTGCCCGGAGCGATTCCCGGATGGAATGCCGCACCATGAGGACAGTCCGGACCGCACCGGCGGCAGCCGCGGGAATGCGGCTGAAAAGAACGGGGTCCGGGTTGACTGCGTAAGTGCCAGGCATTTTGAGGGGGAAAGTGCCTGTATGGGATCAATCCCTGTCTTTGGGACGGACGCCGGACTCACCCATGCCGATGCTGCCGCCGATCTTGTATCCGGTCGGGCTCTTCTGCTTGTCAGCCCTTTGCGGCACGATCTTGTCGGCGGCGTCCACGAATGAAGTGATGCTGTTCTTCATTTCGTTGAGGCGACCGATTTCGGCACCGTTCGAATCCAGGAAGATGAGCGTGGGATAGGTCGAAACTCTGAACTTGTCGGCGATCCGGCTGTTGTGCTGGACCTGTTCCTTGTTCCGCTTGTCCTTGCTTGTTTCGGCGTTGTCGGGATAATCCATGTAGACGATGTAGAGCCTGTCGCGCATCTTGTTCTTGAACTTGGCATTCTCCAGGCGATCCGTTTTGAACTTGCGCGAATCGCCGTTGTCGGAAGAATGGAAGAACACGGCGACCGCTTTCCCGGACTGCTGCGCTTTCTCCATGGCGTCGTCGAAATCGCAGAACCATCCGTTCGGAGCCTGCACCCAGCGGTCCGGCGTCTTCGGCGCTTCCAGCGTGGCGGAACGTGCGGGATTGTGGATGAGCTCCTCGACTTTCGCGTCCGTCATCACTTTCGGCACGCCGTCGCCCAGGATGTCCTTGATCTTGCGGCGCGTCTCCTCGAATTCCGGGCGCGTTCCGTTCGGCTGGTAATTGGTATCCTTGTACTTGTAATTGTTCTTGAACGGCTGAAAATTGGGGTCGAACGTGTTCCGGTCGAATCCGGAAGTATTCTCCTTTTCCTCTTCAGGATAACGTTCCGAATAGGGGATGTATCTGCCGTCGGCAGTGAAACTGCTTGAGGAAGACGAACGCGAAGCGCCGGATGAGGCCGGACGGGACGAGGCAGACTTTGTCGACGTGGACGAAGACGAGGATGCCCCGGAAGAGGTTTTGGAGGAAGAGGTTTTGGAGGAGGAAGACGAGGAGGAATCCTCTCCGCCGCGCGAGCCCCAGGTATCGGTCATACTGTCGTCGACGAGCTGAGCCGAACGGGAAACGGACGGCTTGCGGGCGCTTTCGCCGGGCAGTTCGATGGCAGTGTCGTCGTACGGGGCGATGAAGTCGTCCATGAAGCCTCCGCCGACGGGGTTGCCGAAAGACGCGGCGGAAAGGACCGGCATGGCACAGGCGAACGCGGCCGCTGCAGTCAAAATTCTTTTCATGGTGAAATACTCCCGGTTGAGCCGGCATCGCTGCCGGTTTCGTCAAATAGAAAACAATGCAACTGCTATACTATAAAACCATTTTCCGGAAAAAGCAAATCGATATTGCCAACTTTTTCCGAACAGTCAGGACACGGCGGGGCGTCAAAGCAGGGAAAGGGCGTCGACGTCCACGTACAAATCCACGCCTTTCACCGTCCGCCGCCAGTTCATCACCTCGGTCCGCAGGAAAGCGCGGAACGCGGCGTTGGGCTGCGTCCGTACCGTGGCAAGATACCTGCAGCGGCCCTTGATGCGTTCGATTGGAGCCGGGGTCGCGTCGCTGATCTCCAGCGGCGCGGGGAAACGGTCCGCGATGCGTTTCACGAGCTCGGCGGCTTTCGCCTCGATCAGGACCGGATCTTCGCCGTCGAAATGCAGCACGGTCAGATGGGAGAAAGGCGGGAAGAGAAGTTCCTTGCGGACCGGGAGCTCTTCCGCGAAGAAATCCTGGCAGGAATGCTCCGCCGCGCACAGGATCGCCGGGTTCTCCGGCGAAAACGTCTGGATGAGCACCTGTCCGTGGACCTCGCCGCGTCCGGCGCGCCCTGCCACCTGCGCCAGCAGCTGGAACGTGCGTTCGAGCGCGCGGAAATCCGGCAGGTAAAGCCCCATGTCGGCGTTCATGACGCCCACGAGTGTGACGTTCGGGAAATCCAGGCCCTTCGCGATCATCTGGGTGCCGATGAGGATGTCGAGGTCCCCGCCCCGGAATTTCGACAGCACTTCCTCGTATTTCTGGGGGTTCGTCATCGTGTCCGAATCCATGCGGGCGATCCGGGCGCCATGGAACAGCGAGGCGGCGAGCGTCTCGATGCGTTCCGTGCCCGTTCCGACATAGTGGAACTCGGATTGTCCGCAGACGGGGCAGACGGCAAGCGCCGGGACGATCCTGCCGCAGAAATGGCAGATCAGCGACGCGTTTTTCTTGTGGTAGGTGTACGCCACAGAACAATCCGGGCACGTGGGGACGTAGCCGCAGAGGCATTGGAGCTGGCGGGAATAGCCGCGCTTGTTCAGGAAAAGGATGCTCTGCTCGCCCGCCTGGATCCTGGTGCGCACGGCATCGATGAGGCGCTTCGAGAACATCGGCACACGGTCCTCGTCGTCTTTCTCCAGCCGCATGTCCACGATCTCCACGGCGGGCAGGACGATCGACGGGTCCCAGCGGTCCGGCATGGACGCCAGCGCGTATTTCCCGGTGACGGCGTTCTGCCAGGATTCGAGCGAGGGCGTGGCGGACCCGAGCACGACGAGCGCGCCCTCCATCCTGCCACGGACCACCGCCACGTCGCGGGCGTTGTACCGCGGCGCTTCCGACTGCTTGTAGGAGGAATCGTGCTCCTCGTCCACGATGATGAGGCGGAGCCTGCGGAACGGCGCGAAGAGTGCGGACCGCGCACCGACCGCGATGTCCACCTCGCCGCGGTACACTTTCATCCATTCGTCGTAGCGTTCCCCCTGCGTAAGCCCGCTGTGCAGGACGCTCACACGTTCGCCGAAGCGCGCGCGGAACCGCGTGACCGTCTGCGGGGTCAGGGAAATCTCCGGGACCAGCACGATCGCATTGCCGCCCTGCTCCAGCACGCGCGCGATTGCCTGGAGATAGACCTCGGTCTTGCCGCTGCACGTCACGCCGTGAAGCAGGAGCACATGGGGCTCCGAGGGGGCGCGATCCGGCGCCAGCATGGAGAATATCTTTTCCAGCGCGGCAGCCTGGTCGCCTGTGAGCTTGAGCGGAAACGAGGGGGTGATCCTGATATTGCGGAAAGGGTCGCGGTCGGTCCGGACTTCCTCGATGTTCAGGATGCCGAGTTTTTCCAGGGCGCGGAGCTGAGGCGGTTTCACGCCGGTCGATGCCTGGACGCTGTCCGACGGAGCGCCGGGATGCAACGTGATGAACTGGATGGCAGCAGCGCGGACCTTGGCACGCGCGCCCGCACCCTCAAGGTATGCGGCGGCTTTTTCGGGAGACGCCAGATAACACCTGCGTATCTTTTTGGGCTTGACCTTGCCGCTCCGCACCGCCGAGGGCAGAAGCGCCCGCAAAGCCTGTTCGCGGGTACAGCAGTAATAATCCGCGATCCATGCGCCGAGTTTCGCGAGGGAGTCCGGGATTTGCGGCACATCGCCGCATATTTCGATGATTTCCTTCAGGTCGCCGCGTTCAGGACGCGGGACGAGGCGCACCACGGTCGCGGGACGCGGTTTTCGCCCCTTGCCGAACGGCACATTGACCTTCATGCCGGGCTGAATGCGCCCGATGAGGTGCGGAGGTATCAAATAATCGAAGGTCCTGTCAAGCGACAAGTTGACAAGGACCTCCGCTGCCGGAAGAGATCTGGGGTCTCCGTCTGGCATGAATCAAATAAATAAGCTTGCGCCGGGGAGACAGGCTCCCCGGCAAAGTTGTGCTCAATACGCGCTCGGGCGCTCTTACTTGATGACGCCGGTATGCGGATAGAAGAAGTTCTGGTAGTTGTTGGCCGGGGAGAGGATCCATTCCGGAGTCAGGATCGGGCCGTAGCCCCACTGGGAGCGGTTCGGATCCATCGGGTCGTTCGGGCTGCTCGGGAGCGGGAAGGGGAACGTGAGGAGCTCGAGGATGCCAACGCCCTCGCGGACCAGGAAATAGCCCACGCCGCCGATCACGCCGTAGGTGGCGCCGGCGAGGTTGCCGTCTTCAAACTGAACATGGGACATGAACGCCGGGATCTCGAAAACACCGAACGCCACGTCGCAGATGCCGCGGCCGAGCTTGCGGGTGATACGGTTCCAGAGGTTCTCGTATCCCGGCGGCTGCTCCGGAGACAGGTTCATGTTGTCGATGGCGAGAGCCTGGGTCATTCCGCCGATCATGGCGAAGAAGACGATGCTCAGGACGATTTTTTTCCACTGTTTCATTTGTTACTCCTTGCGAGGTTGTCTGAGTATGTTAATAAAAAAGTACTGGTTTTTTTCGGTTTTTGACTGGAAATTTTTGAAAACACGTTTAATATATTTCTGTATCCGTCATCAATCAAGTTGAAAACACGTTTTTTTTCGTTTTTTTTTTGAAAAATGCGTTTTTTCATCTGCAAATAACGTCTGAAAGGCCCGAAAAAATGCCCAAAAACGAAAAAAAGGCAAAAAAAAGCCAGAGTGCGGCTCTCCCGCATCCGTCTTTGACTTTGCTCTCCCGCAGCCACACCGAGTACCCGGATACCCCGGACAAGGCGAAGCTTGAAACATTCGTTAACGCCTACCCCGAACGCGACTACGAAATCCTGTTCGACTGCCCCGAGTTCACCAGCCTGTGCCCCGTGACCGGGCAGCCCGACTTCGGGCACATCCGCATCCGCTACGTGGCGGACAGGCAGTGCATCGAGAGCAAGTCCCTCAAGCTCTACCTCTATTCGTTCCGCAACCATCACACGTTCCACGAAGAAGCAGTCAACCGCATCCTGTCCGACCTCGCGAAAGCGTGCAAGCCCCGGTGGATGGAGGTCAATGGCGAGTTCCGTCCGCGCGGCGGCATCTCCCTGACCATCACGGCGACCGAGGGCAAGAAGCCCTGACCCGGACCATATCCAATTCACATACATGTATAAGGAGATATTGGAATTGAACCAGAACAACCTGTCTTTCGAGGTGATCGAAGGCGGCGGCGCGACTTCCGCGTCCGGCTTTGAAGCCGCCGGCGTCACCTGCGGACTCAAACGGAGCGGCAAGGCCGACCTCGCCCTCCTCTACTCCACGGCGCCCTGCAACGCAGCGGGCACTTTCACCTCAAATCTCTTCCCCGCCGCCCCGGTCGTCCTCTGCAAAGAACGCATCGAAGGCGGAGCGGGGATCCGCGCCGTCGTGGTGAACAGCGGCGTCGCGAACGCGTGCACGGGCGAGCTCGGCATGAAGCACGCCCTCGAAGTGACGGAACTCGCCGCGGAAGCGCTCGGCATCAACGCGCTCCAGGCCCTGTCCTGCTCCACGGGCCGCATCGGCGTCCAGCTCCCGATGGACAAGCTTGCCGCCGGGATCAAAGCGGCGGCAGCCGCGAAGAAGCCGGACGGGGGCCATGAAGCCGCGCTCGCGATCATGACCACGGACACGCGCCCGAAAGAGTGCGCCGTGAGCTTCATGGCCGGCGGGAAAAAAGTCACGGTCGGCGGCATGACCAAGGGCGCGGGGATGATCGCCCCGCACATGTACCCCGCCGTGCCGCATGCCACGATGCTCTGCTTCGTGACCACCGACGCGGCGGCGTCCAACGCCGACCTCACGAAGTTCCTTGCCGAGGCCGTCGACGTCTCGTTCAACCGCATCACGGTCGACAACGACATGAGCACGAACGACACTTGCCTCCTGCTGGCAAACGGTGCATCCGGCGCGAAAATCGCATACGACGGGTCCGAAGAGGCCGCGCTCTTCGCCGCCGCGCTCCGCCACGTGGTGCAGACGCTCGCGAAAGGCATGGTCATGGACGGCGAGGGCTCCTCCAAGTTCGTCGAAGTGCTCGTGACCGGGGCGAAAGACGCCGCGCAGGCCCATATCTGCGCGAAAGCCATCGCCGACTCCATGCTCTGCAAGACCGCCTGGTTCGGCTGCGATCCCAACTGGGGACGCATCCTCGCAGCAGCCGGCTATTCCGGTGCGCAGTTCAAACCCGAAGACGTTTCGCTGGACTACGACGACAAGCCAGTCGTCCGCGGCGGCATGGACGCAGGAACGCCGGAAGCCGAGCTCTCCGAGCTCATGAAGACCGGCAGCTTCACCGTTCACATCGACCTCGGCGCGGGCGTCGCGTCGGACGTCATGTGGACGAGCGACATCACCTACGACTATGTCAAGATCAACGCGGACTACCACACCTGATCCGCGAAGCAAAGGAACATCATCATGGAATCGAACCATAAGGAAAATCTCATCCACAAGGCGGACGTCCTCATGGAGGCGCTCCCCTACATCCAGCAATTCCGCGACTCCATCGCCGTCATCAAGTTCGGCGGCAGCGCCATGGAGGACCCGGAACTCACCGCGCGCACCATGCGCGACATCGTGATGCTGGAGGCCATCGGCATGAAAGTCGTGGTCGTCCACGGAGGCGGTAAGGCCATCACCGCGCGCCTCAAGGAGCTCAACATCGAAACGAAGTTCGTGAACGGGCTCCGCTTCACCGACGCCGCGACCATCGAGGTCGTCGACGACGTGCTGCACAACCAGGTCAACCGCAGCCTCGTGGATTCCATCCTCAAGACCGGCGGCATCGGCGCGCAAATCTCCGGCAAGAAGATCCTCCGCTGCGAGAAGATGCTTTCCCGCAACCCGATCTCCGGCGAGGAGTCCGACATCGGATTCGTCGGCCGCGTGATCGGCGTCGACGCGCGCCCCATCCTCGACGCGCTCAATTTCCGCATCATCCCGGTCATCACCCCGCTGGCAATGGATTTCCACGGCCAGCCGTACAACATCAACGCCGACCTCGCCGCCTGCGAGATCGCCGAGGCGCTCCACGCACGCAAGCTCGTCTTCCTCAGCGACGTGCCCGGCGTGCTCCGCGACCCGAAGGACGAGACTACGCTCATTTCCGAAATCCGCACGTCCGCAGTGCCGGAACTGATCGAGACCGGCGTGCTCTCCGGCGGCATGCTCCCGAAGATCCGCAGCTGCGTCAACGCCATCGAAAACGGCGTCACCCAGGTGCACATGGCAGACGGACGCCTCCCTCATTCGCTCCTGCTCGAAATCTTCACCAACACAGGCGTCGGCACCCAGATCATCAAAGGATGAATTCCAGCGTCCTCACGCACCAGACCGATCCCGTGCCCGGCGTTCCGCGCGGACGCCGGACGGGATCGTTTCCGTTGGCACTTGCCGCGGCGATCCTCTGCGCCCTGTTCACGGCATGCTCCACGCCGAGGGAATACCCCCGGACGCCGGCAGGCGCACAGCAGCTTCTTCAGGATTTCGCCGACGACTACATCGAAGACACGGACAGCGTGGGGATCGTCGCGGGCGTGATCCTGCCCGACGAAACCGAGCTCTTCGCCGTCTCCGGGCAAGCTGATGTACTGGACCCGGAGAAACAACTCACGCCCGACACCATCTTTCCGATCGGATCCCTCACGAAGAACATGGTCTTCGCGATGGTCCAGGAGCTGGAACGGGAGGGGCTCGACCTCGACATCCCCTTGAAAGACCTTGACGGCCTGGACCTGCCGCCGGAATACGACGCCGTCACCGTCCGCGACCTGCTCCTGCACCGGTCCGGCCTTCCGCGCGAAAGCTACACGCTCACCAACCTCTGGCCGGTCATCGCCGCCGAGATCTGGGACGGAAACGTCTACGAGGACTACGTGACGCGCGAAGGACTGCTTGAGACGCTCGCGAACTCCGAATGCCGTTCCGCCGTCTCGAATCCGCGCAGCCGTTACAGCAACCTCGGATACGGGCTGCTCGGACTCGCGCTGGAATCCCTCACGGGCGAAACCGTCCCCGAACTCATGGAACGCACCATCATCAAGCCCTGGGGACTCCGCGACACCTCATTCGGCGCGCCGGAGGGAAAGGACAGCCGCATCGTCGGGACGCATTCCGGCGACATCCCGTTCTTCTGGTTCCGCGGTCGCCACGTGCGCTCGCACGACCTCGGCGAAGGGCTCCGCACCGCGGGCGGCGTGTGGTCCAGCGCGTCCGACCAGATGCGATGCCTCCGCAAATACCGCGAAGGATTCCTGGCAATGGACCGCGAAGAGCCTTTCAGCGGCCCGATGGGCGAAACCGAGGTGCATTACAATTATTACCTCGTCGAGTCCCCTGCGGGGCACCGCTGCCTCATCCGCTACGGCATGACGTTCGGCGTAGCCTCATTCTTCGGCATCGACCTCGACACGCACACCGCCATCCTTATCCTCCGCAACAACTGCGACTGGCCGGACGACGTCGGCATGGATCTGCTGGAACGCCTGGAACGGCTCATCCCGGATGCGGAGTCATGGCACGCCGAAATCGCCGGAAACGTTCAGGGCGACTGAACCGGCACACCAAAGAGACCGCGGGACCGCGACCGCTGCAAATCCGAGGTAGGAAATATGTTTTGCTGACAGGGTCAGTCTTTATGGAAAAAAAAGAGCCGCCGGAGACGGGAATGAAGTCTCCGGCGGTTTGCTGTTTGATGATGAAGCGAATCAGTATTCAGCCATGCCGAGGCCGCGGCGCAGGACGATGGAGGCGCCGTCCTTGTCCGTGCCGACCGCGAGGATACGCGGGGACGTGGTGTCGGCGGAGATGGTTCCGGCAGCAGCGTTGGCGGGGTTGAACGCGGGCGAGAAGTCGCCGGCTTTGAGCTTCGTGACGTCGGTCACGGGCTTCTTCGTGATGAGCACGGACATCCCCTTGTCGGTGTTGACGGAAATGAGGATGCGGCCGCCGCGGAGTTCCATGGCGATCGGGTTTTCACCCTTCAGGCCGATCTGCTTCGCGAGCTCGGCGGAGTGGATCTGCTTGCCGCTCTTCAGGTTGAGGTAGCCGAAGATGGAATCAGGATACGGCAGGATCCTCTGGCTGGGAGCGCGGAGCGACCAGGTCTGGAACTGGTCTTCGGTGGCGTAGATGTAGTTCTCGCCGTCCTTGTCGAAGACGCTGGCGACAACGACGCCGGCGGGATTGGGCTGCATGCCGGTCGGCGCGGGCGCGATCTGGGCGATGGTGGGACGGACGCAGTCCTTGCCGTTCACGGCGCACAGCTGAGCGGGAGTCTCGCTCCAGGTCTCGCCGTCGTCGTCGCTGGTCACGTACTTGATGACGCGGGATCCGCCGCCTTCGTCGGTGGAGAAGACGCACACGAGGCGTTTACTGTCGAGGCGGATGACGTACGGATCGGAGACGGTGCCCTTTTCAGGCTTGTAGATGGTGCGGACGTCCTTTTCCCAGGCGATGCCGTCCTTGTACTGGAAACGGTCGCCGAGGTCGCGGCCGTACATGGCGGCTGCATCGACCACACCCCAGAACGCCGGTTTCGGCTTGTTCTGGCGGTCGAAGAGCAGCGGAGCGTTGCGGCGTCCGCCGAAAGGATAGCCGTCAAGCCAGGAACCGTTGTCGGTGAGGCCCCAGAGGGTCACGGCGACGATGCGGTCGCGGTATTTCAGGAAGAGCGCGTAGGCATCGCGGTAGCGGTCGCGGAGGTCCTGCTGGACGAGCGCGGGGAGAACGCCGTTCGGATAGGGGTTCGGGTTGCGGCGGTCACGCGGCAGGATGTCGATGTCGAGCTCGGAGATCAGGATGTCGCAGCCGGTGCTGAGGAACGCCTGGATGGTGCGTTCGACCTGGTCCATGTCCGGGTCGGTGTAGCGCCAGTGGCACTGCATGCCGATGTAGTCGACGAGCTTCTTGTCCTTGTTGACCTCGTTCACGAGGCGGACGATGCCGTCGCGCTTGGCGGCCAGGTCGGTGTCGAAGTCGTTGTAGACGAGCTTGGCGGTCGGATCGGCCTCGCGGGCGGTTTCGAACGCGATCTTGACGTAGTCGGGACCGACGATGTTGTACCAGAAAGATTTGCGCATGGAGCCGTCCTGCACGACAGCTTCATTCACCACGTCCCACACGTGGAATTTTTCCTTGTCGTGGGCGATGCGGGTGCGGATGTGGTTCTGCATGCGCTTGATAAGGGTGGCGCGGCCCTGTTCGCCGGGCTGGAGGTCGCGGTACACCCATCCGGGCGTCTGCTGGTACCACACGAAGCAGTGGCCGTGCAGCTGCATGTCGTACTGCTGCGCCATGCGGACGAGGCCGTCGCCGCCGCCCCAGTTGAAGTTGCCTTCGGAGCGTTCGACGCTTTCCCACTTCATGGCGTTGTCCGCCACGACGCGGTTGAAGTGCTTGCCGGCGAGTTTGCCCGTGAAAGAGTCGGGCTGGGCGAAACCGAGCGCGACGCCGCAGAGGAAGTCGTCTTTGAAGATGTCACGAAGCGCGGGCTCGTCGCCGAGCTCCTGCTGCTGGCCGCCGCCGAAGCCGCCGAAGCCGCCAAAGCCGCCGCCAAAGCCGCCGCCGAAGCCGCCGCCGAAGCCGCCGCCGAAGCCGCCACCGAAGCCGCCGCCGAAGCCGCCACCGAAGCCGCCGCCGAAACCGCCGGGCATTCCGCCGCCCATGCCTCCTCCCTGGGGGAACTGGGCAAGAGCGATGATGGCGGGCAGAGCAGTCAGCGCTGCCGCGATGATGAGGGGGGTACCGTAGCGTTTTTTCATGCTGGTGATCCTTTATGGGCGGGATGGGAACCGCCTGTTTTTGAGGTTGAAAAGAAAAGACTGTATGGTTTTATGCTCTTAATATACGATGGTTATGGCGGAATTCAAATGGAAATATGGAAAAAAACATGTAGTATTTGTCATTAATTGAAAAGAGGCGAAACAATGCTGGGTCTGGCGATTTGAACGGAAAGAACGTTACTTCCCCTGTGATCCGGCTGAAAAAAAGGTGAAAACGGTTGTTTTTCGTTCAGTTTTTAAACATATGCTATTGACTTTTTGGCTTAATTGCAGTATTTTACTTCATTGATCTGCTGGAATCCGGGCTTTCCCCCTCAATACGAGCCCGGATCCCACCGAATAATCACAACCAATCACTTTTCATGGAGGAACCATCATGAAAAAAAGCATCTGTATGCTCGGCTGCGCCATGCTCGGCGTGCTGGTTGCATGCTCCACCGACTCCGCTTCGAAACCTGCCGATCCGGCGCTCGTGGCGGCCGCCGAAGCGGCGGTGATCACCGAGAGCGAACCCCTGACCGCCCAGATCCAGCAGCAGTTCGGCAGGGAACTTCGGATCCTGAACGACAACAACATGAAGCGGGAGACCATCAAGGATGCCGACGGCAGCATGTGGTATTGCCAGGGCGTCTATAACGAAGACCTGCCCGGCAAGCCCGCCATCCTCGTCTTCCTGCACGGCATCGGTGAACGCGGCAATGAGAACCTCGCCTCCATCCGCCTCGCCGTCCCCGATATCGTGAAGCAGATCAAGGACGCCAAGCAGAAAGTCATCCTGATCGCTCCCGAATGCCCCAGCAACCAGCTCTGGGCGCCGCTCCATCGCGGCGGCACCGGCGCGAAACTGACCGAGAAGCCAGCACAGGCGCTCGGCCTGGTCCCCGTCCTCATCCAGAAGAAGATCAAAGAGTTTGACGCCGATCCCGACCGCGTCTATATCACCGGCCTCTCCATGGGCGGCTACGGCACTTGGGACCTCATTTCCCGTTACGGCACCGACCTCTTCGCGGCGGCGATGCCCTGCTGCGGCGGCGGTGACCCCGCTCAGGCGGAAAAGATGAAAGACCTCCCGATCTGGATCTTCCACGGCGGAGCCGATCCGACCGTGCCCGTGATGCTTTCCCGCCGCATGTATGCCGCGCTGAAAGAAGCCGGCAACGACGACGTGTTCTACAAGGAATACCCCGGCGTGCAGCATGACTGCTGGACCCAGACCTATCAGAATCCCGAATCCTGGAAGTGGCTCTTCTCGCAGAAGCGCGGCGTCAAGTCCGACATCCGCCCGGAACAGGGCGAAGTCGTGAAAGTCACGCAGGAAGAGTTTGAGTCCGCCGGCGGCTTCGGCGGCGGTCGCGGCGGCGGTCGCGGCGGTCAGGGCGGCCAGCGTCCTGCAGGTCAGGGCCAGGGCGGCCAGCGTCCCGCCGGTCAGGGCATGGGCCAGGGCGGCCAGCGTCCTGCCGGTCAGGGCATGGGCCAGGGCGGCCAGCGTCCTGCCGGTCAGGGTCAGGGCGGCTTCGGCGGCGGCCAGGGCGGCCAGCGTCCTGCAGGTCAGGGCCAGGGCGGCTTCGGCGGCGGTCAGGGCATGGGTCAGGGCGGCTTCGGCGGCGGCATGGGCCAGGGCGGCCAGCGTCCCACCGGTCAGGGCATGGGCCAGGGCGGCCAGCGTCCCACCGGTCAGGGCCAGGGCTTCGGCGGCGGTCAGGGCATGGGTCAGGGCGGCTTCGGCGGCGGCATGGGCCAGGGCGGCCAGCGTCCTGCCGGTCAGGGTCAAGGCGGCCAGCGTCCTGCAGGTCAGGGCCAAGGCGGCTTCGGTGGCGGTGCTCCTGCTGGCGGCGCTCCTGCCGGTGGCATGGGCGGCTTCGGCGGTGGCATGGGCGGCTTCGGCGGCGGTGCTCCCGCTGGCGGCATGGGCGGCTTCGCTGGCGGCATGGGCGGCTTCGGCGGCGGCATGGGCGGCTTCGGCGGCGGCATGGGCGGCTTCGGCGGCGGCATGGGCGGAATGCCCGGCGGCCAGGCGCAAGGCGGACCGCGTGCCACGGTCAACACCGTCAGCGAGATTCAGGAAAAGTACCCGGATGAATACAAGGCTGCACAAGCGCTCCGCCAGAGCGATCCCGCTGCCTATCGCGCGAAACTGCGTGATCTCCAGCAGAAGCTCACCGGGTCCAACTGATTCGGCTCCAGAGCTGAAAAAGCATATCTCGAATCGCCTCCGGCATTAAACCGGGGGCGGTTCTTTTTATGCCGGGGAAGCCGTTCCGATTCCTCTCTATGTGAGGTGATATCGTCCGAAATGCGATGTTTTTTCCGTTTCCGGCTTGTTTTTCCCGGAAATGGCAATATATTAACTTTAGCCTTTTCACCCTAACCCTTAACAAGGAGTACAACAATGGCTGCAAAAGTCGATAAGAGCAAATGCGCCGGCTGCGAATCCTGCGTCGGAGCCTGCCCCGTCAACGCGATTTCCATGAAAGACGGCGCTGCCGAAGTCAACGAAGCCGATTGCGTCGGCTGCGGCGCCTGCGCTGGCGAATGCCCCTGCGAAGCGATCACGGTTGAGTAATCGATCCTGCCGTTTTCGTGCAAGAAAACCCGGCCGTTCAGCCGGGTTTTTTTATGCCAGCGTACCAAAGAAAACGCCTCCGAAGTCTTTCCGGCTCCGGAGGCGTGAATTGTTTTGAGAATTTGGCGCAGTCACTTCTGGATGAGGCCGAGCCACTCCTGGAAGACGGGTGCGATCTTGATGAAAAGCGGGGTGAAGACGACGGCGACCATGCTCATGAGCTTCACGAGGATGTTCAGGGCGGGACCGCTGGTGTCCTTGCAGGGGTCGCCGACGGTGTCACCGATGACGGCAGCGCCGTGAACGGGGTTCTTGGTGCCGTCCGGGAGCTTCTTGCCGCCGAAATTGCCCTTTTCGATGTGTTTCTTGGCGTTGTCCCAGGCGCCGCCGGCGTTGTTCAGCATGCAGGCGAGTGAGAATCCGCAGGTGAGGCCGCCGATGAGCAGTCCCATGATGCCGGGCACGCCGAGGATCAGTCCGGTGGCAACGGGGATGACGATGGCGAGGAGCGCGGGGAGCATCATCTCGTGCTGGGCACCCTTGGTGGAGATCGCGACGCAGCGTGCGTAATCGGGCTTGCCTGTGCCGTCCATGATGCCGGGGATGGTGCGGAACTGGCGGCGGACCTCTTCGACCATGCGTCCGGCAGCGCGGCCCACGGCTTTCATGGTGAGCGCGCAGAAGACGAACGCCATCATGGCGCCGAGGAAGCAGCCGCAGAGGAACATCGGATTCATGACGTTGATCTTGAAGAAGTCGACGAGGATGGCGAAATGGTCGGAGTCGAGAGCGAGCTTCGCCTTGACCTCGAGCGGGAACGCATCGAACTTGCTGCCCCAGATCTCGATCTCCTGGATCTCGGCGGCGAGGAGCGCCATGGCGGTGAGCGCGGCGGACCCGATGGCGAAGCCCTTGCCCGTGGCCGCGGTGGTGTTTCCGAGCATGTCGAGCGCGTCGGTGCGTTCACGGACGTGCGGCGGGAGCGCGGACATTTCGGCGTTGCCGCCGGCATTGTCGGCGATGGGGCCGTAGGCGTCGGTGGCAAGCGTGATGCCGAGCGTGGCGAGCATGCCGACGGCGGCGAATCCGATGCCGTAGAGACCGAAGATGGTGCCCTTGGTGAAGCCGCCCGCGCTGGCAAACGCGCAGATGATGGCGATGACGGTGGCGATGACCGGGATCGCGGCGGAGAGCATGCCGAGCGAAAGCCCGTCGATGATGGTGGTGGCGGGCCCCATCTGCGCCTGCGCGGCGAGTTCCTTGGTCGGGCCGTATTCGTCCGAGGTGTAATATTCCGTGCTGTAGCCGATCACCACGCCGGCGAGCAGGCCGGAGACGATGGCGCCGAACACGCCCCAGGTGATGATGCCGCACGCGGCCAGGATGCCGCACGCGACGAGGATCAGGACGGAGCTGCCCCAGGTGCCGAGGCGCAGCGCGCGGAGCAGCGTGCCCATGCTCGCGCCTTCCTTGCATCGGACCGCGAAGATGCCGATGAGGGACAGCACCACGCCGATGCCCGCCACGATCATCGGGGCGTTCACGTAGGTCACGGTGGTCTTCAGCGCGGCGGGGATGGCGGCGCCGAGCGCAGCGGTGGAGAGGATGGAGCCGCAGTAGGATTCGTACAGGTCCGCGCCCATGCCGGCGACGTCGCCGACGTTGTCGCCCACGTTGTCCGCGATGGTCGCCGGGTTGCGCGGGTCGTCCTCGGGAATGCCCGCCTCGACCTTGCCGACGAGGTCGGCGCCGACGTCAGCGGCCTTGGTGTAGATGCCGCCGCCGACACGGGCGAAGAGCGCCTGGGTGGACGCGCCCATGCCGAACGTCAGCATGGTGGTCGTGATCTCGACAAACTTGTGCGTGACGTCGAATCCGGGCGCGACGAGCTGGAGCCCGAAGAGGGAGAGCCCCTGCGCCATGTGTTCCGGCGTGTAGACGAGGCGGTCCAGGATGAAATACCACGCTGTGATGTCAAAGAGCCCGAAGCCGACCACGGCAAGCCCCATGACCGCGCCGGACCGGAACGCGACCTGAAGTCCCTTGTTCAGGCTTTCGCTCGCGCCCTGCGCCGTGCGACTGGAGGCGCTGGTGGCGGTCTTCATGCCCACGAAGCCGCAGAGGCCGGAGAAGAAGCCGCCGGTCAGGAACGCGACCGGGACGAAGGGATTCTGGAGCTTCAGGATGGACAGCACCGCGAAAATGACGAACAGAATAGCGAACACGATGCCGACGCGGGAATACTGCTGGCGCAAATATGCCATCGCGCCGTCTCGCACGTATCCAGCGATATCCTCCATGCGCTCGTTGCCTTTGCTGGAGCGTTTCATCAGGATGTAGCAGAGAAGGGCGGAAAGAAGCGCGACGACGGAGCAGATGGGGGCGATCCACCAAATGCCGCCTACACCGTTAGGTACGGATCCGAACATGATTACCTCCGGTTGTTAAGCTGGATGCTCAGAAAAATTTGTGTTTCTATAAGATACATCTGAAAGATGTATTTTTCAAGCGGAACGCACTATTTTTCAGGCGCAAAACATAAGAGCCGCAAGGGGAAACACGGTAAAGGCTTTGCTTCCTCGTGCCGGAGCGCAGCCCGGCACTACCGCAGTGGAGGCTCAGCTTCCTTAGGAACAAGGGGCACCGGGGAGTCTTTCTTGTGGAAAAAGTCCTGTTCCCAGGCGTATTTTTCGCCCCGGTAACAGCTCATGCGCTGGGTGTAGCGGTAGCGGACGCCCTCGAAGAAATAGTAGCCGAGCTCGTGATGACGGAGGAGATAACGGAAATCGCGCGCCGATTCGGCGGCGAATCCGAGGAAAACGCGAAAGAACGACGGGCGTTTGCCGTAGAGCATGCCGTTCGCGATGCCCTCGTTGTAGAAGCGTTTGCGGAGGATTTCCGGCGTATAGTTGTGCGAATGGACCACGGCGGCATCCGCGGCATAAACGATGCGGAGTCCGGATTCCCGGATGCGGAGCGCCCAGTCGATGTCCTCCGAGTACTGGAATGCCGGATTGAAGCGGATTTGGCGCGCGACGTCTGTCCGGACCGCGGAGAAGACCAGCGAGAACATGAATCCCCACGAGGCGGCGATGGTGCCGTCGCCGAATGCGCGTTCGTAGTCCTTGCGGACGAGCGGCAGGGCGTCTTTGCGGGGAAGCTGGTTGCCGTAGACCGCGCCGGACTGCGGGTCCCGGAGAGGCGCCACGATGCGTTCCACGGCGTCGTACGAGCACGGGACGGCATCGGAATTATTGAAGACGATGTATTTGCCGTGCGCGGCGTCGATGGCGCGGTTCAGGACGCGCGGGGGATTGTACGTCTGGCCGTCCCACGGCACGATCGTTACTTCCGGGAACGCGGCGGCGGCTTCCAGCGTGCCGTCGGTGGAATTGTCATCGAACAGCAGGATCTCCATGCGGTCGGCGACCGTCTGTGCGCTCAGCATGGAGAGCGTGTCGCGGATGAGGTCGCGGTCGTTGTGGGAACGCACGACGACGGAGATTTCGACCGGATTCTGCCGCGATTCTGGCATGGTCGTCACGATCCGGCGGCTTTGAGTTCAAACGCGCCCTGTTTCATCAGGCGGAAGAAATCGGCGATCTCGCGCGGATGCTGGGGCAGTTCGCGGACGGAAAGGATGCACGCGGCGGAGTCGCGGTCGTCGGGCGAGAATCCGTGCATGCCGGGGATGGGCTTGTTTCCCATGTCGCTCGGCACGAGCTGCACGCCCGGGTCGAGCAGGAAGATCTCGTCGCCGTACGCGCCGTCGGCGAAATCGACGTTGAGGGCGGATTTTTCTTCCGGGGAAAGCCAGTGGCCGGGCGCACCCTCGGCGGCATCCATGATCGGCTTGCGCGCTTCGGGCTTCAGGAACCACACGCGGAGCATGGTGGAGTCGTATGCGGCGATGTAGTCGCGCCCGAACTTGAGCGGAAGCGCCTCGAGTTTCGCTTTCAGGTCGGTTTCGCCTTTCAGCGGCGTCATGCCGTGGTCGGAGAAAATGCAGAAATCGACCTCGCGGAAATGTGCGCGCGCGGTTTTCAGCAGATCGCGCACCTTGCCGGAAAACGCTTCGAGATGCTTGGCGACGACGTCCGGTTCGTGAACGTGGAAATGCAGCATGCCGTCCAATCCCGCCGTGTAGATGAAGAAAAACTCCGTCTTCTCCTCCTCCAGCAGCTTTTTCGCTGCGGCGATGTTCTGGTCGTCGTTCAGATGCCAGTTCGAGATATGGAACGCCACGCCGGATTCCGTGAGGACGTCCCGCAGGTTCTTCACCGGGGCCAGGCCGTGCGAGGCAAAGATGTCCTGTTTCTCGCAGTAGTCGAAGAACGGCAGGCGGGCATACGGGACGCGGTAAAGGTTGAAGTACCCCGTATATTTCAGGCGGCGTCCCATCCACATGCTCACGCGGTGGCGGATGCGGTGGTTGTCGAAAATGAACGAGGGATGCAGGAAAGGATGCAGGAACCGGAAACAGGAAAACGGGGATCTCGCTCCCTTCGGGCGGAAGAAAAAGCTGAAATGGCCGTGCTTCGTGGGGGGTTCGCCGGTCAGGATCGTCGGGACGCAGGTCGAGGAATAGCCGAACTGCGTGCGGACGGGAAGCCGCACGGGAAACTCGTCTGTCATGAACCTGTAGCGCTGGACGATCTCATACCCGAGCGCATCACTGAACATATATATTTTAACACGGTCCTTCATCACTGACCTTAATTCCAGAATAAGATGGGAAAAGAGTATTTAAATATACAGCAACCGAGGATAAAATCAAGCGCGAAATCAATGATAACGCTCAATTATAACGCTTCCAAAGCCGAATGAACGTCTCCGTGTCTCGGTCCGGGTCCAGCAGGCAGGTAGTCAGAAGGCGCAGGAGCTTGACGCGGGGATGGACCGCCAGCGGGAAAAGCAGCGAAGGCAGACGCGGCGTACTGCAAAGCGTGAGGATCATGGACTTGAGGGAACGCGGTCCGAATCTTGCGATGCGGCAGGCGGAATAATGCGCGTCGGCGGAGGCGATCTCCCCGGTGATCTCCGTGGCGGCAAGCGTAACGGAGCGGAGCCAGCAGTCCAGGAGATAAGCGTAATCCGGTTTCTTCACTGTTCCCGGGGCATATTTGAACGCCAGCGCGGCCTCGTATGCCGAAATCAGCCAGGACGCCTCGTAATACTTGCGGAGCGCTTCCAGACGTTCCGTCCCCGTGCCGTGGTAGTCGTGATGCACGATCAGGATCGCGTCCCCGCAGCCAAGCGCGGCTTTGTGAAGGTTGCGCTGCACGAAATCGGCCTCGGCGGGATCGGAGGCGCGCTGGCGGGCGAACAGAAGCCCGGCACCCCGGTTCAGAAGCAGGCGGGCGGCCTCGGTCCACGGCAATTCGGAGAACGGACGGCGCGGAGCGTCATCGAAAATGCGTTCGTCGCCGAAAATGATCCGGCATCCGGCGAAAAGCTCCTGGATCATGAGGGTGTCCGCATCCTTGTAAAGCGTCTTCAGCGATTTGACGCAGCAGAAATCGATCTCGATGGAGAGTTTTCCTTTCCACTCCGCCGAAATGCCGTCCAGCAGGGCACGAAGCTCCGGGTCCGGCTTCTTCCCGTTCATCACCACGAAGAAATCCATGTCGTTGTACGGCATGCCGTCCGGTGTGGCTCCGCCTTCGCCGCGCCCGTAGCCGCCGCCGAGCGCGACGGCGCGGATGGCGGCGGATGCCGGCGAGGCGGTGAGGGAGGCGCGGATGCCTTCGATGGCTTCCGCGATGTGTTGTTCGACACGGGGATCGGCGTTTTTTGAGTAGGACATGGTCGGAAAGATGAGGTTTGGGGGGATCAGGTGCGGGAACAGTTGGGCGGAAGCGCCGGATCGCGGCCGAATTCCTTGCGGTAAAGGCGGATGGCGGTGCGGAGGACGTCCGGCCAGAGCTTCGCATCCAGGGTGCCCGCGCGCGGCGTGTAAGCGGCAATGAAGCGCAGGGCGTCGCGCCGGGAAAGCCCGCAGTCCATGGCGGAGAAGAAGATCCCGGCGAGATCCTTGACGCGGTAACGACGCCGGATATGCGGGCGGATCTGGGCGCGGTGGAGGTCGATCACGTGGAGCTTGATCCTCTTTTCATGAATCGAGGCGGGGTCCAGCAGGAAATGGCAGAGATAGCAGTCGCGGTGGTTCAGGCCGCTTCCGTGCATGCGGGCACAGGTCGTTGCCAAAGCGCGGATGATGCGGTGCCTGAGTCCGGACGGCGGCGGGTTCGTCTTCCAGTCCCGGCAGAAATCCTCCAGCGAGACCATGCCGACGAGGTCCTCCGTGACCAGAAACGATTCCATGGCGGCGGGATTCGAGCCGCGTGCGCCGAACGCGCAGGCGGTCATGGTCGGGACGCCGAGCTTGGTCAGCAGGGAGATGGCGAGATATTCGTTGGCGGACCCGACGACAGGGAGCTTGAACTGGATGAGGTTTTTCCAGATCTCGCCCCAGCCGATGGGGCCGTGGAGCTTGATGAAGTAGGATTTGCCGTCCATGCGGAAGCGCATAGTCTTGCGGTTCTTGACGTCGCGGAAGACTTCCCCGGTCACGGCGAACGCGCTGGCAAACGGGTCCTTTCCCCAGGCTTTCTGAAAAGTCTCGTTGAAGTAAAGCTTTTCCATGGGAATCTCGCTCGGATCACGGCATGTCCGGCCGGACCGTGACGTTGCCTTTCGAGTCGGTCATGTACGTGGGCGCTTCGTCCGGCGGCAATTCACGCGGGTCGGTGGCGGCTTCCTCCGGGTCGCCCGTCGCCCGGACCAGGACCTCAAACGACTTGGACGGGTCCTTTTTCTCCCAGCCGCGTTTGTAGTCCAGCGCGATCCCGCAGATGCCCGGCCCGATGACCCGGTAGGCGAAATAATGCAAGCCGCTCCGGCTGCCAAGAGAAGAATCGGGGTCGGACACGAAGCGATCGCCTTTCTCCGCGATGATCTGCACGTCGCCCGCGCCGTGGCGCGGATACCATCCGTACCCGGACGGCCCGTCCTCGCCCAATGCCACCAGGATCGTGTCGCCAACGCGCAGGCCAAGTGTCCTGCCGGAATCCGATTCCGTGAGGAACACCTGCTGCGGGGAACGGCAGGACACCGTCAGGCAGGCGGCGAGAGCCGAGAGGAAAAGGCAGATCGTGAACCGGAAAGATATCATGGGATGCCTTCAAAAACCGTGCGGAACGGGACCGTGCTCAGTTGCCCGCCATGATGTCCGCGGCGTCGGCTTCGGGCGTGGAAATGGGCTTGACGCCATAGTCGCGCGTGAGGACTTCGAGGATGCCGGGCGAGAAGAAGGCGGGGAACGTGGGACCGAGGCGGACGTTCTTGAATCCGAGCGTGAGAAGCGCCAGGAAGACCGCGATGGTCTTCTGTTCGTACCAGGAGAGGACGAACGAGACCGGGAGCTTTTCGAGCGTGCGGATGCCGAGGGCGTTCTGGAGTTCCAGCGCAATGCGGATAATGGAGTAGGCGTCGTTGATCTGCCCCACATCCATGACGCGCGGGATGCCGTTGATCTTGCCGAGGTCGAGCTTGTTGAAGCGGTATTTCGCGCCGCCCGCAGCCAGGATGATCGTGTCGGCGGGAAGCGCCTTCACGAGCTCCGTGTAGTATTCGCGGCGTTCGTCGCGGCCGTCTTCGCCCGCGATCACGATGAACCGGCGGATGCTGCCGCTTTCGATGTACCGGGCGATCTGGTTGATGACGGAGCAGACCTGATGATGGCCGAACCCTGCCATGGGGCCGGGGACCAGCGGGCCGGATTCAGACTCGGTGGGCGGCGGAAGCGTCCTGGCAAGCTCGATGACGGCGGAGAAATCTTTCTGCATGCCGATGTGGCGGTGCGTGATGTGGGGGATGCCCTTGCAGCCGACCATGCCAGTGGTGAAGATGCGCCCGCGGTAGGCGTCCTGCACCGGCGTGATGCAGTTCGAGTTCACGACGATCGGACCGTTGAACGAGGCGAAATCCTGCGCCTGCGTCCACCACGAGCCGCCGTAGCCGCCTTTCAGGTTCGGGTATTTCCTGAGCGCGGGATAGGTATTGGCGGAGAGCATGTCGCCGTGCGTGTAGACGTCGACTTCGGCGTGTTCCGTCTGGATCAGGAGTTCCTCGAGGTCTTTCAGGTCCTGCCCGGACATCAGGATGGCGGGATTGGAGCCCGCGGCGAACGGGATATGGCAGATCGCGGGCGAGCCGTAGGTGTCGGTGTTCGCTTCGTCCAGCAGCGCCATGGCGATGGATGCGATGCGGCCGCACTCGACGATGAGCAGCGCGAGGCGTTCATGCGTCGTGTCGGGCTTGGCGGTGGCGGAAAGTGCCTTGATGATGAAGTTGTAGATGGCGTTGTCCTCGTATCCGAGGGCGAGCGCGTGGAACGTGAAGGCGCAGACGCCTTTGAGGCCGTAGATCAGGAATTCGCGGTAGCTGCGCTCCTCGGGATCGTCGACGGAGAGGATGGAAGGATCGGGCGTCTGGACGTCGGAATCAAGTGTGCGGAGCGCGCGTTTCGCCTCGTCGATCAAGGCGTAGATGCGGTCGGGGTTGAAATTGGTATCGGTAAGCGTGGCGGACATCGCGCGAACGATGAACCGGCTGAATTCACGTGTCACATTGGTGCGGCCTTCAAGCGTCAGCGCGACGGCTTTGAGCTCGGCGATGAGCCGGTCCTGGAGATTGGCGGTCTCGGACGTCTCGCCGCAGCGGCCGCTTGACGTGCACCCTTTGTTGCCGAAAGCCTCCTGGCACTGGTAGCAGAACATCGATCCTTCCATCGGGGTTGTCTCCTTAAATAAGATATATTAAAATTGAGGTTGTCTGTTGAAAACGGGAATATCCCGGATGTATTTTACACGCTGGAACCCGTTTTGTCAAATCGTTTCCGGAGAAAACACAAAGGATTTGCGAAAAACTTCGTTCTCCGGGCATGTGCTCTCGCGGAGCCGCGCACTGAATCGGCACACACCGTGTGTGCTCCCGCGCAGCAGAGCACAGAATCGCCACACGAAGTGTGTGCTCCCGCGCAGCTGAGCACTGAAACGGCACGCGAAGTGTGTGCGCGGGCGGAGCCGCGCACTGTATCAGACTGCTATGTCAGGCTTTCTTCGCGATCTTGGACCAGGAATCCTTCAGCGCGACCGTGCGGTTGAACACGGGGTGCTCCGGCGTGTGGTCTTTCGGATCGGAGAAGAAATATCCGATGCGCTCGAACTGCACGTGCGTGGCCGGCGGAAGCGCGGCGAGGCCGGGCTCGATGCGGCATTTCGCGACTTTCAGGGATTCCGGGTTCAGGTAGCTCTTCCAGTCGGCGTCTTCGGGGATGGCGGAGAGGTCCGGGATCGTGAAGAGCTTGTCGTAGAGGCGGACTTCCGCCTCAAGCGACTGGTCGGCGGAAACCCAGTGGATCGTGCCCTTGACCTTGCGTCCGTCGGGTGCGTTGCCGCCCTTCGTGGCGGGGTCGTAGGTGGCGTGAAGCTCCACGATCTCGCCGTTTTTGTCTTTCACGAACGAGGTGCAGGTCACGAAATAGGCGCTGCGGAGGCGGACTTCCTTTCCGACCGCGAGGCGGTGGAACTGCTTGACCGGATTCTCCATGAAGTCGTCGCGCTCGATGTAGAGCGTCTTCGAGAACGGGACCTTGCGGGTGCCGGCGGCGGGGTCTTCCGGGTTGTTCACGGTTTCGACTTCCTCGACCTGGCCCTCGGGATAGTTGTCGATCACGAGCTTGAGCGGGTTCATGACCGCCATGGCGCGGCGCGCGGTCCTGTTCAGGTCGTCGCGGACGCAGTGGTCGAGCAGTTCGATCTCGGTGAGGCTGTTGAACTTGGTGACGCCGATTGTCTCGCAGAAGTCGCGGATGGCGGAAGCCGGGATGCCGCGGCGGCGCATGCCGCAGATGGTGGGCATGCGGGGGTCGTCCCAGCCGTTCACGAGGTTGGTCTTCACGAGTTCGAGAAGCTTGCGCTTGCTCATGACGGTGTAGGTCAGGTTCAGGCGCGCGAATTCGATCTGCTGCGGCTTGCAGGGGGTGTCAAGCGTGTTCAGGATCCAGTCGTAGAGCGGGCGGTGGATTTCGAACTCAAGCGTGCAGATCGAGTGCGTGATGCCCTCGATGGCGTCCTCCAGGCAGTGCGCGAAGTCGTAAAGCGGATAGATGCACCATTTCGAGCCCGTGTTGTGGTGGTCTGCGTGGCGGATGCGGTAGATGGCGGGGTCGCGCATGTGGATGTTCGGCGAGCTCATGTCGATGCGGGCGCGAAGCACCTTGCTGCCGTCCGGGAACTCCCCTGCCCTCATGCGCTCGAAGAGGTCCAGGTTTTCCTCGATGGTGCGAAGGCGTCCCGGGGGTTCCTTGCCCGGCTCGGTCAGCGTGCCGCGGTATTCCTTGAACTCCTCTTCCGTGAGGTCGCAGACGTATGCCTTCCCCATCTTGATGAGCTGAACCGCGTACTGGTACATCTGGTCGAAATAATCGGACGCGTGGAAGAACCTGTCTTCCCAGTCGGCGCCGAGCCATTTCACGTCCTCCAGGATGGATTCGACGTATTCGGTGTCCTCTTTCACGGGGTTGGTGTCGTCGAGGCGCAGGTTGAACTTGCCGCCGAACTTCTGCGCAGTGCCATAGTTCAGGCAGATGCTCTTGGCGTGCCCGATGTGGAGATAGCCGTTCGGTTCCGGCGGGAAACGCGTCTTGACAGCGCCGCCGTTCTTGCCGGCGGCGAGGTCGGCGCGGATGATCTCGTGGATGAAATTGTCGGGGAGGTTGATTTCGGTTTCGCTCATGTTGGTTGCTCCGTATTCAAATCCGGTCAGAAACGTTTTAATCTATTAGTATAGCACGGTTGCGGTCGGCTTTCAAGCGGGAATCCTGAAGTTCAGCAAAAGTTGACCAGGAGGACCTCCGGCGGACAGCAGATGCGCGCATGGAACCAGGTTGCTCCGATCCCCGCGCACACATACATCTCGGCCCCTTTCGTGCCGTGCCGGTATGCGCCGTACTCGAAGCGCTTGCCGAACCGCGAGGATGTCATGACGGCTCCGTATCCGGGGAGCCTGAACTGCCCGCCGTGCGTGTGGCCGCAGAGAATCAGCGGCGCGCCCTCCAGCATGTCGGGCGGGAGCATCGCCGCCGCCGTGTCGGGATTGTGCGAGAGGACGCAGACATTATCGGATTCCGGTATTGCGGCAGCGGTTGACAGGCCGCCGCCTTCCTTGGCGTCGTCCAGCCCGTGGAACAGAAGTCCGTCCGCGTCCGCCGTCTCGTTCAGCAGCAGCCGGAACCCGGCGCTGCCGAAAAGCTCGCGCCAGCGTTCGACGGGAAGCCATTTGCGGCGGAGTTCCCAGTTGCCGCATACGGCGAATTTGTGCGGACAGGCGGGAATCGTGCGCAGGAATTCCAGGGATTGTCCGATCCAGGCGGCTTCTCCGGCGAGGTCCCCGCCGAATGCGATGCAGTCCGGCATCGGGATCGATTCGAAAAGCTCATGAAACGCATTCGTCAGCCATGCCGTCCCGCCGCCCTGCTGCACAAACGGGAAAAAACCGCGTATTCCGGCGGTGCGGATGTGCGTGTCCGAGAAAAACAGGATGGTGCGGCCCGCCAGACGCGGCTTGGAAACGCGGATGCAGCGGATGCGGAGTCCGGACGGCAGAACGCGGGTTTCCGTGACGAGCGACGGGTCAGGATGCCAAAGCTGGGCGCCCGTGCGCTGCTCCACGGTCAGGACCGTTTTCTTTTGCCGGACGTAGATCCGGGACCGGAATGGAGAGCCGCTCGACATGGCAGGCACACGGGCTGCGGCGAGGTCATTCGCCGGAGAGCTCCCGGACCATTTCCGCCGGCAGCGGCTCAAGCTTTTCGATGACGCAGTCGCCGAGTTCGGGCAGCTTGACCGTCTCGCCGACCTTGTGCTCGACGAGGGCCTGTCCCAGCGGAGCCTTGTAGGCGATGCGGCCGCGGTCGACGTCGCCGTCCCAGGCGCCCAGGATGTAATAGGAGACTTCCTTGCCCTTGGCGTCTTTCAGGAACACGCGGCAGCCCGGCACCACGGTGTCGGTGAGCCCGACGTCGCTGAAATTCGTGACTTCCATGAAGCCAAGCGATTTTTCGAGGTCGGAGCGGCGTCTCTGGAGGAAGCGGCGCTGTTCCTTGGCAGCGTCGTACTCGGCGTTTTCGCGGAGGTCGCCGAAGCTTCTGGCATAGGCGACTGCCTCGGCGTTCTGCGGGATGAGCACTTCGATGAGGTGCTTGAGCTCGGCCTGCATGCGCTTCTGCGAGGCGATGGACGTGACCGGAGGACGCTCGGACGTGTCGGCGGCGCGGATGCCGAGAAGCTTGCTGCCCTCGCCGCTCTCGATGTAATCCTTGAATTCGGTGGAGTGGCGGCCCATCTTGACCATGATGCTCTGGAGTTCGCTGGCCTGCGTGCGGAATTTCTGGAGGCTGCTGACGATCGACGGGATGTCGCCGTCGGCGTTCTCGATGAGGTATTTCCGGAAATCGGGCTTGTCGCCGAGGAGGATGCGCTTGAGTTCGCGCTGTGCCGCGCCCCATTCCTTCGGGAGGTCCTGGCGGTTCAGGGCGGCGACGACGACTTCCATGTCGACGAGCGAGGTGATGATCTTGGATTTGATGCGAGCCTTGTTTTTCCAGATCCAGAGGCAGACGTCGGCGGAAAGCGTTTCCATCGCGGCGATCTTCGTGATGATAATGCGGACAAGTTCGGCGTCCGCCGCTTCTCGGGCCGCGGCTTCTTCCGCCGTTTCGTCTTTCGCTTTCTTCTGAGGCTCGAAGAAGACGCTCATGCAGCGGAGCGGCAGGAGAAGCCCGAGCGAAACGAACTCGTCCTGCGTGTAGATGGCGCGGGTCGCGGCGAGGAGGCCGTCGAGGTCCTTCACGGAGATCTTCGCCCAGATCGCGAGGTCCTGGAGCTTGACGCTTTCCGGGACCGTGGCGGGCCAGAACGGCACCTTGCCGCGGAGCGGCGTGAACATCGAAGCGAGGATCTCGGGATCCGTGCCGAGAGAGAGGCAGGAGATGGATTCCGCGAGCATCTGGACGTCTTTCGGGAGAAGCCTGGCGCTCACACGGACAAAGAGTTTCTGGAGCTTTTCGGCGGTCGCGGCATCGACCTGGACGGACGCTCCGCTTTCCATGGCGGACTTCAGGAGCGTGTAGAGTTCCAGGACGCTGCGGGAATCCCCGAAATGGCGCGTTCCGCTCGCCGCGGCAGCCGCGGGAGCCGCCGACCACCATGCCGTGAATTCGTCCGCCGTGAAGATGCGCGGCACGAGAAGATGCTGGACGAGGTCCTGGACTTTCTGTTCCGGGATGTCGACGAGGGCGAGCCTGTTCAGGACGCGGCGGTATTCGGACGCGGGGCGGAGCGAGGAGCGGAGCGGGAACATCAGGTCCGTGAGCTCGGGCGTCGTTTCAAAGAAATAGGCGGAGACGACCGCCGTGGCGATCGGAATGGACGAGCTGCTGGAACCGTCGACCGGAGTGACGGCGATCGTGCCGGTCACGCGGTCAATGCCGGTGATGCGGCCGCACTGCCCCGTTTCCTGCTGGTACATGATCGCGGTCGAGCGCATGCGCTGGAGCTTTTTGAAGCGGAGTGCGACTTCGCGGACGCCGACGTTCGCATCCTTTGCGCCGAGGGCTTTCACCACGGCGCCGCTGACCAGGTACGGGGGAAGGAGCTTGCGTACAGCGTAGTTCAGGGCGCTGCGGAAATTCGCGGAATCCAGGATGGAGAGTTCGGCGAGCCGGACGCAGAGCCTGGCTTTGTCGACGGAGGCGGCTATGGCGTCGTCCCAAGCCTCGAAAAGGGCTTCAAATTGAGGCGCGGCGGCGCGGAGTTCCTGGATGTCGGACGAACCAAGGCGGTTGACACGTTCGAGCAGGACGTTGACGGCGTCATCGTGCTGCTCCAATTGCGCGTACAGAATCAGGTCCGACAGAGAAAAGTCATTGATACTCATAGAGAGTCGTCTCCTTCGACGTCAGTTGGTCAAGTAGCATGTTTGTTTTATTAAACTAATTAATGTACACCCTTTCCGGCTTTTTTTCAAGTTTTTTTTGCGCTTGGAGCGCTTTTTTCCGCCTTTTTGATTTGATTTTTTCCCACAGAGCATTATCTTTATAGTTCCCCTCTTTGTCGTCCCGATTCACTTTCTCACGCATTTCCCGGAAATATCTCGTATGGATTCTTTCGACGTCGTCATTTGCGGAAGCGGACCCGCCGGGCTCGCAGCCGGGCTTGCCGCGGCCTCGCACGGCGCGGCGACCGTCATCCTGGACCGGGACCACGTCATCGGGCGCAAGCTCTGCGCCACGGGAAACGGGCGCTGCAACTTCTCCAACACTCTGCCTCCGCTCAAATTCATGGAGGCGTTCGGACGGCACGGGCGCTTCATGGTCGATGCGCTCCGGGCCGCCCCGCGCGAATTCTTCCTGGACCTGCTCCAGCAGGAGGGAATCCGCCCCGCCGTCGAAAACGACATCCATTATTTCCCCATGAACGGCAGGGCTTCCGACGTCAGGGACGCTTTCCTGCACGCCGCGAAACGCGCCGGCGCCGAAACGCGGCTGTCATCCGGCGTCCGTCGCATCGTGGTCGAAAACGGCGCTGCGGCAGGCGTGGAAACGGACGGCGGCGTCATCCGGGCTCCCCGGGTCATCCTCGCCTGCGGCGGCACAGCCGCCCCTGCGCTCGGCGGGTCTGCCTCCGGGCTGGATCTTGCGAAATCGCTCGGCCATACCGTCCGCGAACCCGTTGCCGCACTCGCGCCGATCCATGTCGACGACCCCTGGTTTTCCGAGCTTGCCGGGCTGACCGTCCCCGACGCGGAACTCTCCTTGACAGCCGGGACGCGCCGCATTTCCATGCGCGGCAGCCTGCTGTTCACCCACACAGGCTTTTCCGGTCCCGCCGCCTTGAACCTTTCCGGCGCGGTGAACCGGGCGCTTTCCGGCGGGCAGCCGGTCCGCATTTTCCTGCGCGTGCTGCCGGACAAAAAGGAGCAGAACTGGTACGATTACCTGATCGAAGAACGGGAGAAAGTGCCGGACCATCTCCTGAAGAACTCGCTGGCGCGCATCATGCCGCGCTCCCTGGCATCGCTGGTTTGCGAACGCCTTTTCGGGCCGGAGTATCATTCGAAACGTCTTACGAACGCCGGGGCGCACGAGTTGGCGCATCTGCTTGACGGGATAGCGTTCAGCGTGTCGAAGCCTGCCTCCATGGACGAGGCCATGGCGATGGACGGCGGCGTCCTGCTGAAAGAAGTCGATCCGCGCACCATGGAGAGCCGTCTGGTCCGGGGCGTGCATTTCGCCGGGGAGATCCTGGATTTGACCGGTCCGACGGGCGGCTTCAACATCCAGTTCGCGCTGTCGGGCGGACGCCTTGCCGGGCTTGCGGCCGCCGGAGCTTTGTAATCCTCCTCATTTTTCTCTGTGTCGTCGACGTTTCACTCAATGTGGAAACAGCGTTTCGGGCGGCGGCGGGTCCGTTTGTTTCAGCATGATGAGCGCATGTTCCAGCCATGCCCGGAACGATACGCCGTGCGTGCGGCATTCGTCCGCGCAGACGGCGAGCATGGCGAAAGGATCGGCGACCGGCGTTTCCGGATTCGCACGGGCCAGTTCCAGGCTCGGATCGTGCAGGAAACCCGAGAGGAAGCTTTCATGCTCAAGCGCATAACGGATCGCCTCCGCGAGCGGCGAACGCGCATCCAGGCCGGGGAGCGTTTCCCGGCAGAGACGGAACAGCCTCTCCGCGATTTCGATTGAGTTCACCCTGACGGCGCGGCGTTCCCGGTACACGTCCTCCGGAGTCCCGCCGGCACGATCGGCTTTCCGACGGGCATGTTCTTCCAGTTCGCACAGCATATGGATTTTCTCAAGGAATCCGTCGGCAAGCCAGTCGCCCCCGGCTTTCGCATCCTCGAACATGCGCCGGAGATTCGTCCAGCCGGGCAGTGTCCGCACGACCATGGCGGCGCAGACCGGCGCGATCGTTTCCGCCGCTGCCAGGACCAGGCCGCGAAGGGCGTCCGCCGAAATCTCCAGCCCGTTTTCCGCTTTCATGCGCCCCGATATCGCGGGAAACGTCCAGCCGGCGACGTGCAAATCCGCGGCAAACGCAACGAACGAGGCGTCGAACACCAACGGTCCGCCGGACGGATCTGGAAACAGCGCCGGGGCATCCGCCGCGGCAGCCGCGCCGGAACCGTCGTTCGACACGTACATCGTGCGGCGGATATTCCGCCTGACGAGCGCGGGGCGCATCGCGACTGCCTCCGACGGCTCGAATCCGGCGATGCCCATCCCGGCGCATTCCGCAGGAGAGAGCTCAAGCGTCAACTCCTCCTCCGGCAAATCAGGCGGAACGGAAGCGGGCGGGGAAACGTGGTACGGCGCAGCGGATTCATGAAACGCGCCATGCCGGCTTCCGGAATCGTTGTAAGCTTCCTGTGTCCGGGCGGCGTCTCCGTCCGAATCAGCCTCAGTCGACGGAATCGCAAACAGTCCCGGCATAACGCGGCCGTAGAGCTGGCGCGAAAGCCATTCGATCTGCCGTTTCAGTGCGGCGTTTTCGCGCAGAAGCGATTCCCGGGACGGGTCCGCAGGATTGTTGCTGTTTGAGGGCATGGGGAAGCTGTGAGGGGACGTTGAATTAAAAATAGTTTATAAATCTACTATGCTTTTTGCGGAAATGCAAGCGCGACCATACCGCTTTCCGCTTGATTTTTCTTCGTTTCCAGATATATTATTTCCAACAACTCAACCGTCATCAGCCATTTTTGGAAAGGATTCATCATGTTCCTCGGTCAGGACTACCTTATCGGAAACGAAACCGGAAAACGCATTTTCGCCTCAGTCAAAGACCTGCCCATCCTTGACCCGCACAACCATGCCGACGTGGCGGCCATCGCCCGCAACGAGAATTTCAAGGACGCCTGGGAACTCTTTGCTGCCACCGACCATTACGTCTGGGAAGTCCTGCGCAAGGCCGGCGTGCCGGAAGACAAGATCACGGGCGGCGCGTCGCCGCATGACAAATTCATCGCCATGGCGAATGTCTTCGACCAGATCGCGGGAAATCCCGTCTACGAGTGGATTCACCTGGATCTCCGGTTCCTCGGCGTCACGGAGCTCCTGAACGCCGAAACCGGCGAGCTCATCTGGCAGAAGGTCAATGCGGTCCTCGCGGAAGAGGGCAGCAGGCCGCAGGCGCTCCTGAAGCGCATGAACGTCGGCGTGATGTGTTCGACCGACGATCCCGCCGACACGCTTGAGCATCACCGGACCGTCAACCGGGATTTCGGGCGGGTGATCGTGCGTCCCACCTGGCGTCCCGACATGGCCATGAAAGCCGGGAAGAAAGGGTTCTCCGCCTATATCGAACGGTTCGGGACCCGCTGGGGCGTCCGCATCGCCAGCCTCGGCGATCTGCTGGACGTGCTTCAGAAATCCCATGACTTCTTTGCCGAAAACGGCTGCCGTGCCAGCGATCACGGCTTGGAGATCGCCTCATGCGGATGCGGCGACGCCGAAGCTGCGGCGAAGACTTTCCAAAAAGCCATCGCGGATGAACCTGTCACGCCGGAAGAAGTCGCGAACTATGCGGACTATCTGCTCGGCGAATTCGGCGAGATGAACAGCCGGAGCGGCTGGGTGATGCAGCTCCACATCGGCGCGGTCCGCGATGTGCGCGACAAACTCTTCCGGACGATCGGCCCGGATTCCGGCGGCGACGTGAGCGACCTTTTCCAATCCCACGAGGCGAAACTCATTCCGTTCCTGAACAGATTCGACGGACGCCTGAAGATCGTGCTGTACTGTCTGGACCAGGGGCATCAGGCCACGCTGGCAGCGCTTTCACGCGCGTTCGGCAGCACGGTCCGGCTCGGTTCGGCGTGGTGGCTCTGCGACACGCCCATCGGGATGAAGCGCCAGCTGGAATACATCGGCAGCGTCGATCTCCTGAGCGCGTTTGCCGGCATGGTCTCCGATTCCCGCAAGCTCCTCAGCTACGGTTCCCGCTTCGAAATGTTCCGCAGGATCCTGTCCTCCACGCTCGGCGGCATGGTCGAGGCCGGACAGCTGCCGGAACCCGTCGCCGTAAAGCTCGCAAAGACCATGTGCTACGACGGCCCGCTCGCTTTCTTCGGACTGTGACCTTTTCTGTTTCGGTTTAAAACGGACCGGGTGCGTGTCCTGTCGCAGGACATGCACCCGTTTTTCGCAGCGACAGATATTGCCCTGGCGGGATCAGAACTGGCACACAGCTTCCCGGATGGGGACGATCCAGCTGCAGACGTTGTGGAACTCCGCCTTGGGGATCTTATGTTTCCTGCCGCCTTTCACAAGCGGCGTCAGCACGATCTCCGTGTCCTTGCGCTGGAATGACGCGAAGACGAATTCCTTTTTGCCGCGAAGCTTCACCAGGACGGTGTCGCCGTCGCCAGGAAATTCCTGCCACCGGAGCAGGAGACGGGTCCCCGCGGGAAAGAATCCGTTCAGTTCCTTGCCGATTTCCACGGCGAAATAACCTGGCAGGACCGGAGATGTGAACGTGACGGCGCCCAGGGATTTCTCGCGGATGATCTCCTCCATCGGGTCGATCTGAGGATCGAAATCCGCCAGGTCCTCCAGATGAAGCAGCGGAACCGACGTCATGGACCCGGCTCCGTACCAGGCCGCGGGCGCTTCATGAAGCAGGCCGGGGGTATTTCCCGCGGCGACGGGAGCACACGGGTAGGACATGGATTCGTCCGGGCCGAGGAACTCCCTGATCTGCGGCAGCAGGTTCATCCAGACGGTCGAATTGATCTTGCGTGTGCGTCCGTTGAGCCAGAACGAGACAGTGGTGTGGGATACGCCGATGGAACGGGAGAAACTGTGCGAACTCCCGCTTTTTTTGATGGCGGCCTGGATTGCCGCCCGGATTGGTTCGGTGATGACCATATTAGCCCCCTGATGCGAATTGTTGCTCCATCACTATACACCGCATTGCAACAACTTTCAAGCTTTTTCCCAAAAAAAGACCCGGAGTCCTGAAAGAACTCCGGGCCGGAATCGCGATAGCGATCAGGTCATCAAATCGCGGGAACGCCGCGTCCGCTCTGGTCTTCGCGGAACGGGGATCCGTCGGGTTTGATCAGGCGGCTGGTCAGGAAGATCAGGAGGTTGGTCTTTCTGGAGCCTTTGCCTTTGCCCTGGAAGAAGCGGCCGATCAGCGGGAGGTCGCCGAGGATCGGGTACTGGTCTTCAATCATGGACAGCTCGTCGCGGATCACGCCGCCAAGCACGACGGTCTCGCCGTCATAGCTCATGACGTTGGTGTTCAGGTAACGGGCTTCGATGATGGGCATCTTCAACGTGTTGGGATACAGCTCGTTGTTTTCGCCCAGCGGGATGGAGTAGGAGTAGTCGGTCCAGCCGATGAATTCCTGGATGACCGGGGTCATTTCAAGGAAGATCGTGTAGTTGTCCTCTTCCACGCGGGGACGGACCTGAAGCGCGATGCCTTCTTCCGTGGCGCCGCCGAACGACGGGATGGACGGCGTGAAGACGGGGACGTTGGATCCGTTGGTGGAGATGGTCTCGAGTTCTGCCTCGTCCCAGTCGGACGGATAGTACTTTTCCGTGATCATGCGGATGACGGCATTCTGGTTGTTCATGGTGGTCAGGCGCGGCGCGGAGAGGATTTCCGTGGAGTCGGCGTTGTCCAGGGCGTGGATGCTGCCGGCGAACTGGTAGCCGTCCGCGTTGTACGTGGACCAGTTGAAGACATCGTCGTTCTGCATGCCGGTCGTGGCGCCGAAGATGCCCGCGCTGGTCTGCGCGTTGCGGTTGAAGTGGCTGTTCGGTCCCCACGTGATATGGTGACCGTAGTTCTTCGCAGCTTCGTTCTGGAGGACGCCGGAATAGAAAGCTTCACCCTCTGCCAGGTTATCCGGGACGTAGTAAGTGTCACCGGCATAGACTTCCATTTTTTCCATGTTCTCGATGTCGTCGGCAGTCAGCGGCGACTGAGCCCTTGCGGGATCTTCGGTGGGACCCAGGGTACGGGAACTGCCGGAACTTTCGCTGTTCTGATAATACATGATGAAAGACGAGTCGGCAATGGTGCCTTCGTTTCCTGTCGCGGAAAGCGGCTGGATGCCGCTGGCCGTGACTTCGTCCCAGGTCGGGGCGATGCGGGAGAACGTGTAGTCGAACGAGAGTTCCTGCAGGTCGCTCATTTCGATTTCAACGAACTTGACCTGGATCAGGACCTGCGGGTCGGAGACGTCCATCTGGTCGATGAGGTCTTCCACCCTGTCGAGCGCTTCGGAGGTATTGAAGACGGTCAGGCGGCTGCTCATCTCGTCGTAGCGCACGGAGGCTCCGGACGGGAACGGGATGCCGCGGTCGATCAGGTACTGCTTGACGTTGTCGTTCGAGAGGTCGCCCATGATGCTGCTGGCAAGGATTTCCTTGTCGATCGGGAACGTCTTGCGGATGAACTCGTCAAGCGGGACATCCTTGGCGGCGATCACGACCGCGTAGTTCTCGACGCGGAAGTGCAGGTTTGCGGACTTGCAGATGTAGCGGATGGCGTCGATCAGGGAGACGTTGTCGACGACCAGCGTGACCGTGGTGTTTTCCGCGGTCTGCACGGGCGCGGCGGGACCGCCGGGTCCGCCGGGGACATCGTCATAGGAGTAGAAATCGCCTTCGCCGGCGGACTGGTCGAATTCCTCTTCGCCGGTTTCGCTTTCGTCTTCGAAGAACTCGCTGTCTTCGTCGCCGAACTCATCGTCGCCGGAAACGACCGAGGTCGAGGGGCTGGTTTCATCCGTGTTGAAGCGAAGGACGAAGTTGACGCCGACACGGTCGGGGTCGCGGTCCTTGCTGGTGTGCTTGAGGAACTGGACGACCTGCGCGATGGAGACTTCCTCGAAGTCGATGTGGTCGATGATGATGTCGTTGAGTTTCTTCTGCGTGGTGCCGGCGTTGTCTTCCTTGACCTTGATGTCTTCGGCGACGACGTCGTCGGAGGTCTCGGATCCGGTCGGGATCGGGGAGATCAATTCCCACATCGCCTCGGCTTCGCGCTCGATGACGACGGCGCCGCGGCGGCGCTCACCGGTTTCGGACTCGTGGAGATAGATCCTGCGGAGGAAGTCGATGGCAGTGATGTTGTAGGGGTCCAGGATCATGACCTGGTTGAACTTCTCCTGCGCCCTGTTCCACTGCTTGGTGTTGTAGAGCGTCTGGCCCTGTCGGATCAGGACGGAGATGCGCTTCTCACGGTTCACCGCTTCGGGGACAAGTTCCTCGGGGGAGGTGTCTTTCTTGTACTGCGCGGAGGACTTCATGATGGTGTATTCATCAATGGTCTTGCGCATGATCTGTTCCGAGAGAGGATAGACCTTGATGGCCTCTTCGCATTTTTCGATGGCTTCGTCGTAGAGGCCGATCTGGGCAGTCTTTTCCGCCTCGTTGAAGAGTTTGCGGGCCCAGTAGTAATACGACTGGGAGATCATCTTCTGGACTTCGGCAATCTTCCGCTTGTTCGCTTCGGGGACCTGCCCGTTGACGACGTCCGCTTCGAGGATCTTCAGGACATCGACGTACGCATCGACCGCGACGTCGTAGTCTTCGCGCTCGAATGCGGCGGAAGCCTTCTTCTGGAGCTCGTCGGCGTTGCGGCGCTGCGCCTGGAGATTGATCAGCTCTTCGATGGAAGCCGCCGTCTGGTCGCGGAGAGCTTCCTTTTCTTCCTCGGTGAGTTCGACTTCAGGCTCGGCCTCGGCGATTTCCTCGTCGAGTTCGGCTTCGGAATCCGCTTCGGCGATTTCGGGAGTTTCCTCCTCAATGAGCTCGCTTTCAGGCTCGGCCTCAGCGATTTCCTCTACGGGGAATTCTTCCTCCACGGCGATGTCAAGGTCCTCGACGTCCTGCGCGAACGCAACAGGCGTCATGAGGGCGAGCGCCAGGAGGATGGCGGAGTAACGGGGGAATGCGTGCATGGAAGCCTCCATGAAATATGTCATGTCTTTAATCTTTTTCATTTCAGCTGCTCCTTACCGTCTGAAGTCCGGGAGACCGTTCTGCGTATTGGTTCGGACAGGAATGCCGTCACCGCTGATGAGGCGCGTCGAAACGGAGATGATCAGGTTGTCCTTGTGGGCCTCGTGGGCGGATTCCGTGAAGAAGCGGCCCAGGAGCGGGATATCGGCGAACAGAGGCCATCTGTCGCTGAGGGATCCGTGGGTGTCGCTGAGGATGCCGCCGATGACCACGGTCTGTCCGTCGTAGACTTTGATCGTCGTCTGGACTTCGCGGTTGGAGATCTCGGGCATTTTGAGCGTCATCGGGTATTCTTGGCCGGACGCGAACTCGCCGATCACGTAGTTGTAGCTGTAGTCGGACCAGCCGGTCAGGTCGGTGACGGAGGGATTCAGCTCCAGGCGGATCGTGTAGTTGTTGGGCTGGAGAGTCGGCGTGACGGTCAGGCTGGTGCCGATGTCACGCGCGGGGCCGAATTCGGGATAGGACGGCTCGAACGTAACGCTGGAACCGCAACTGGTGGAGATTTCAGGCTCGGACCAGCTTTCCGGGAAGTACATCTGGCGGACCATCTGCACCTGCGCCTGGCGGCCGGACACGGTCACGACTTTCGGCGTGGAGAGGATTTCCGAACGGTCGGTGCGGTCGATGGCGTTGATCGTGAGGAAGAGACTCCAGCTGCCGCCCGGTCCGAAGTTCGGAAGCAGGTTCAGGTTGTTCACGAGCGTGTTGTCGGACCAGCCGGAGCTGATGGACGGGGACGTAAACGTAAAGTTGAAGTGCTCGTCATTGCTGCCCTTGTGGGTCAGGGTCCAGTCGAAACCGAGTTCCTCGAGGTCGTTCATCTTGATCTCGACCATCTTGGATTCGATGAGGATCAGCGGATCCTGCATGTCCATGTCGCGGATGGCGAATTCGAGCTGGCGGATGTTTTCAGGCGTATTCACGACCGTGAGCTTGTTGGCACGTGCGTCGTATGCGATTGAGGAGCCTTCTTCGAACGGGATGCCGCTCTCGGTAAAGTAGACGCGGAGCGTTTCCGGCGCGATGGAGGTGACGCGCATGCTGTCGGGGTCGGAATCAAGGGTGCCCACGCTGACGTTCGCAAAACCGGCGTCGACCTGGCCGAGCGTATCTTCCTGCGTGATGCCGTCGCCGATGCCCTCGGCGCGCATGTTGCCGACGATGCGCAGGATGGTGGCCTGGCGGATCGGGATGTAGCGAGTGACCATGTCGCTGACGTCGGAACCGGATCCGATCGTGATGATCTTGTCGGTTTCGTCGATGCGGAAAGACAGGCCGGTGATCTTGCAGATGTAGCGGATGACTTCGTACAGCGGGATCTGGTCGAGGTTGAGCGTGACCACTTTGTTCGCATACTTTTCGGACTGCGGGACGATGATGTTGAAGCCTTCGCCCTGCGGATCAAGGTCCTTGCTGCGGGCGCGGAGAAGCGCGATGGCGGAGGTCACGTCGGACTCATTGAATTCGATGTGGTCGATCATCAGTTCATTGAGGCGGTTGTACAGCTCGTTGCCCGCGGATTCGTAGGCTTCCGCGCCGCCGGTGATGACGATATTGCGGACGTCGGGGATGCTCTCCACCCAGCTCCAGTCGGACTGAGCCTGTTCGCGGAGAAGCTCGTTATACTGGCGGACGTCGGCGATGGCGTAGAGTCTGCGGTAGATCTTTTCCAGAAGGGTGATTGCCCGCTCGTTGTAGGGGTCTTTCACCAGGATCTGCTCCATCTTGTCGCGGGCGTCGTCCCACTGGTCTTTCTGGTAAAGGGTCTCGCCTGCGCGATAAAGGAGGTCGATTTCGCGCTGGCGCTCATAATAACGGGGGTCGACGGCGTCGAGGCTGGTCTCGTCCCAATATCTCTGACTGTCGATGTGTTCCTGCGTCGTCTTGGTCATGGAGCTGACGCGGTCTGCGAACTTGCCCTGCTTCTTCGTCGTGGGGTCCTGCGCGATGGCGACCTGGAGATCGGCATTGTCGTAGGGGTCGCCCGGGAGGATGCCGAGGTAGTACACGACATTGGCGTAGGTAAGGTCCGTGAGAAGCTTCGATCCGATTTCGATGATCTCGTCAGTGTGCTTGGTCTCGGCGAGGAGAAGAAGCTTGTTGAAATCCTTTTCGCACTGCTCAAGGAGCTCTTCGCCGTAAAGGACCTGGGCTTTCTTGCGTTCATTGGCGAGACGCTGGGCGAAAGCGGCCTTGGTGGGGGAAGCTTCGCACTTGTCAATGATCCTTTTCGCCTCGTCGAAAAGCGCGAACGCCTCGGTGAACTGCTTTTCAGCCGTGCGGGTAATGGCCTGCGCGAGGAATTCGTTGAACTGGGATTCGTTTTCGATCAAATCCGCTTCCGCCTCGGTGGTGACATCAAGCTCGTCGCCTTCGAGAACGGGTTCCTCTTCGGCTTCCTCTTCTTCCGCTTCGGCATCGCCAGCGGTTTCCTCGCCGTCCGTTTCGGCGTCATCGGCGATTGCGTCGTCTTCCGCCTCGGCATCTTCAGCCGCTTCTTCGTCTTCCGATTCGGCGGCTTCGTCAATGACCTCGTCTTCCGCTTCAGCGGCTTCATCCGCCTCTTCAGAATCGGAGATCATCTCCTCTGCGGTATCCGTCACGACGGGATCGTCGTCCAATGCCGCATCTTCGTCCTGAGCGGAGAGCATCAGAGCTGCCACGCCGAACGCGAATGCGAAGACGACGACGGGCCGGAAGAACGGGCGAAGAAAACAATGGGGTCTCATCTTCATTGTCTCATCCTTGGTTGTTTATTTTGAATAATAAAATGATTGCGGTCCATGGTATTGCCGGGGGTTATTGTTTCTGGAGGAAAGGAGAACTGTCGTTGGAGTTCGTGGTGGACGAGCTGGCGGAGGAGGACTTGCCGGCATCCGTCAGGTCCTTCGGCGCAAGTTGGATTTTGATCGTTTCCGGTGTTTCGCCGGAAGATTCCACGATGACTTCCTTGGTCTTCGGATCGGCGGAAACGACTTTGTAAAGCTCTTCGCCGCTCTGGGCTGTTCCGAGCTTGAATTCGTTGCCGACGGACGTGATGAACGTGGTGTCGCGAAGAGCGTTGAGGAATCTCACACGCGGGAACGGGTCGTAAACGGGTTGCTTGGCGCGGCAGGCGATGCGCTCAACGCGTCCGACGCGCTGAATGTATGCCACGGGTTCCTGCGTCTTCTCATCCATTTCGATGTCGATGAGGCTGAAGTCAACATTGTTGTTCTTGAACGTGCCGACGCCGATACGGACAAACTCGGAACGCTTCTTGTTGTTGCGGACGACGTTGAACGTGGCTTCCCAGTCTTTCTTCTCGGGCTTGGTCCGGTCGACGGAAACGAGCTCAAGGCCGGTGAAACGCTGCTGGCTGATGGCAGAAACGTAGATCTGGGTGATGTATTTCGGATGGCTGAGCGGATCGGTGGGATCGGTCTTCGCCTTGTATTCCTGCAGCAGCGTGAAGCCGTCGGAATCCTGGTCCGAATCGGGGCTCGTGAATTCAGCCAAAATATTGAAGTCTTTTTCCCATTCGTCGGGGATGTTGTTGCCGTTGGCATCGTCTTTTCCGCTGAGCACTTCCGCCTCGACCTTGACACGGGGCGCCAGGGCTTTGCCGCAGGCGGGGCACTTGCCGTTCTTCGTCTCGCCGATGGCGGGATAGGCGTTGGCGGGGATGAGGGCATGGCAGAAGACGCATTCAGCCATCGGATAGGGCGCCATCATCTGGGTCGCGGTCTGGGAAACCTGGGACGGTTCGACCATGTTCCATTCGGAGAAGATGTTCTCCATCCGGTATTTCTTGTCAGAATCGTATTTCACGGGCTGGTAGTCCGTCGGCGGCTGAACAGGATTGACCTTTGCGTCGACATCCTGGTTCTGGGCTTTCTGGACGAACAGAAGCTGGTAGTAAAGCAACGCCGCGAAGATGACGAGCAGGACCGCCAGAATTATCTTTTCATAGTGTGCATAAAGAAACTTTTTCATGTCGCCTGCTCCATCATTGAGGTGTGATATTATCGGCACGATAGAACAGATAATTGACTACGATCGTGCATTTGATGTTGTCCCGGTTTTCACCGATCAGGGGCTGGCCGTATTCGGGGTGGCGCGGGTCGCCGAGTTCATAAGAATATCTCGACGTTTCTTCGGCTGCGGCAGTCGCGTTGGGATCGGCGGCAGCGTCTCCGCCGGGCTGGATGGCCTGGGCCTGGGTTGCGGCGGCAGGCGCCGTGGTACCCCGGCGGGCCAGGAGATCCATATGGTTCGCGACAGTGGAATTGGCGCTGATCAGGTCATCGTAAGGAGCGGAGAGCTTAATGTCCTGGATGACATACACGCAGTCGGACTTATAGGCACCCTGCAGGGCGTTGATGAACGCGTCGATCGCCTCCATGGATGCATTCATTTCAAGCGTATAGGTGAAAACGAGGATGGGGCTTTCGCTGTCGTTGTCCATGGTGGAGCCGTAGAACACGCCGGCGTTCATGGCAAGGAGACGGTTGATGCCGGAATCTTTCATCCTGCGGAAAAGGTCTTCCTTGATCTGGAAATTCCGGATGATCGGGATCACCATTTCAGGCACGGGGAGCGCCTGACGGTTGAGGTTCTTGCCGTAGATGAAATCCTGAACGAGCTTTGATCTTTCGTCCGATTCGTCGACGGGAAGGCCGGGGATGATGTCGGAAGCAAGATACCGTTCGTAGAGGAGGTCGATGTAGTTCTTGCAGTCGCGCTGACGCATCAGGCGCGGGAGCCCGAGGGCATCCAGGAAGAGTTCGTGCGCGACCCTGTCCGTCACGTCCTCGAGCGTGAGCGCCTGGACTTCCTCGCGGAAGAGGGCAAACGCCTGGGCGAACTTCGCGGCAGCGGCCTTGCGGAAATCTTCGGCGCGAGCGGGATCGACGACTTCCGGCGCTTCGATGATCTCATTGAACAGTTTTTCGAAGAGCTGGGCGCGTTCGGACTGGATCGTGTCGGGGATGACGAACGTGTCGTCTGAGGAGTCCTGATGGACTTCCTTGTAGATGTCAGCGAGCTTGGAACGGAGCGTATCCTCGTCGAAAGAAAGAATCACGAGATTGGCGGAGGGATCGAAGACTGCCTTTTCCTCGTCAGTCGGAGGTTCAGCCGTCGCGGGCTTGCTTTCCGCGACAATCTCCTCTTCAACCTCTTCGTCCGCGTCATCGTCCTTTTCGGGCGCCGGTTTCGGCTTGGCGACAAGGGACGTATCGATGGGCAAATCGGTCTTGAGTTCGGCGGGGGATGCGATATTCTTCAGGAGCTTGAGCAGCGCCGGACGGTAGGGCTTGCCGAAATGGCGGTAGATCTGGGTATTCTTCTTATTCAGAGTGTCGGTGTCGGCCTTGATCATCTTCTCGCTCTGTTCCACGGCGTTGGGCCTGCGGGCGGAGTTGATGGATTCAAGTTTTTCACCGTCAGCCTGGATATCCTCCATGGACTGCTTGATGGTCTGGCTCTTTTCCCAAATGAAGAAAATGAGGAAAATGCTGCCGATGAGCGTGAGGACCAGAATAGCGGCGAGAACGATATTCTTCATGATAAACTGTTTCATTCTTCAACCTCCTCTTCCTCGGCGCTGACAGGCGAGAACTTCTTGGCGAGTTCCTTTTCAAGTTCCGGCGAGTTGATGGGTTCTGTCAGTTCGACAGCAAGCAGGAATTTGCAGATGGTGAGATGATCGCAGATGTCGCGGCCTTCGTCGTACACGATCTTGATATCCTCGTCTTTCGCCTTGAAGATATTGCTGTATTCGTTCATTTTCGAGGTGATGTTATTGATGGCGGCGCTTCGGTCGTTCAGCCTGGTGTCATACTTTTCGCAGATGACGTATGCAACCATGTTGATCCAGCGCAGGGAGCCGTCGCCGACTTCCGGCTGTTCGGGATTCTTCTGGTTGTTTTCCTGGGGCATGTCCATCGAAAGCTGATTGCCGGAGTTCTTCTGCGCCTCATCCGTGCCTGTCGACACGGCGGTGGCGTTCTTGAACTGGGAGCTCGGAGCGGACGAGATCGAGAAATCGGTGAGCCAGACGTTGTCCGGGATGCACGTCTTGATGAGCGAGTAGAACGCGATGAAGTTGTTGCGCTTTTTCAGGAGTTCGACCGCATCGTCGAATGTGCTGTTTGCCGAGGTAAGCTTGGAGTTGGCGTCTTTCACGCGTTTCTGGATCGCTTCGCGCTGCGCGACATAGGAGCTGAATTCGTCGCGCTTGCCGGCGATGTTGTCTGCCTGCTGCGAGTACGCCCAAAGCGTGATGACGAGATAAAGGATCACAACGACCGCGGAAGCCAGGAAGAAAGGCCGCTTCGAGCGGAATTCGTTCTGCTTGCGGACATAGTCGGGAATCAGGGAGATTTCGACGGGGGACGTGCCGATGCGGCGGAGCGCAAGGCCGATCGTCTCGGCGTACAGGTGGGCGACCTCGGAAAGTACCTGCTGGTCGACCGCGGGGCCGACGCCGACGACCTGGAACGGGTTCAGGTATTCCACCGGGATCCGGAGCTTTTCCGAGAAGAACCGCGGGGCATAGGGCAGAATGGAGGTGCCGCCGGCAAGGAAGAGTTTTTCCGGCTTGCGGCCTTTCTGCGTGGCGCGGTAGACGTTGATGGAACGGTTAATCTCACCGTGCAGGCGGGTCATGACATTGCGGACGATCTTGGAAACCGCGGAAGCGACTTCGGAATCGGACTCCTCATACGCTCCGCCGAGCGAAACATAACCGTGCTTGCGTTTCATCTCCTCGGCATCGGCATAGGAGATGTTGAACTCCTTCGCGATCTGCTGGGTGATGGCATCGCCGGCGATCGGAATCGTACGGACGAAGAAACGGGAACCGTCGATAAAAACGAGCGTGGAGCAACGTCCGCCGATGTCAAGGATCATCTGGCAGTCCGTGGTGCCGACGTTGTTCGCACGTGCGCTGTTATAGCAGGAAGTGCCGGCGACTTCGATCAGGGCGACACGCTTGCCGAGCTTTTCGATGAGCTCGGAAATGCGGGAGACCTCCTGCTTCTTCACGATAACGATCATGGCGTCGATCTCGCTGCCGTCGGAATCGCCCGTAGGCTGGAGAAGCTGGGAATCCCACACGACCTCGTCCACGGAGAACGGGATCGCCTGCTGGGCTTCGTAGGAGATGATCTCCTGGATCTTCTCCTGGTTCGTGGTCATCGCCGGGATCTTGACGAACCGGACAAAGGCGTTCTTTCCGGAAAGGGAAACATAGACGTCGCGGGCGGTAAAGCCATTGGACTTGATCACGTCGGTGAGGGTCTTGAGGATCACGTCCTCGGGCGGTTCGTCGGAGGAGAATTCATACTCCGTAAAGGCGAAACGCTCCAGGGTCAGACTCTGCCCGGGAACATACGAGAATTCGGCAGCTTTGATGCTGTCGCCGCCGACGTCGATGCAGAGGATTAAGTTTTGCTGTGCCATGGGTTACTTCCCTGCGGATTCCTTGATGGGTTCAAACCGGTCGAAAAGGACCCATGCGAACGGCGTTTTCGAAACGGGAAGCAATTCATCCGGCATATATTTGAAAGTTTGGGGGTTGAACTTGTTCTGGTTGATGTAATTGAAGAGCCTGGCGGTCGAGGCGGCCGTTGGGACGCTTCCGCCTTCAGGTTTCAGATAGTTGTAGAAGAGCTTGGCGCGGTTGTTGCTGCCCTGCATCTTTTCCAGGCGGGCAAAGGTGTCCTTGCCGCAAGTCTGGTAGCCCCACACGGTGCGTCCGCCGTAAGAGATGGCGGCACAGACAGGAAGGTCGGAGGCGAACTTCTTGAGGTCGTTCGTGATCTTGGAATAGTCTTTCTGGAGATCGCCGGACGCGCCTTCAAACGCGAAATAACGGTAGATGACCTCGGGCGGGATCATCATGCGGACGAAATGGCGGCTGTCGTTGGCCTGAAGCGAGGCGAGCGTCTGCTTGCCGCCCAGGACTGACCAAATGACGTTGCCGCGGTCGTCGACGGAGGGGAAGAAAATATTGATTTCGACTTCGACATTGTCAAGCCACTTCGGCCACTGGGCTGCGCTTTTCGGGGCGTTCGTGGAGAATACGACGTCCACGCTGAGCCAGTGCTTGGCGTTGTTCATATCCCGTTCGTTCAGGCGCATGTCGATCACGCGCTCCTCGTTCTCGATCTTGAAGAACGGGGTGAAGGTCTGGGAAACATTGATGGCTTTCCCCTCTTTGGGGAACTCAATCGCCCAGCGAGCGGTCTGCGCGGAAACGGTGAAAGCCGCAACCGCGAATAGTGCAACGAGAAGTTTTTTCATGATCCAGACCTCTTTGAAGTGGTTCTTGAGGAAAATTCGCACGTCAATGAATAGAAAATACTATTGTTTTCCAATTCTTTCAAGTGCGTTTCTCCAAAAAATCCAAATATTATTTTTAGTTTCGGAACTTTTTGCTCCGTATCAGGCTTAATTCTGGGGTTCCGGGGCGGGTTTTTCCTCCGCAACTGCCGCGGTTTCGGAAGCGGCAGGCTGGGAGGCAGGCTCCGCGGCTTTGGCTTTCTCCTCGCCGGAGGAAGCGCTCATGGCGATGGAGGATTCCCCCTCGATCACGCTGGAATCCGCCGTCCGCATATGACCGGCGACAATGGCGGAAGCAAGCGTGAGGATGAAGAAGATGGTGATGCACCACACCGTGAGCTTGGAGAGATGGCTCATCGCCTGTGCGCCGAAGACGCTTTCTCCCAGTCCGCCGAATGCGGAGCCGAAGCCGCCGCCGCTCTTGGACGGCTGAACAAGGATCAAGGCGATCAAAAGGACCGCCAGTATCACGACCAGCGTGTTGAGGATTGTCGCGAGTGTCGACATTTTCTAGACCTTCTATCTGTTTTTTCGTTAAAAATCTGAGACCGAAGCCCGCGTCAGGGCACAAAGTCACATCAGTAATTCTAAAACATAGCACTCATTTTTCCGATTTCAAGCGTGAAACGCTATTTTTTTATAAAAACGCCCCTCTTTTTTAAATAATAATTTCGTTTTTAAATTACTTTTCGTGAAAAAAGTCAAAAACGGGCGGTTTTGCCCTTTGGATCCCATTCCGGGAACAGTGCATCATGGCACGCGAAAAAATATATCACAATCATATCAAAACAAGACATTGGGAGGGATCTTTCCGTCAAACGCCGGAGGATGCGTCGAAAAGAAAGAGCGTCCGCACCGGAGAACGTGATCCCACGGCAAGGGGGATGCAGACGAAAGCCGCTCAAATCCCGTCCTCGGGAAAAAGCGCGCGATGGAAGACGCCAAGGTCCGGGGCGGAATAATCGGCGCGTGTTTCCGCCGCGCCGCCGCCGACGCCGGAGGAAATGCGAAGCGTGCGGGCTCCGGCGCGGATGCCGGATTCGATGTCGGTATGCTCCCGGTCGCCTGCCATGAGGAGTTCGGAGGGCCGCAGCCCGAGGCGTTTCAGCATCACCTGGAGCATATCGGGATTCGGTTTGCCGAAGACGCGGCGGCACCGTACGCCCGTGGCTGTCTCCAGGCAGGCGGTGATGGCGCCGCAGTCCACGAGCCAGGTCCGCTCCGTGGTGGGGCAGAAGACGTCTGGATGCGTCGCGAACCACGGGACGCCGTTTTTGATCCACCAGGCGGCGCGGCACAGACGGTCATAGTTCAGCGACTTGTCGAAAGCGGTGATAACCGCGTCCGGGCGGTCGTCGGGGGAATCATCCGTTTCCGCAAAGCCGAAAGACGCCATTTCGCGGCGGAAATCCGCCGTGCCGAGCAGGAAGAGGCGTTTGAACTGCGGAAACTCCGTGCGGAGGGAGTCGGCGACACTCAGGATCGGGGTCACGACCTGGTCGCGGCCGGCAATCGGGACGCCCATGCCGTGGAGCCGCGCGACGTAGGAATCAATGCTGCGGGAGGTATTGTTCGTGACGAATCCCCAGGCGATGCCGCGCCGGGTGAGAGCTTCGAAAAACGGCAGGGAGGACGGATAAAGCGTGTCGCCCTCGTAGATGGTGCCGTCGAGATCCATCATCACGCAACGGATCCCGGCTTCCACCGGAGGCGGGGAACCGGGCTTGATGCGAAGACAGGAAAGATTCCCGGCGGCGTTCATGGCCGTCACTCGACCGTGACGCTCTTGGCGAGGTTGCGGGGCTGGTCGATCTCGCAGCCGCGTTCGCGAGCGAAATAGTAGGCGAAGATCTGGAGCGCCACGACGGTGGTGATGGGAGCGACAAAGCGCGAGCTGTTCGGGACGCGGATGATGTTGTCGGTAAACTTGTCGCAGCAGGTATCGTCGCCGGAGACGACCGCGATGATCGGGGATTTTCTGGCGCAGCATTCCTGGATGTTGCCAAGCATCTTGTCCTTGCCGGGGATGTTGTTGCAGAGCGCGACGACGGGTACCGACGGCTCGAGAAGTGCGATGGGTCCGTGCTTGAGTTCGGCGGCGTGGTAGCCTTCGGCGTGGACGTAGCTGATCTCCTTGAGCTTGAGCGCGCCCTCGAGCGCGGCGGGGTACAGGCAGCCGCGGCCGATGTAGAACAGGTCGTTGGCATGGGCGGTCGCCTTGGCGATCTGCTCGATGCGCGGGGCCTGTTTCAGCACTTCGCGGAGGAGGTCCGGGATGGTCTCGATCTCGCTGACGAGCCTCTCGCCCCATTCATGGTTGAGGCGGCGGTTGCGTCCGAGAAGAAGTGCGAGCATGAGCAGGACGGTGACCTGGCAGGTGAACGCCTTGGTGGACGCGACGCTGATCTCCGGGCCCGCGTGCAGGTAGATGCCGCGGCCGCTTTCGCGGGCGATGGTCGAGCCGACGACGTTGCAGAGCGACGCGACGATGGCGCCCTTGTTGACGGCTTCGCGGACGGCTGCCAGCGTGTCGGCGGTCTCGCCGGACTGGCTGATCGGTAGGACGAGCGTGTTCGGTTCGATGATCGGGTTGCGGTAGCGGAACTCCGCGGCCTGTTCGACGGACGCCGGGATGCCGGAGATGTCCTCGAAATAGTAGGAGCCGACGAGCCCGGCGTGGAAACTGCTGCCGCATGCCGCGACGACGATGCGGTTGATCTGCGCCATCTCGCGCGGAGTGAGGTTGAGCCCGGAGAGAACGGCATTTCCGGCCTTGAAGTTCAGGCGGCCGCGGATGGAGTTTTCAACGGATTCGGGCTGCTCGTAGATCTCCTTGAGCATATAATGGTCGTAGGAACCCTTGCCGTCCGCGGAGATCTCCCAGGAGACCTGGGAGGCCTGGCGCTGGACCGGGACGTTCGCGAGCGTGCGGAGTTCGACTTTCGACGGCGTGAGGATTGCCATTTCGCCGTCGTTCAGGTAGATGACGTCGCGGGTGTAGGTCACGAGCGCGGTGACGTCGCTGGCGACCATATTGGCGTCCTTGCCGAGGCCGACCACGATGGGGCTGCCGAGGCGGGCGGTGATGATGGTGTCCGGATGCATGGCGGAGATGACCGCGATGCCGTAGGTGCCGGAGATCTGGTGCAGCGAGGCGGCGACAGCCTCGGCTAAATCGCCGTGGTAGAACTCCTCGATCAGGTGCGGGATGACTTCGCTGTCCGTGTCGGATGCGAACTTGTGGCCGACGGCCTCGAGGCGTTTCCGCAGGTCGGCATGGTTTTCGATGATGCCGTTGTGGACGACTGCGAAGAGGCCTTTTTCATCGGTATGCGGATGGGCGTTGCGTTCGCTGGGAACGCCGTGGGTGGCCCAGCGGGTATGCGCGATGCCGGTGTGCATGCCCTTGTCCTTGGCGGGGCGCTTCGCCTCCAGGTTGACGACTTTGCCGATGGACTTGATGGTCAGGATGGAATCGGCGTTCTGGAGACTGATCCCGGCGGAATCGTAGCCGCGGTATTCCAGGCGTTTGAGTCCGTCGATGAGAAAGGCGAAAGCGGGCTTCGGCCCGGTGTATCCTACAATTCCGCACATGGTAAGGTCTTCCTGTATTGGATGCAGATTCGAGGTGGGGAACGCGGACCGGGGAAACACGCCGGGGAACTGCCGGAAAAGAACGCGACAGCTCCCCGAAGAGTTCAGCGGAAAAAGCTTTTCCTGTTCAATCGCCGATTCCGCAGTCCGCTTTCCGCCGGGGAAAGAGTAGCGGGCAGCGGCGGAGGGGAAAGCCCCGGGAGCCGCATCCGGTGAATGAAACGGTCAGCAGAGGGCCTTCTTCAGGAAATCGGCGAACTTGTCGTACCACTTCTGGGCGAGGGCTTCGTCCTTGGCCTCGACGAGGATACGGACTTTGTTCTCGGTGCCGGAATAGCGGATGACGGTGCGACCGGTGCCGACGAATTCCTTGTCGGCCTGCGCAACGAGGTCGTTGTAGCCGGGGATCTCCGCCAGCGGGGGTTTCTGCTTGACGTTGAGGCCGCCGAGCTTCTGCGGATATTCTTCCATGAATCCGGTGAGTTCGTGGAGCTGCTTGTTGTGCTGCTTCATGAGCTTGAGGACGTGGAGAGCGGAGACGATGCCGTCGCCGGTGGTGGCGTAGTCGAGGAAGATGAGGTGCCCGGACTGTTCGCCGCCGAGGGAGATGCCCTTTTCCTGCATCCGCTCGATGACGTAACGGTCGCCGACGGTGGTGATCTCGGTGGTGATGCCGTTTTGCTTCATGGCATCGATAAGGCCGAGGTTGCTCATGCAGGTGACGGCGATGGTGTTGTTCGGAAGGCGCTTGCGCGCTTTCATGTCAAGGGCGCAGAGGCCGATGATGCGGTCACCGTTCACTTCATTGCCGTGGCAGTCGCTGAAGATCACGCGGTCGGCGTCGCCGTCGAGCGTGATACCGATGTCGGCGCGGTATTCTTTCACGAGGCGGCAGATGCGTTCGGGGTGGGTGGCACCGCAGTTGTAGTTGATGTTGAGTCCGTCGGGAGAGACGGAGTCGGCAATGACTTCGGCGCCGAGTTCGCGCAGGATGGTCGGAGCGATCACGTAGGAAGCGCCGTTGGCGCAGTCAAGGACGACGCGAAGGCCGCGGAGGCTCACATTGCCGATGGTCTGCTTGGCGAATTCGATGTAGCGACCGCGGGCGTCGTCGAGACGGAACGCCTTGCCGATCTTGTCGCCGGCGACGCCGTTGATGGTGCCGGCCATGATCTCTTCGATATGGGCTTCCTGCTCATCCGGGAGCTTGAAGCCGTCTCCGCCGAAGACCTTGATGCCGTTGTCCTTGGCGGGGTTGTGGGAGGCCGTGATCATGACGCCGCAGGAAGCATTCATGGAACGGGCGAGATGCGCGATGGCAGGAGTGGGCATGGGGCCCGCCTGGAAAACATCCATCCCGGTGCTGACCATGCCGGCAGTGAGCGCGGTTTCCAGCATGTACCCGGAGAGGCGAGTGTCCTTGCCGATGACAGCGGTACCGCCATGCTGGCTGTTCACGAAGATCTTACCGAGGGCTTTGCCGAGGGTAAGGGCGATTTCCGGGGTCACGGGGTGGGAGTTGGCCTGTCCGCGAATTCCGTCGGTTCCAAAGAGCTTTCTTTCCATAAGAGTTTTCGGCCTTTCCAGAATTGGCTTGTTAGGGCGGTTTTTCCGCCAAGATAAAAAATGGATGTATTAAAATACATCAGGAACGCAAAAAATCAAGATAAGACTACGAAATAATTCGTGATTTTAATCATACCCTATCGCCCGATTTTCCTCTGCCTGTGTTCCGGGGATCAAGCTAAATGTTTGATTTTTCCGGGGATAATGTTAGAAAACGCTTTCCAGTGTCAATATAGATTGTGAGATAAATTTTGACAGGCCATAATTATGAAACAAACACTGATCGCTTTGTGCGTGATCCTGCTGATCCTGATCCTCATTCTGCTTGTCGCCGTCGTATGACAGGATCGGGACCATCATGGAGTTCCTGATCCGGAAACGCAATGAGTCCGGAAGTCGGGATTACTTTTTCCGTCCCGGGATCGCCGACAGCGGGACGGCGGACAGGGCGGCTTGAAGCGTCGCAGGCGTGGCTTTCTGCATGGTCGGGAGTTCCGGCGTCCATGCGGCGATGCGCGCCTCCTGCACCAGCAGGAAATAATCGAAAAACGGGCGGCATTCCTCCAGGCTGACTCCGGCATCGTAGAGCAGGTGGAATTTGTCGATGAACGGCGCGACGGCCTCGCCTTTCGTGCGGTCACGGCCATAGGACTGGTCGGCGCGTTCCAGGCGTACCCGAAGCGCCCGGAGGTAACGCGGATAGCGCGCCACGGCCTCCGGCGTCCGCAGAAAACCTTTCCGGAACAGCACTGCCAGCTGGCGGTTCACGTCGAAGTCCGCGAACGAATCTTCCGGCACGTCCTCCAGGCGGCGTTCGATCGGGTCGTAGGCGGAGAGCATCTGGAGAAGCGCCGAAACATCCTCGCGCACGGCGTCCGCCAATCCGTTCCTCAGCCGGAGGCAGGCATCCTCGAAAGCTCCCGCGTCGCGGACGTCCTCCGGCGGACACCCGATGGCGCGCTCCACGGCGTTTGCGGTCAGGTCGGAACGCCATTCGGGATCGTTCGGGAAGAATTCGTGCTCCATCGTCCGTCCGAGCTTCGCGAAGCTCCGCATGTGGGCGAACATCTCAGGATAGCGGATGCGGAAGAGCGTCTGGATGGCGCGGCGGTGTTCGGCGCGCGCCTCTGCTTCGTCCAGGAATAGCGCGCAGCCGATGGACTGGCCGCCCTGTTCGCGGAAGAATCCGGGGTAGACTTCGCGTCCCTTGCCGCGGTTCAGGCGGATGGAGGCGGGGAGTTCGGGGATGCTGTCCGGCCATGACGTCTCGTCGTGCAGCTCCCATTTGCGGGCGGCGGCGTGGCGACTGGAAACGGTCTCGGCGGAATCGTCGACGACGGGCAGGTCGCGGATCACGCGCAGGAGCTTGCCGTGTTCGTTCAGGATGGCGAACTTCATAATGAGGAACTCCGGCAGTTCGATGCCGTCGAACGCGGATTCATCGATGTCACAGCCCCGGAATGACCGCAGGAATGCGGCTAGGACGCGCGGCAGGTTGCGCGCCGGATAGATCTCGCCATGTTTCAAGCCATTCAGGAATGCTTCCGTGCATTCGTCCAGCGGCAGCAGCTTCTTGCGTTCGGTCTTCGTGAGGGAACGGAACATGTAGTCGAGCTTCATGCGCAGGAACCCCGGCACAAGGTATTCGGACACGGTGCGCGGGACGAGGTTCAGGTGCGCTTCCGGCAGGTTCATCGTGATGCCGTCGTCCTCTTCGCCCGGATCGTAGATGTATTCCAGGCGGTAGCTTTCTCCCTCGGCTTCGAGGCGGTCCGGGAAATCGTCGTCCGGCAGGGAATCGAGCGGGACGAGGGCGATGTCCTCCGGCCTCGGGTCGTAGGAACGATGCCGCCGCGTCCAATCCCTGCGGACATCGGACACGCTGCACATCCACGGAGGAAGCGCAAGCAGGAAATGCTTCTCCAGCGCGTGCTGATCGACGATGGAGCCCGATCGCCGCAGTTTCGCCTCGAACGAATGCAGGCGGCTCACCAGTTCGTTGCAGCGGGCGACCCAGGGGGCGGCCGAATCCGTGACGCGGCAAGGCACCAGCGCCTCCCGGATGAACACCGCCCGGGCGGCTTCCTGGTCGATGCGCCCGTAATGGCAGCGGCGGCCCGGATGGATCGGAAGCGCTCCGGCGAAGACGCGTTCGCGGGCGTACACGAATCCGCTCACTTCGTCCCACGCGATGCGGTCGTAGGTGCGGGAGCAGAGTTCCGGCGCGATCTCTTCCAGCCAGGCCCCCTCGACCACGGCACAGCACCGCCCGAATACGCGGCTGGTCTCCATGATCGTGAAGCACAGGAGCCATTCCGGCGACTTTTTGAGCTTGGCGAGGGCGGATCCGGGGAAGATGGTGAACTGGCGGCCCGTGCGGTCGAAATACAGTTTCTTCTCCGGGTCCCAGCACGCCAGGCGGCGCGGCAGCCCGCCCATGAGCGATTTATGGATGGGATCGGAGCGGTCCGCGCGGAGTTCGATCTCAAGCGACTCCAGCTCGGTTTCCGGCTGGAGGTATTCGAGCAGGTCGGCGCACAGGTTGCGCCATTCCTGCATGCGGCGGAAGTTCAGGTAGTTGGCACGGCAGAACTTGCGGAACTGCGACTTGGAGACGCGGAACGCTTCGTCCGCCGCCAGCCACAGCTTCACGATGCTCAGGAAATCCGATTCCGGCACGTCGAACTGCCGCTGCGCCGTATCCGCCTCCTTCGCTTTCTCGAAAGGGCGTTCCCGCGGGTCCTGAATGGACAGGAACGCCGCGATCAGCAGGATTTCCGGCAGGACGCCGCGATCGACGCCGTCGAGCAGGATACGCCCGAGGCGCGGCCCGACGGGAAGCTCGGCAAGACGCCGTCCCTCGTCCGTGAGTTCGCCCGCGGCGTCGATGGCGTGCAGGTCGGTCAGCGTGGTCAGGCCTTCGCGGATGAGCTGGGGTGACGGGGGATCGACGAACGGGAACTTCACGATGGGCGGGAGTTTCAGCGCCGCCATCTGAAGGATGACGCCGGCGAGGGAGGCGCGCTGGATTTCCGGCGGGGTGAATTCGGATGCATCGGCGAGCGTCTGTTCGGAGCAGAGATGCACGCACACGCCGTCCTGTTCGCGTCCGCAGCGTCCGCGGCGCTGCATGGCGCTGGCTCGTGAAACGCCCTCGATGCGGAGCTCCTGGATGCCGCTTTTCGGATTGTATCGGGAGAGTCGCACGAGGCCGGAATCCACCACGTACCGGATGCCGGGAATGGTGATGGACGTCTCCGCCACGTTTGTTGCCAGCACGATGCGGCGGTTCGACGACTGCGGCGCGAAGATGCGTTCCTGCTCGCTCGCGCTCATGCGTCCGAAAAGGGGCAGGATTTCGGTGTGCGGGTAGTCGCGCCCGACCAGCATGTCGGCGCAGTCGCGGATTTCGCGTTCGCCGGGCAGGAAGACAAGGATGCCGCCGCGTTCGCCCGCGTCCAGCAGGTATTCCACGCCGCGCGCCACGGATTCTGCCAGCTCCTCGTCCTGAAGCGGCTCCAGGTAAACGTCTTCTACAGGATACACGCGTCCGCCGACCTCGATGACCGGAGCATTGCCGAAGAACGCGGCGATGCGGGCGGCGTCGAGCGTGGCGGAGGAAATGATAAGGCGGAGCTCGGGGCGGCGGGCAAGCAGAAGCTTCATGTAGCCGAGCAGGAAGTCGATGTTGAGGGAGCGTTCGTGGACCTCGTCGAGGATGATGCAGTCGTACTGGTAGAGCTTCGGGTCGTTCTGCGTCTCCGCCAGCAGGATGCCGTCCGTCATGAACTTGACGACCGTGGAATCGTCCGTGCGGTCGTCGAAGCGGACCTGATAGCCGATCTCGTGGCCGCAGGTGCAGCCCGTCTCGTTCGCCAGACGGCGTGCCAGCGCGGAAGCGGCGATCCTGCGGGGCTGTGTGCAGCCGATGCGCCCGGCGCGTCCGAAGCCTTCCAGCAGGGCGGCTTTCGGAAGCTGGGTGGTCTTGCCTGAACCCGTGGTGCCGCAGACGACGATGACCTGGTTGGCTTTCAGCGCGGCACGAATTTCGGGGATTCTCGCGGTGATGGGGAGATTGTCCGGGAACTCGCAGCGGATGCGCGAGGCGGTCTGGACGAGCGAGCGTTTCTGAGCCGTTTCGAGCAGACGGAAAAACTCTTCGCGTTTGGCTTCCGCCGCATCCGGGTCGCTGTCGAGCAAGTCCAGGAATGCCCGCCGCCGCTTGCTCAGCCGCGCCCGGTCGGTCAGCCTCAGGGTCGACCAGATGCGCGCGGCCTGCCGGCGGATTTGCCGCGGGTCGCCGTTCATGCCCGCTCTCCGCCGCCGTGGGACTGGAGGAAGTTCACGAGCACGTCGGCGCGGCGGTAGAAATCGGCGGGACCGTGCGCGTAGGTGAGAACCTGCTGCCGCCAGTAGTTCAGGCCGTCGTCGGAAATCCCGGCGAGATAGTCCAGCTCGGCGGTCAGCGCTCCCGGGGAAAATGGCTCGTTCAGGACATGTCCGCCGGACGCAAGCACGATGTCCTGGAATCCGCAGACTTCCGTGCAAATCACAGGCAGCCCGGAGGCGATGGCTTCGATCAGAATGGAGCCCGCAGCCTCGCGGCGGGCGGGATGCACCAGATAATCGGCGGCGCAGAGGAGTTCCGGCAGGTCGGGGCGGCCCGCGTCGAAGATCACGCGGCCGGCGATCCCGAGTTCGGCGGCGAGCTTTTCGCATTGTTCCCGCCCGAGATAACCGGTGAAAAAGAGGCGGAGACAGGCGCGGCGTTCCGGCGGAAGCTCCGCATAGGAGACCAAAATGCGGTCGACGCCTTTCAGAAGCATGTCGTGCGCAGCCGTGATGCTCAGGCGTTCGCCGTCCTGCAGGCCGAGTTCGGCGCGCTTGCGGATTCGGACGGCATCGGGGTCCGGGACACGCCCGCAGGCGGGATTCATGCCCGGAGGCAGGCGCAAAAAACGCTTTGGCTGCGTGCCGTAGACGCGGAAGAAAGCATTGATCTGAGGCGTGACGAGGTAAAAGATGAAAGTGGCGGATTCGGGCGAGAAGACTGCTTTTTCCCGTTCAAGCAGGCGCGGGCCGGCTTTCTCCGGATCGTCGCCCAGGCAGTCGAACCCCGCAAAATAGAAATCCATGCCCGGGATCAGTTCGAAAGCCGCCGTCCGGTCGAAAGTTTCGTGTTCCGCAAGTTCATGGAACGCTGTTTCGAGGGCGTCCAGGTCGTCGGCTTCGGATGTTCCCGGCAGATCCGTCGTCAGGATGTGCAGATTGTCCGGGCGTCCTCCTTCCCATGATCCGACCAGGCACGTCACATCGTGCCCGCGATCCGCGGCAGCTTCGGCGGCGCGCAGGAAATCCGTCTGCAATCCGCTGTAGGGAAAATACCGGGCTATGAGGAAAAGGATCTTCATGGTTCCTGCTCGTCATCAAGCGGGAAATCGATCTGCGACAGGGAATCCGCCCCGGCGAGAAGCATCACGAGGCGGTCAAAGCCGAGCGCGGACCCTGCGGCGGGCGGCATCCCTCGGTCGATGGCGTCCAGGAACGCCGTCGGCTCCGGGTACTCCGTGAGTCCAAGGCGTTTGCGCGTGGCGCGGGCGGCGGCGAAACGTTCCCGCTGGACGGCGGGGTCGATGAGCTCGCTGTAAGTGTTCGCGAGTTCGACGCCAGCCACATACACTTCCCAACGTTCGACAAGAGTCGGGTCGGACGTCTTCGCACGGGCGAACGCGCCGAAGCGGACCGGATAGTCGATGAGCACGCAGGGACGGTCTTTCGGCAGGTTCGGCTCTACTTTTTCGACCAGGATCTCCTCGAAAAGGGATTCCTGCTCCGCGACCTCGTCGGCGGAGACGCCGGCAAACGTTCGGAACGCCTCCCGGACGGGGAGCATAGCCCACTCGCCGCCGAGTTCAACCTCATAGCCGCGCGCGTTGATCTTCGTGCCGCCGGTGCATTTGACGGCGGCCTCGACGATGATCGCGCGGATGACCTCAAGCAGCTCCAGATAGTCGGCATGCGCCATGTAGAATTCGAGCATGTCAAACTCGGTGCGGTGCAGGCGGCCGCGTTCGCCCGCGCGGAAACACGGCCCGATCTGGTAGATGCGTTCCATGCCGGCGCAGAGCAGCCGCTTCATTTCGAGTTCAGGGGACGTGCGCAAAAAGAAAGCGCCCGCCGGAGGAGCGTCGATGTACTCCTCCGCCGCGGGCGCTGCGATGCGGACCGGGGTCGTGACCTCGGTGAATCCGCGCGAATCGAATCCTGCCCGGACAGCGGACAGGACGCGGGCGCGGAATTTCAGGGCCGCGACGGTCTGCCTGAGCCGGGCGAAAGGTTCCACGGTTCAGCCTTTGCTGACGCGTTCGGCGTATTCTCCGGTGCGGGTGTCGATGCGGATCGTGTCGCCGACGTTGATGAAGAGCGGGACCATGACTTCGTAGCCGTTGTCGGTCTTGGCGGGCTTCATCACGTTGGAGCTGGCGGTGTCGCCGCGGACGCCGGGTTCGGTCTCGGCGACCACTTTCTCGATGAACGTCGGGAGCGTGATGTCGATGAGCTTGCCGTTGAAGAAGAGGCCCTGGCAGAGGGCTTCCTCGATCAGGAAGTAAGTGCGCTTGCCGAGGGCTTCCTCGTTGATGGAGATCTCTTCGTAGGTCTCGGCGTCGCTGAAGACGTAGTTCTGGCCGTCGTGGTAGGAGTAGTACATGTCGCGTTCCTCAAGGTTCGGGATGCCGACCTTGTCGACGGGGCGGTAGGTGCGGTCCATCGTGCTGCCGTTGATCATGCTTTTCAGCTTGCAGCGGTAGAGCGCGGTGCCCTTTCCGGGCTTGCAGAATTCAAAATCGGTGATCACGTACGGCTGGCCGTCGATTTCAACTTTGAGACCCTTCTTCAGGTCTGCGGCGTCATACATTGCCATGGTATTATTCTCCGTTTGCTGAGGGTTGCAGATAAAAGTCAAAACTTTAATATAGCATAAAAACACGCTTTTGCAAGAGTTTGCGGATGGAAAATCCGCGTCTTCGGATGCAAAAAGCGTGTCCTGGTGCCGGATCCGGGCGGAAAACGCGCCTTAGAAAAGGCCGTCAACCGTGCCGTCGTCCGCGATGTGAATGCGTTCCGCCGCCGGGGAGGACGGCAGGCCGGGCATCGTCATGATGTCGCCGGCAAGCGCCACGACGAACCCCGCGCCGGCGGAGATCTTCAGGTCGCGGATCAGGAGATCGAAGTTTTCGGGCGCTCCGATGAGCGTCTGGTCTCCGGTGAAACTGTACGGCGTCTTGGCGACGCAGACGGGCATGGAGTCGCCGCCGAACTTGGACAGGAGCGCGAGCTGGCGTTCCGCCTCTTCGGAGAAGACCGCGCCGCGTCCGCGGTAGACGCGCCGGACGATCGTGTCGAGCTTCTCCCTCAGGGACATGCCCTCGACGGGATACGTAAAAGCGGGTTCGCCCGGAGCGCCGTTTTCGCAGAGCTCCGCAATGGCGTCGGCAAGTTCGAGGCCGCCTTCGCCGCCTTTCGCCCAGACGTCGGACAGGACCGTTTTGACGCCGAGGGACGCACAGGATTTCATGACGAGGTCGAGTTCCGCCTGCGTGTCGGTCGGGAAACGGTTCACCGCCACGACCGCGGGGAGACGGAAGACGTTCACGAGGTTGTCGAGGTGCCGCATGAGGTTCGGGATGCCGCGTCCGAGCGCGTCGAGGTCTTCCTGTCCGAGCTCGTTTTTCGCGAGTCCGCCGTGCATCTTGAGCGCGCGGACGGTCACGACGAGCACGGCTGCGGAGGGTTTCAGTCCGCCGAGGCGGCACTTGATGTCGAGGAACTTCTCCGCGCCGAGGTCCGCGCCGAATCCGGCCTCCGTGACCGTGTAGTCGGCGAGCTTGAGTCCGAGCTTGGTCGCCAGCAGGGAGTTGCATCCGTGGGCGATGTTCGCGAACGGGCCGCCGTGAATCAGGACGGGCGTGCCCTCCAGCGTCTGCACGAGGTTCGGCTTGATTGCCTCTTTCAGCAGGACAGTGGCGGCTTCTGCGGCATGGAGGTCGCCGGCGGTGACAGGTTCGCCGTGCACATTGTACGCCACGATCACGTCGGCGATGCGGCGTTTGAGGTCGGCGATGCCGGATGCCAGGCAGAGCACCGCCATCAGCTCGGAGGCGGCAGTGATCTCGAATCCGGCCTGGCGGGTGTAGCCGCCCTTTCCCGCCGTCCTGAGTTCCACGTGGCGCAGGGCGCGGTCGTTCATGTCCAGGCAGCGTTTCAGGACCACGTGGTCCGGGTCGATCTGAAGCGCATTGCCGTGGAAGATATGGTTGTCCGTCATGGCGACGAGCAGGTTGTTCGCCGCGCAGACGGCATGGAAGTCGCCGGTGAAATGCAGGTTGATATCCTCCATCGGGATGACCTGTGCCCAGCCGCCGCCTGCTGCGCCGCCCTTGCGGCCGAAAACTGGGCCGAGCGAGGGCTCGCGGATGGCAGCGATGGATTTTTTGCCGCGCCGACGGAGCGCGTCGGTCAGTCCGATGGTCGTGGTGGTCTTGCCCTCGCCCGCCGGAGTCGGCGTGATGGCTGTCACGAGGACGAGATGCCCGTCGGGACGGTCGGCGAAACGTTCGCAGACGTCGAGTTCGAGTTTCGCCTTGTTGCGCCCGTAAGGGGCGTAGTCGGCGTCGGAAAGGCCGAGCGAGGCCGCGATCTGCGAGATCGGACGGCAAGGCACACTGGCCGCTATTTCGAGGTCAGATTTCATAACGGATATCCTTTTGTATCAAAAATCATAATTGGTAATATACCATCATCTGGCGGGAAAATCAAGTTCACTGTACGAAAACGAGCGATTCCGCGACGTCGTTCCAGAACGCCAGGCCGCGTTCCGTGGGCGCGACGGCGTCGTCCGTGAGCGTGACGAGCCCGCGGTCCGCCAGGGAATCCAGCTGTTCCCCGAAACAATCCCACGTGCAACCGGCTGCTGCCTCGAATTCTTTCTTTGTCCAGCCGCGCACGGTGCGGAGCCCCATCATCAGGATTTCGCCGAGGCGCGCCGCCCGGGGGATGCGGTCGAGTTCGGGCGGAGCGCCGTCCAGCCAGGCTTGCAAATCTGCGACCTGCGTCCAGCGGTCCGTGCCATCAAATGAGCATGCTGCGGGGCCGAGTCCGAGGTAGGTCTGCCCGTGCCATACGTTGGAATTGTGGCGCGACTCGAATCCCGGGCGGGCGTAGTTGCTGATCTCGTAGCGCGGCAGCCCGGCTTTCCCGAGGATTTCTCCCGCCTGCTCCCACATGGCTTCCGAGGCGTCGTCATCCTCGGGCGTGCCGGACAATCTTGCGGCGAACGGCGTGCCGGATTCGGGCGTGATGAAGTATGCGGAAACATGCTCGGGTTCCAGCTCGAGCGCGCATTCCAGATCGCGCCGCCAGAGTTCGGGCGTCTCCCCGGGGATCGCATACATCAGGTCAAGCCCGAGGTTGCGGAGTCCGGCAGCCCGCAGGTTTCGCACGGCTTCTTCCGGTCCGGGGCCGGCATGGTCCCGGCGCCCGGCGGCTTTCAGCAATGCGCGGTCAAACGACTGGATGCCGAGCGTGACGCGGTTCGCAAACGAGGCCAGGACGGCTGCCTTTTCCGGCGTAACAGTGAAAGGATTAGCCTCGATGGAAATTTCGGCGGCATGGGGCAAGGCATCGCGTACGGCGGAAAAAAGGCGCAGGAGGACGTCTTCCGGGAGCAGAGACGGCGTGCCGCCGCCGAAGTAGACGGTCCCGGCGTTTTCGAGGCGAGGGGCGTTTTCCTCAAGCTGAAGCAGGATGCGGTCAAGCCAGAGGCGGATTTGCGCCTCGTCCGGCACGGGTTCGGAATAGAATGCGCAATAATCGCATTTCCCGGCGCAGAACGGCACATGGATGTAGAGGTTGCGCATCAATCGAAGTAGTAGCGGATCACCGCTTCCCGCTTCAGCCGCTCGAAGTATTCCTTGCGTTTCTCAGCCGCTTTCTCCTGGAAGAGCGCATCACGCACCTCGCGGTTGGCCTGGCTGAACGGAATGAGCTTAGCGGGTTCGATGCCGACGACGCGCAGGAAGAAGAACGCCTCGGGCGCCTCGATGGGGCCGACCACGTCGCCTGCCTTTTTGTCTTTCAGCGCCTCGATGAATTCAGGGCGGAGCTTATTGAATTCCGCGCCCTCGGTGATGCCGCCCGTCGAGGCGGTCGCACCGTCCGACTTCTCCAGCACGAGGCGCGTGAAGTTCTTCTGGGAAGAATCCTCGTCGAGCTCTTTGCGGATAGCCTTGACGGCGGCCTGGGGATCGCCGCCGGCGGATCCCGCGGTGACGTTGATCTGGATCATCTGGAGGGATATTTTCTCCGGGATGGTCCATTTTTCCGGATGTGCCTTGTAATCCTCGAAGACTTCTTTCGGCGTGATGTCCACGTGGTGGTCGCAGTCGCGCAGCCGGATCACTTCGAACGCGATGCGTTCCCTCGCCTGGTCGCGGAGGCGCTCCGGGGTGATGCCGAACGGCAGAAGGCTTTTTTCGAGGGAAGCACGGGACTCCGCGCCGGCGGAACGCACGAACTCGTCGAGCAGGTTCTCTATCTCCTGGCGCGGAATGTCGAACGGATCGTTCTTGTACTTTTCGTAAACGAGCTTGCGGAACACGATCTGCTCGATCGTTTCCTTGCGGAGCGCCAGCGTCTCGGTAAGGAGCCGTTCCCCGGAATAGACCCCGGCGATCTCCTTTTCGAGGCTGCCGGATTCCAGGATCACATCCAGCAGCGTAATCGGTTCGCCGTTCACGGAAACCAGGACGGAATCAATGCGCGTCCCTGCCATGGGCGTGGGGACGGACACCATGCTGTCCGCCGCCAGGCAATGGGAGATGGCGACGAAGACGGCGAGTGTCAGGCCAGGCAGATATTTTCCGAGCGTCATGATTCTCTCGTCCTTGCGTTGTTTTTTGTGGTTCCGGTCCGGCGATGCGGAAAGAAGATTCTATCTACAATAGCATGAAATTGTGAAATTTCAAGATTGCGCCGTCATAAGCCGCGTGACCGCTTCGGCAGCTTCCGGCAGAAGCCCGAGCTCGTCCAGCACGTCCAGCACCGTGTAGCGGTTCCGGATCAGCTGCGCAGCCAGGATGCCGTGCCTGAACTGCTCGGCGCCGAGGCCGATTTCACAGGGGGCGACGGGACAGGATGCGGCACGGAACATGGCTTTCAGCGTCTTGAACGGGATCAGGCAGGCCGCGGTACGTTCGGCGATGGCGTCCCAATGCTCGAAAATAAGTTCGCGCCGTGCCGTCAATGCTTCGCCAGTCAGGAATTTCGCCATCGCGATCTCCCCGGTCTTCGCGCCGTAGCAACCGCGGGACAGCAGATTATCGACTTCGGCGCGGCGTTCCTGCATCGAACGGGGCGGACGGGCGTTGGCGCGCGCCCATGCGGCGTCGTGGCCGTTGAAAAGCCATTCCATCAGCGCGGTGGACGCGAGCGTGCCGATCCCGACCTTGAAGCCGTGGGACACGGGGACGCCGTTGAACATGAGGTTTTCCATTTCCCACAGATGGCTGATCATATGTTCCGCGCCGCTGGCGGGGCGCGATTCCCGGTACATCTGCATGGAGTAGCCCGTGGCGGCGAGGCCGAGGAAGATCGCGCCGATGTCGGCGGGATCGGAGATCCATTGGCGCAGGTCCTTCTGGACCAGGTCCCACACGTCGGCGCGGATCGGCTCGATGCCCAGTTCGTCGGCGATGATCCAGTCCGCGCCGCCCGCGACTTTCGCCGCGAGGTCCGCATAGCCGGATGCCGCCATGGGCGCCGGCGCGGCCTTCAGGACGTCGACGTCGGCGGCGACCACGAGGGGCGCGAGGCATGGCAGAGTCTTCTTCAGGCCGTTGTCCGTCATCGCAGCGCCGTAAGACGTGTAGCCGTCCACGGAACTTGCCGTGGGAACACAGAGGTAGCGGTGCCGCGTGACGGCTGACGCCCGCTTCACCAGGTCGTTGATGGTCCCGCCCCCGACGGAGACCGGCGCGCAGTCGAACGGCATGGCTTCGGTCAGGCGCGGCGTCAGAGCGTTGTCCGCGTGGATCATCGGTTCGGCGGGAAAAATGAACGGTTCATGCGGATCAAGCCCGGCGGTTTTCAGGATATCGAAGAGCGCGGAGCCGGCGGCTTTCCACGTGTTCTCGTCCGCCACGATCCAGGGGCGGCGCGACTGGAAGAAACGGCGGAGGAGTTCCGGCACATCGCGCAGCGCACCGGAATCCATCACGAAAGCTTCCGTTTCCATTCCCGGAGGGATAGGCAGTAAATTCATATTTGAAGCTCCTTATTGCATGTTCTTCTGACCGGACTAGGGTGTGTTCTGAGACGGATTCTGGTTGCGGTTCAGCAACTCTTCTGCGGTCAGGCGCGCGATTTCGGCTTCGGTCTCGGCTTTTTTCCGGGCTTCCGCTTCGGCTTCGGCGCGCTTGTTGGCTTCGGAGAGGCTGTTTGAAAGAGCGAGGTTTTTCTCACGGAGATCGTTGATCCTGCCGGAAAGAATGGAAATGTCGTCATTGAGCTTTTCGACGTCCCTGCCACGCTCGGTCTGAACGGAAAGCTCTTCGCGGAGTTTCCGCATTTCCTCGTCGCGGGCGGGATCTTCGGCTGTCGCCCGGTCCAGACGCTCCTGCAGGGAGTCGATCTGCTGGAGAAGCTTGAGACGTTCCGCAGCGAACTGTTCCTTTTCGAGGGCGATCTGCGCCTCGAAACGAGCCTTCTGCGCCTCAAGTTCGGATCCGGCGCTGCGCCTCATTTCGGCGATGGCGGCTTCAAACGCCGCGCGCTGGGCGGGCAGATCGTCGCGGATTTTCCGGATCTCGTCGTTCATGCCGGAGACATCGCCAGCCAGATTCGACACATTTCCGGCAAGCCCCGAGACGTCGCCCGCCAGGCCCGAAACGTTTCCGACCAGCCCGGAGACATCGCCAGCCAGGCCCGAAACGTTTCCGACCAGACCGGAGACATCGCCCGCCAAACCCGAAACGTTTCCGGCGAGCCCCGAGACATTGCCCGCCAGGTCTCCGACATCGGAGCGGAGGGCGTTCTCACGCGTTTCCGAACTTGCCGAAAAGGCGGCGAACGCCGTGGCGGCTTCCCGGCTCGCCGCAGTATTGTCCCGCTGGACGAGGAAATAAACATAGAACATGGCAAGGATCCCCGCCAGGACCACGATGGTCATGACCGCCACTGCCAGCATCAGGCGAAGGCGTCGAGCGGAGGCGTCGGCTTTCCGGCCGACTGCGCTCATCGCGTCGCAAAGGTCGTTGAATTTCGAGCCGAACATGTCGTAAAGCTCGTCAAAATTCTCCTGCTTCACCACAGGATACGTCTGGCCGGGCGCGGAAGACCCGGCGGGACCGGGGGATTCCTCCTGCCCGGAAGTTTCCCCAGGTGCGTCGGGCGGCTCCACGGTGGGATGCACGGGGAAGATGCGTTCCAGTTCGCCGTCGATGTCGCCGATGGAACGTCCCGCGGTACGGAGTTCGGCGATCTTGCAGAGGACGGAGAGGGTGCGTTCGGTGTAGAACCGGCGGCGCCCCTGCGTCTGGAGCTCGATGAACCGTGCGTATTTGCCGAGCCAGTCGGTGATGGTCGTCCGTGGCACGCCGACCTGATCTGCCAGGTCGCTGATCGAATAGAGATTTTGATTTTCAGGTTTCATGTGATCTTATTCCTCCTGATCGGAAGATCGTACTTGTTCGTCAAGCGCCGCACGGACAAGGCGGACGTCCTCGCGGATCCTTGCAGCAAGTTCCTCCGGCGAGCTGAATTTGCGTTCCTCGCGGATCCTTGCCGCGAACCCGAGCGCCATTTCCCTGCCGTAGAGGCCGGGAGCGCCGTCCACAAGCAGATGCGCCTCCACGCGGACCTGTCCGCCGGTCCCGTAGGAATCGAATGTGGGCGCGACGCCGATGTTCACGACTGCGGGAAAACGTTCGTTCCCGACGACCGCGAAAGCCGCATAAACGCCGTTCGCGGGCAGCATCCCGCCGCGCACGTCCAGGTTCGCCGTCGCACAGTGCAGGACGTTCCCTGCGACGCCGTATCCGCGGACGACCACGCCGGAGACGGCAGGCCGCCGCCCGAGGCATTGCGCCGCGAATGCGATGTCGCCGGCCGCAAGCGCCTCGCGGATCTTCGTGCTGCTTACGACGCCGTTTGCATTGCGCACTTCCGGCACCGCGCGGCAGGAGAAGCCCAGCTCGGCGGCGCGTTTTTCCAGAAAGGCGACGTCCCCGGCGCACCGCGCGCCGAACCGCCATTGGGACCCGGCGCAGACACCGCGGACACGCACCTGCCCGGACAGGAGGCACCGCGTCAGGAAGTCCTCCGGGGAAAGCGCGGCGAATTCTTTCGTAAACGGCAGGAAAACCGCCGCTTTCACGCCGAGCGAAGCCAGGATGCTGAGCTTGCGTTCGCGTGACAGCAGAAGCGGCGGCGGGTTTCCGGGTGTCAGGACGGCCCGCGGATGCGGCTGGAACGTCAGGACGGCGGGCGACGCGTCCAGGCGGCGGCTCTCCTCGAGCATGGCGCGGATGACCGCGAGATGACCGCGGTGAAGCCCGTCGAACGTCCCGACGGCAAACACGACGTCATGGACGCCGTAATCAGCGAGCCCGGACAGGGAGTCGCAGCAGATGAGGTCGGAGGTTTCCCAGTTCATATGCGAGTCGCTCAATTGGTCCGTTTTGCCTCTCCGGCGGCTTTGCCGCTGCTTTTAGCGGCGCCGCTGTTTCCGGCTTTTCCCGTCTGCGCCTTTCCCGTCCTGCCCTGGGTGGACTGCCGGACGCCGGGCATGTAGGCGTTCATCATTTTCACGATCTCGGCGTTGACGCCGGACGCTGTGCCCGCCCGTGCCGTCTCCTGCGTCACTTTCGCGCCGGCCTCCAGCAGAAGCTTCACCTGTTCGGGGTCATTGTTAGCAATGGCAAGCATCAGCGCGCAGACTTTTTTGTCGTTGACGGCATCCGGATCCGCCTTGTTCTGCATCAGGAGCCGGAAGAGGCGCATGTTCCCGGTTTCGAGCGACAGGATGAGCGGGTTGACCTTGCGGCCCGCCACTTCGACCGGATCGCCGATCCTGGCGGGTTCCTCAGCCGGTTCCGTGCCGTCCTGCTGCCCGCGGATCACCTGCCATGCCCCGGATTTTTCGCGGAAGAGGCGGACGGAGAGCGCATAAGGGGAATATGTCTTGAGCTGGGAAAGGTCCTCGGCCAGGAGCGTTTCCATGTAGCCGCGTTCGGTGGCCTTGACCGATTCCAGGATGTCCGCGACCATGTCGAACTTTTTCTGCACATCGGGACTGTTCTCCCGGACAAACGCCGTCGCCTGCGGCCCTTTCGTGATCATGTAGGTGAACGTTTCCGCCATGTCCATTTCCGGCGAATACATCGCCGCGCGGCTGACAAAGTATTTGTCCCATCCGGCGAGGATCTCGTCAAGCTTTTTCTGGGCGTTGCCGGAAAGGCTGCCGCGCTTCTCCTCATAGGAAAAACCGTCCGGGTTGAGCTTGGTCCAACGGCCGATATAAGACTGCTGCATGACGGTCGCCTGCAAATAGAAGATGTTCGTGTAGAACTGTCTGTCGCTCAGGTCGGCGTCCAGGAAAAGCTCGTCGCCGAACAGGTACCGCTGAAACTGCCTGCCGTCTCGGTCGTACACGGTGTCCTTGAACACGACAGTCTTGATCTTGAACCGTTTCAGGAAAGCGGGATCCAGCGGATAGAGCCAGTCATAAAAATTTTGTGCGGCCTGCTTCAGGCGGGATTCGCTCACGGGGATGCCGTTCGCGTCGCGTTTCAGCGAACGCGCCTGGTCCGGACGGATCCGGTACAGTGCGATTTCCTGCTTGAAATCCTGCTCCAGGTCCAGGCAGAGGGCGTGAAAGGAACACAGGACCGCCATCAAGGCGACGGAAACGTGCAACGGTCTGATTCTCATTTCTTCCTCGCAGTTCTTTGCAGTTGGTTTATTGCGGCCGGCCGGGGAAATCTGCGCATGCCGGACGCAGTGAAAAAACATATGCTTTAATATACTGCTTAAATCAGGGATTTAAAGCGGCAAACGGCAGAAACTCCGAGGAAAAGGACGGCGAAGAAAATCACGCGCTTCACTTGACGAATGGCAGAAACCGTGGTATACTAATTCATCAGTTGTTTGTAACCAAGCCAACCAGGGAGCACCCATGTCATCCAAACTCCGTTATCAGCGCGTCCTTCTCAAAATCAGCGGCGAAGCCCTCAAGGGCGAACAGGAATTCGGCTACGACGCCGCGGCGGTCGAAGCGGCTGTCGCACGCATCGCCGAAGCCCGTGAACTCGGCGTCCAGATCGCGCTTGTCGTCGGCGCGGGAAACATCTGGCGAGGCGGCTCCGCCGTGGGAATGGACCGCGTGACCGCCGACCACATGGGAATGCTCGGCACCGTCATGAACGCCCTGCGCCTCAAGGACGCATTCCAGAAGGCAGGGATCCCGGTGAACGTGCATGCCTCCGCAGACCTCCGGCCTTTCGCGCCCAGGTTCGACCGCGACGCCGCGCTCGACCAGCTTTCCCGCGGCGAGATCGTCATTTATGCCGGCGGGACCGGCTGTCCTTTCTTCACCACGGACACGACCGCCGCGCTCCGCGCCCTCGAATCCAATTGCCAGGCCCTTGTGAAAGCGACGAAAGTGAACGGCATCTATACTGCCGACCCGGTGAAAGACCCGACCGCGAAGAAGTTCGACGAACTTTCGTTCCGGCAGGCGATCGAGGGGCATTACAAGATCATGGACGCCGCGGCGTTCTCCCTTTGCGCGGACAACAACCTCGCCATCGTGGTCTGCAAGTTCGAGGAGCCCGGCGCATTGGGACGCGTCCTGACCGGCGACTTCTCCGCCGGCACGATCGTTTCCTGAACTCCGGCGAGCCAGCCAAGCCTGACACCATCCGCGAAAACACAGCCATGTTTTCGCGGGGGTGTGGCTTGTGCCCGTTTTTCTTCCAGGCAGCCAGTCAGCGGGGGGGACGGGCGATGGCGAGGAAAGCTTCGGCGGAGGTGAGCAGGCGCCATTCGCCCATCGGGAGGCCGCCGAGGCGGAGATCGCCGACGGCGATGCGCTTGAGGCGGCGCGTGCGGTTGTCCAGCGACTCCATCATGCGGCGGATTTCGCGGTTTTTGCCCTCGCCGAGGACGAAGATATAGCGGCAGGGGGCTTCGGCGCGGATGGAGAGGGCGCGGAGCGTTTCGCCGTCGTTCTGCACGCCGGACGTCGTAAGAAGCCGGATATCCGCGGGCGACAGGGGGCGGTCGGTCGTGACCTGGTACGTCTTGCGCGTGCCGTGGCGCGGATGGGTGAGCTGTTCGATCCATGCGCCGTCGTTGGAAAAAAGGATGAGGCCCTCGCTGTTTTTGTCGAGGCGGCCGGCGGAAACAAGGCGGACGCCGGGGAGATCAATCAGGTCCAGCGCCTTTTTCGGCGCGTGCGGATCCTCGGAAGTGCAGACATAGCCGCGCGGCTTGTGAAGCATCACGTAAACATACGAAGTGACGGGCTTGACGGGCCTGCCGTCCAGCGAGACGCGGTCTCCGTCCGCGATCCGGACGGATGGATCGGTGCAGACTTCGCCGTTCACGGACACATGGCCGCCCTTGATGAGTTCGGCGGCGTGACGGCGCGACGCCGCGCCGGAAGCGGCAAGGAACTTGGTGAGATTCGGAGATGCGGAACCGGACTCCGGCTTGACAACGGGAACCGCGTTTGCGGGCGCGGATACGGGCTTTCCCGCCTTGCGGGGGCGATACCCCCTCCGGGACACGGAAGACTCATTGCCCGGCGCGGGAACCGCGTTTGCGGGCGCGGATACGGGCTTTCCCGCCTTGCGGGGGCGATACCCCCTCCGGGACACGGAAGACTCATTGCCCGGCGCGGGAACCGCGTTTGCGGGCGCGGACACAGGCTTTCCGCTTCTGTCGGGACAATGTCCTCGGGAGGACTGCGGCATCACTCGGCGCCGTCTCTGGCTGCTTCGACAGCGGCCAGATGCTTTTTCGCCAGCTGGATGATCTCCATGAGCTTCTGGCTCTGGACGTCCGGGGGAAGACTGTCGAACGCGTCGAGCAGGATCTTCTGGTCGGCAGTCATCTCGATCTCGTACTTGACCTTGTCGCCGTCTTTCGGGAGATAGGCGGTGAGGAGCGGCTGAAGCTTCTCCCAGGTGTCTTTCTGCATGACCTCGGTCTCGCGGCGCATATACTTGGAAATGGTGTTCGCGCTGACGTTGGCGCAGTTGGCGAAATCGGTGACGGAATCGTAGCCGTCGGCGATGCAGGCATGCAGAGCTTTAACGATGTCTTCCGTGATTTTCATGGTTATGGATCAGAGCCCCAAGTTGATTCAGGGATTGTTTGGCTTGCTTTTGGCGGAGAGCGCATTGCGGAACTCGCGCATCGTGCCGTACTTGGCGCGAAGGTCTTCCAGCGCCTTCTCGTCCGCGTTCTCGATGGCGTGGTTGAAATAGCTCGCGATCACATAGGCGGTGATCTCCTTGGCATCGTCGTCGTCCGCGGCGATCGTCTTCGCGCCGGCGAAATCGCCGTACAGGAGCAGATAGAAATACAGGGAGTCGGCGGTGCCGGCTTCGCCCGCGCCTTTCTTCAGCAGCACCAGGCGCTGGGAAAGCGGCAGGTCGTCGAAATCGAACTGGAACGGCTTCCCGTCGACCATGGTGGCTTTCACGACGCCGTTGTTGATGGACTTCACGCGGCAGATGCCGGAGGGGCCGTAGCCGATCTGCGTGTCCGCGAGAATGGTGTTGCCGTTGTAGGTGTTCTCGCGGATGGCTTTCGCCCCGGCGATGTGGTCCAGCACGTTCCGCGCCCAGTCGCGGTAGGGACGCGCGACTTCGGCGACCATCGCGTCGGAATCCTGCGCGTGGCGTTCGAGCGTGAGATACCAGTCGGCGTAATCCTTTTCGGCGCGGTCAAGGTGGTCGTGGCGGGTCTGGTCGATCATGCGGCCGGCGAAATACTCTTTCTCTTCCTTGAGGCGTTCGGACAGCTCCATGGCGGTGCGGGCGCTCTGTTCCTTGCGGAGCTGGTCGGCCTGCTGGGCATAATCCGCTGCCTTGCGTTTGTCCTCTGCCGCCTGCTGGGCACGGCGGCGCGCCTCTTCGGCGGCCTCGGCGTCGTCCTTGCGCTGGGCGATGAGCTTGCGAAGCTTGCGGGACTCAAGGTCGCGCGCGGAAGCCATCATGTTCTCGTCGACCTCCAGAAAAACGGCGTCGAACGTGATCTTTGCCTGTTCCTCCTTGGGCTTGCCGGGCTGGAAATCCTTGGCGATGTACGCCTCGCATTTTTCAAGCAGGCCGCGCTTGTCGTAGGGATTGGCGCGGGAGAACGCCACGATCTCGTCGACGGCAAGCGTCATCGGCGTGTCGCGCTGGAGCTCGCGTTCGGCGGCCTCGGCGGCCTCCTTGCGGGCGCGCTCTTCGCGTGCCTTAGCGTTGTTGAAGTAGAAAAGCACCCCGGCGGCGATAAGCGACACCAGAAGCACGAGGCAGGCGACCAGGATCATCGTCCGGGTCTTGCGGGCTTCGTCCTGCTGGCGCTTTTTCAGGTTGTAAATGTTGCGGGCGCGGTCGTTCTGCTGGTCAGCGGGGGCTGCGATGGCGCCGCCGACCGGGCGCGCGACGCGGGCGGCTGTCCTGGAAATGCCGGTGTTGAGGATATCGGACTCGGTGGAGGGGCCTGCGGCTTTGCCGCGGCGCGCGTTGCGGAGATCGTCGATGAGCTCGGAAGCGTCCTGATAGCGCATGGAGGGATTCTTCGCCATCATCTTCATGATGATGCGGGAGACGCTTTCGGGGATGTCCTTGTTCACGGAACGCGGCGGGATCAGCGGCTCGGTGAGGTGCTTCTTCGCGATTTCGGCGGCAGTGGCGCCGTCAAACGCCAGGCGACCGGTCACGAACTGGTAGAACGTGGCGCCGAGGCTGTAGATGTCGCTGCGGGTGTCCATCGGGGCTCCGGTGAGGGCCTCGGGGCTGATGTACTGGGGCGTGCCCATGACCTCATCGTCGTCGGCGTCGCTCATATCGCCGGTGACGCGTGCAAGACCGAGGTCGGCGAGCTTGGCACGTCCGGTGGAGGTGAGCATGATATTGTCGGGCTTGATGTCGCAGTGGATGAGTTTCTGCTCGATCCAGGCGTAGTTCAGGGCTTCGGCGATCTGCTGGATCACGTTCAAAGCCTGGTCCACGGGGATCACGCCCTCGCGTTCCAGCACGTCCTTCATGGTCTCGCCGTCGATGTTCTCCATGGCGAAATAGAGCAGTCCGTCGTCCTCGCCCACGGCATATGCCTGGACGATGTGCGGATGGTTCAGCTTGGCGGCGGCGCGCGCCTCTTTGATGAAGAGCGCGACGAATTCCGCGTTGTTCGCATAGGATTCGGCGAGGATCTTGAGGGCGGCGGGCCGGTCGAGGGTGATCTGATGGGACAGGTACACCGTGCCCATTCCGCCCTGCCCGATGGCACGGCGGATGATGAAATCGGCGATCACGGAACCGCGCGACAGGCGGGTCGGGGGCACCTGGACCACGCTGCCGCAATGGCCGCATTGAACCATGATGCCGGCGTCGACGTCCTCGACGGCGACGATTCTGCCGCAGGATGAACATTGGAAACGCATACTATGTCAGCCTCCTGGGGGGATTCGGGGTCAGTTCTGCACGGGGTCCAGATATTTCGCCTTGCAGGTCAGCCAGTTGATGTTCAGGGGAAGCCTCGGGACCGAGTCGCTGCTTTCGTAGCGGTTCGTCTCCACAAAGCGCACCACGACGTTCTCGTTCTTCGTCCCGGCGAGCTGGCCGTTCGGCTTGAAGATGATCGCGCAGGAACCATCGGTGACGCCGCTGTTGGTCATGCCGAGCTTGGGAAGATCGCCCGAAGCGGAACTTCCCTCCGAACCGCTGGTCGTCCCGAAATCCCTGTCGGAATCGGGGATCATGGTGTTCTCGGGGAGAAGCACGAACGCGGAGCCGGGCACCCAGCGGCGCCAGCTATACCCGGAGGTATCCGTTTCCGAGTCGGGATTGTGGTACACCTCGGCAAGGCGGAAGCTCTTGTAGCCGCTCTTTTTGCCTTTGGTGTCCTTCACGAAGACCAGCGCGGTGTAGACCTTTGTGGAGACGGCATGCGCACGGGCCTCCAGGACAGCGCCGTTCACCCTATTGGCGGCAAGCGTAGTCTTGCGTCCGGAGAAAAGCGAGCTGTAAGCAGGGATCGCGACTGCCGCGAGGAGCATCATCACTCCCATGACCGCGATCAGTTCGATCAGCGTGAATGGCCTGGCTGCATGTTGTCGTCTCATATCGGTGTCTCCCGGTGGGATAAGTTATTGCTTTTTTGCGGAGGACTTTTTCAGTTCTTCCTGAAGCGCCTGCTGCGCGGCAGCCTCCTGCTCCAGGATCTGCTGCTTGCGCTGGGCGATGTAGTCCGCCCTGCGCTTCGCCCTGTTGGCATCGGTGATCTGTTTGAGCTTTTCCGCGCTGAGGCGTTCCGGGCCTTTCTTGACGAACTTCTGCAGCTCGTCGTATTTTTCGGCATAGGCTTTCGTCGCCTGGGTGTACATGGAAGAGTTCTTCATGCGGATCGCCTTGTCCATCAGGGCTGCCGGCTCGTTCAGCTCCAGCGCCTTGTTGTAGAGGCTGCGGAACCAGGCGTCGCTGGCGCCCGTGACTTCCTGGATATCCGGATCATGCACATAGTTGTAAAGATTGCCCATGGCGGACTTGAGCTGGCGCGTGCCGATGCGCTTGTACTTGTCCGGGTCCTTGGCGAACGCCTCATAGGTACGCGGCATATCGGACTCGCCGAACGCGGCGATATACTCCTTGAGGAGCTCGGAGGCTTCTTTTTTGGTGTAGGAGGGCTCCAGGACCTTGTCCGGGACGTAGATGTCGCTGTCCTTGATGGTCGTGGTCCTTGCGGCGGGTTTCTGCTGGGCGAAAGCGAAGACCGGGGCGATCAGGGTCGCGGCCAGCGCGGCCAGCAGAATCTGCGTTTTGAAAAAGTGATTATTCCGCATATTCTTTCCTCGTTATGATCCAGGCACCGTTGTTGTTATTGGCGGATTCATCCCACTCCAGGCGGACGATGATCTTGGCTTCGCCCGTGATCTGGTCGTAGAAGTTGTCATATTTTTTGAACGCTACGGAGCGTTTTGCGTAAGACGAACGAAGCGAAGACGCGGTCGTGGCCACGGAGCTGGTGCGGTCGGCGGCACGGGAGGCGTCGTAGGGCAGGAACCCGGAGTCGCGCCAGAGGTCGGTGTCCGAGTCCGGCATCGTCTTTTCAAGCGAAACGCCGCCGACGTCCTTGATGGTCTGCGCCAGCACGAGCACCGTGGCGCGCTTGGTCTGCTGCTGGTTCCATTTCAGCAGATTGACCACGCGGGCGAAGATCTCCTCGCTCTGGGCGTCCGGGATGTTGTTCCCGTTCGGGATCATGTTCTTCATCTGGGAATCCGGGAACGCAGTCGGGAAGACGGCGGTGCGGCGGCGGAGATTGCCCATCTTGACGGCGTTGGTGACAGCCTCGGAAAGCTCTTTCGCATAGGCGTCCGCCGCGGTGTCGCCTGTATCGTCGGAATCCACGGAAGTCCCTCTGATCGTGCTGACCACGGAATCGTTGTTCATATTGGCATAGGTGCGGTAGACCGGGAAGTTGGTGAAGAGAGACTTGAACGAGAACGGAGCGCTGCTGCCGCCGAAGTTCGCCACGCAGTTCAGGTTGATCATGCCGATGACCGAATCATCCACGCGCGAAGTGCTGCGGGCGAGCGCGACCTGATCAAGCAGATGCCCGTCGCCGGCCTGGTAGGTATCCATGCGGATGCCCTTGGACGGGGCGCACTTCAGGTTGATGGTCTGCCAGGGCGCGCCGCGGTGGACTGCGCCGAGCTCCCAAAGGGAAACCATCTGGCCGTGGCGGATGTACGCGGTGGAAATGGAGTCGTCGCCGGAGTAGACCGGGTCGTTCTTCTTCTCCGTGTCATGATAGGAGCCGAGGGAGATGGCGTTGTTGCGATAGCTGCCTTCGGTGACGGTCGCCTTGACCGCTGTTTCATTGTTGGCGGAGAAGATCGGCGGGCTCCAGTCGGTGGGCCTGAGGTTGATGCGCGGATCGTTGGCCTGGGTGTCGAAATAGAAATGCTGGCTGTTGTCGGCGGAACTGGCAACTTCCTCACCATTCCCACCTAATCCAAAGGTGCGTCCGTTCTGGAGATCAGTCGGCATCATGGAGAGGTCGGCGTTGCGTCCGGCTGCATCGTACAGGATGACGCGGTTGAGGGAGACCTTGACGTTTCTCACTCTCACATATTGGAAGAAATCAGCCTCATGTCCCATAGGACGGTCGTAGTTGTCGCGCGACGGCGTGGTGGTGCTGCCGACGGATCCGTTGTCGAGCATGAACGTGTAGACCTTGTATCCGGCATCGCTGCCGGACTGGGCGACTTCCCAGGCGGTAGTGGTGTCGAACGGAACCGTTTCACGGCGCCATGTGCCAGCATTTACATCCTGATTATTCGGATTCGGAATATAATACTCATAGCTGATTTCGCCAATCAACTTCGGTACCTGGACAGCGAGCGCGCCGTCGGGGCCGCCGGTCGTCGGATACATGTTCACGGTCTCGACGTCGATCGTGATCTCATGGTTGTAGGAGCAGTCGGTGTACCAGATGCGCCATTTCCATTCCTGCGCCGGAGGATCGCCAACGGGATAGCGTTCGGACATGCGTCGGCCGAGGGTGCCGCCGACCGAGACGTCCGCGTGGACCTCGTTGATGTACGGGGTGCGCTTGTTGCCTGTGTAGGTCGGAGTGCCGCTGACCCAGTTGTCGACGTCCGTCACGGGGGGCCGGTTGATGGACGCGTTGTAGTTGATGAGGTTGGCGACGGTCTGGTTGACGTTGGCGTTCGTGCTGCCGTTTTGGAACCACGGGATGGCGTTCTTCACCGTTTGATGCGAGATGGTCTCCCAGTCATCGCGGATGAGAGGGAACCGGTAGGATTCGCCGTTGCCCAGGTCATGCTTCGTGAGGTCGCCGATGCCGTTTCCGTCGGCACGGAACTTATTGTATTCGCCGTGGTTGGTAACGTCGAAATACTGGTCCACCATCATTTTGAGCTGCTTGTCGGAGCTGGTGCCGGAGCCGGAACCGCTGCCGGAACCTGAACCGGAGCCGCTGCCCAAAATATCATTGAGGAAGACGTCCAGGTCGACCCAGCCGTCGGGAGACGGATATTTGCCGGGGAGCTTTTCCGGCGAAATCTCGCGGGAATAATCCCACCTGTTTTTCGTGCTCTTGAAAATGAACTGAGGCTCGCAGGACCAGCGGCCGACGCGCTTCGGGAAGACTCTGCCGAAATCGGCATCGGGATAATTGCGCTTGCCGATGGCGTTCGGGTTCAGCTGGTCGTTCATGGCGATGGCAACGTAGGCGAAACGCCCGAAGATGTGGTCGGAGTTATCGCCGTAGTTCCTGCTGTAGACATACTCCCAGGAAGGACAGCGGGGGTCCTCGCGGTCATAGTAAGTGGAATTCTTGAAGCGGAGCGGGCCCTCGTTGAACTTGAAAAGCCCATTTTTCTCAAGTTTCCAGATCCAGTCGGACGCAAATTCGTCCGGTACGGCGACATCGCCAGGGGGGTTCGTCTTGTAGTTCGAGCAGACGTAGGAGGCGTTTTCGGACTGCATGAGCGCGAGGATGGCGCGGGAGACGACGCCGTCCGCCAGGATCCTGGCGGCGGAGGAGTCGACGTACGCGGCGGCGACCTTGCGGCCGGTGGTGGCGTTCGAGGAGAAGATCATGGCGGTGATAAGCGCCATGGAAAGGATGCAGAGCGTGAAAAGGAGCGCGATGCCGTGCTCGCGGCGGGCGCGCGCGGCACGTTTCAGCATCCGCATCATCGGATTATGTTTGCGTGGTGTCTTCATGCACTTGTTCCTTCCCATTTCAGATGTTGGAGGGTTTCGGCTGTCCGCGGTCGATCACGACCATGCGGCGGAACTCGCGCTTCTTGTCGTCGAACTTCACGGAGGAATTCGCATTCGCCTCCATGCGCTTCAAAGTCTTCTTGTCGACGAGGGTCATGCGGATGACGACGAGCGCGGGCAGCTTCGTGCCTTCGGCGCAGTACGGCTTGACATTGAACTCGGTCACACCCTCGACAAGCTCGGTCGTCGGGCCATTGATGCCTTTGTCCACAGAGAACGTGTCACCGGTGGCGTCATAAGTGTAGTAAAGGGTATTGCCGGACAGGTTGTATTTGACGCCGATGATATTGGTCTTCGCCGCGTTGTTCAGCTTCTCGGGGCGGATCGTGGAAACGGAAAACGAATTCGAATCGGACGTGAACGGCACCGATTCCTTGTCCCACTGGGAATAATACGTGCAGGTGAGGTCGTTCGCCATCATGTCCATGGCGATGCGGGCGCGCTCGAACATCTCGGTGCGCTCGACGCCGGAACTCAGCACGGTCTCTGTGGAGGAATAGAACTGCATCAGCCCGAGCAGGAAGACGGACAGAACGCTCATCGCGATCAGGACTTCAACAAGTGTAAAAGGCTTTTTCATCGGAAGTCCTCCTCAGTCTGTCACGGGCCTGTAATAAGACGGGTCCATATATTCGCGGACGAACGTGCGCGACTGGCGCATGCCGTTCTTGTAGGGCTTGGCAAGCGGCCAGGAGATTTCAACGTAAACACGGACCAGCACTTCCTTGCCCGAGCCCTTGACCGGATGCACGAGCCCCGAAGCCAGGACCGTCTTCGTCTTGCCGGTCTTTCCATCAAGGGAACTGAGCTTGAGGACGTTCTTCTTGTCGCGCCAGCAGAGGACCTCGGCGGCGAAATCGCTATCATCGCCCGGGGGTCCGAAGTAGAAGATGAAATGGCCGTCCTTAAGGCCGGTTGAAGGCTCAATGAGGTAGGAATTTTCGCCCAGCTTCTTGCTCAGGTAAGACTTGGTGTCGGTGTAGGCGGACGGCTTGGAAGTCGGCAGGCCCTCAATCCAGTCGAAATGCTCCCACGAGGCCTTGTCCAGCTGTGCGATGACGGTGTTGGCAGCATCGGCGGCAAGGGTGTCGCCGACGGAATCGGAGGTGGACTTGACGGCAATCGGGAGCAGCGCCATGATGGCGGCCACACCGATCGCCGCGACAGCCATCGCCACCGCGATCTCAATCAGACTGAATAATTTTTTCCTGGCCATAAAAACCTGCTTTCCTGCTTGCCGGACCAAGCCGGCTGTTGTCTTTTTGCGCCGTTTCCGGTCCGCGGGCGCCAACTCAGCGCGGCAGGGACACTGTGCCCCCGCCCGCGGGAAAGACGCCTCTTCCGCCGGACATTCGGGAAAACGTCCGGCGGCGTACCGGGGCAGCGCACCCCGAAAACTGGCAAAGAGCCTGAAAACGAAACCTCGAAACGAACTGCGGGCGGACCGGATCGCGCTCCGGCCCGGAACAGGTCATTCCGCGGCGAGAATGTCGAAGATCTTCTTGCGGTCGTCGCCGGCGGAGCGGATATTGGCGATGACATTGTCCTCTTTGAGGCGGGAGGAGATGCTGCCGAGGAGCTTCAGGTAAGCTTCGGGATCGCGTTCGTCCGCCGCGAAGAAGACTGCGAGCGTCACGGGTTCTTCATCGAGGGTCTTGTAGTCGGTGACCGGATTGCGGCAGACCGCCACGATCACGAGCGGAGACGGGAATCCGTTGATGCGGATATGGGGGAGCGCGAGGCCTTTGCCGACGCCGGTGGTCATCATGCGTTCACGTTTCCAGATCGCTTCGCGGATCTGGTCCTCGTCCATGGTGCAACGGGTGCACGCGTGGGCGATGATGGCGTCCAGCACTTTCTTTTTCGTCTCGCCGTCCACGATCAGGATGGAGTCCTGCTGGAGGTACTTTACGAATTCCGGTTTCATAGTTTTTGCCTTTCTATAAAAGATTGGTGTGTAATCCGATGACGGGATAAAATATCCTCAAATCCGCAAAAATGCAAGCGTGTATCGCGAAAAACCCGCATTTTTTTTGGGTTTTGCCGGATTTTTAAGGGAAGTCAACCGTTCTGACGACCGAAAGAACGGCATGAAAACAGACAGAGCCGGCGTATTTTTCGCCGGCTCCGGGGGTTGTTTCCTCAGGCGTTCATGTTCAGGGCGGCTTTCGTAATCCCGGCGACTTCCGCGGAAACCGCGTCGGAATCCAGGAAGCCCTGCGGGAGCCTTCCGGCGTCGCAGGCGGCAAGGAACTTCGGATCCAGCGGAATCTGCGCAAGGAGGGCGAGACCTTCCTGGTCGGCGAGCTTTTCGCCGCCGCCGGAAGAGAAGAGGGCGTGCTTCGCGGAGCAGTCCGGGCAGACGTACGCGCTCATATTTTCGACGATGCCGAGGATACGGACGTCCAGGCGGTTGCAGAAGCTGATGCACTTGCGGCAGTCCGCGAGCGAAACTTCCTGCGGGGTGGTGACCACGACGGCGGCCTTGTCGCCCTGGATCATCTGGCAGGCGGAAAGGGACTCGTCGCCGGTCCCGGGCGGGAAGTCGAGGATGAGATAGTCGAGGTCGTCGCCCCAGTCGACTTCCTCGAAAAGCTGTCCGAGCAGGCCGATCTTCGCGGGACCGCGGAGAATGACCGCGTCGTCGGGATGGTCGAGCAGGAGACCGATGGAAACGAGCTTGACGCCGGCAATTGAGAGCGGCTGGAGCCCTGCCTCGGTCCCGCCGAGGCGCTGGTCCGCCACGCCGAACAGGGTCGGCTGGCTCGGTCCGTGGAAGTCCACGTCAAGCAGGGCGACTTTCATGCCCTCGCGGGCGAGGGAGACCGCAAGCGCGGCGGCGACGGTGCTTTTGCCCACGCCGCCCTTGCCGGACAGCACCATGATCTTGTGTTTGATCTTGTCGAGACGGGAGGGTTTGCGTTCGCCGCAGGAACCCGCGGAACCGCAGGTCGAGCAGGAACCGGAGCAGTTTTCGGACATGGAATCGATCCTTTCCAGAAAATTAAGCGTGTAAGATACGAGCAGGAAATCTGAGGGACGGAACGGGGACGTCAGCAGCCGCGGATCTTCCGCTGGAGCTGGTTCAGTGTGTTCTTGAATTCCTCGTCCTTGAGCAAATTCGCCTCGACCTGCTTCACGGCATGGATCACGGTGCCGTGGGAACGCCCGCCGAATGCACGCCCGATCTCCATATGGGACTTGGATGTGAGCTTGCGGGAGAGGTACATGGCGATCATGCGCGGGTCGGCGATGTTTTTCGGCTTCTTGGGGCCGGTGAGGTCGTAGACCTGGATCCCGAACGTCTCGGCGACGGCTTTCTGGATCTCCTCGATGGAGATCGAACGGGATTCGGCTTCCTTTTCGAGCTGGTCGGACAGGATGCCCTTTGCCGTTTCGAGGTCGATCTCGCGCTTCATCGCGGCGGCATACATGGAAAGGCTCAGCAAGGCGCCCTTGAGCGGGCGGATATTCGAGGAAATGCGCTCGGCGATGAACGTCAGGACATCGTCACCAAGTTTGAGGCGGAGTCCCTGCTGTTCCTGCTTCAGGATGGCGAGGCGCGTCTCGAACGACGACTGCGTGATCTGCGTGGTCACGCCGGAGAAAAAGCGGGAGACGAGGCGGGACTCGAGGCCGGGGATCTCGGACGGCTGCTTGTCCGAGGTGAGGATGATCTGCTTGCCGAGGCCGTACAGGGTGTTGAACGTGTTGAAGAACTCCTCCTGCAGGCTGGTCTTGTTGCCCAGCGTGTGGACGTCGTCGACGAGCAAGTAATCCACGTTGCGGAAATTCTCGCGGAACTCGTACATGGTCTTCGTGCGGAGCGAATCGAGGAACGCATTCAGGAAGTTCTCGCAGGAAGTGTAGCGGACGCGTGCCTGCGGGTCGCGTGCGAGGACTTCGTGTGCCACGGCGAGCAGCAGGTGCGTCTTGCCCATGCCGGAACCGCCGTAGATGTACAGGGGGTTGATGCTGCCCGGCTTCTGCGCGGCGGCAAGCGCCGCCGAGTAGGCATAGCGGTTCTCCTCGCCGACCACGAAGTTGTCGAACGAGTGCTTGCGGATGAGGCTGGCGAGTTCGGGGCTGATGAGGTCGTTTTCGACGCCGGCGAACTCGGCGGGAACCCGGGAGGATTCGGGATCCTCCAGCGCGGCATCCTCGGAACCGTAGCCGGACTCGAACACGACGTTGAGGTCGGGGCATCCGGAGAAAGCAAGTGCTTCGGCGAGGAGCTCGCCGTAGTTGTTCCGGACCCAGGAGGCAAAGAAGTTGTCCGAAACCCCGAGCACGATCTGGGCTTCGTCAACGGAAATCGGCACCATTTTCTTGAACCATTGCTTGTATGCGGTCTCGGACTTGGTTCTGATGTATCCGCAGACCGACTTCCATACTTCGGAGGCGTTCCGTTCTCCGTTCGACATTTGGTCTTCCTCTAATCTTTCACGCCGTATCGGTTTAGGTTTTCTTTAGCTACTTATTGACAATGCCCGGAAAAGCCCTTTCGGAGCCGCCGGAAAACGTTGTCCGGACCGGACGCGCACAACCGCCAAACAACAGGCGCAAAGAGGATTCCGCGTTTTTGCCGCGGCAGCAGATTCCACTTCGTTTTGAGCTTGAAAGCTGTATCGTCCGATGATTCGGGAGGCATGCATGCCCTTTTGAAAAAGTCAAGCAATTTTCCCGAATTTTCCGCACTTTTTTGAAGCCCCTGACAACCCGGCATCTATCAACGACATACAAGCACTCTTGACAAGTTGTTGACAAGTTATTGACATCAGCCGGTAAAGTCCTGCGTCAAATGCAGCGCGGACGTCCTCCCCGTCGCGGGACCCGGACAAAAAAGTTCCTGACGGGACGCAAACGGCACATCACACAGATGCACGGTGGGAGCGAAGCGGGAGAAACGGCTCGCCGGGAGCCGGAATCGCGAAGAACGCTATCTTTAATTTGCACCATTTTTCCGATTTAGCAAGTCGAAAACAGAGGTTTTTTCGGACTTTTCCCGTATCCTGTTGATTTCATGTTGAAAAAAAATATTTCGGGTGCATATTATGGTATCACTTTTTTTTACGGAGCCTGTCATTATGGAGAAAAAACGTCGCATCCTGTTCCTTCTGGACCACTGTCTCACGCCTTACGAGCGGATCGAGAGCTGCGGCATCCTGTGCGAAAAGGACACCATCATCGCCATCGGCGGCGAAACGGCATTCTCGCTGGACGAGCCGGGACTGCAGATCGTGAAGCTGAAAGACGCGTACGGCCTGCCCGGATTCATCGACACGCACATCCACGGGCTCGGCGCCCACGTGATGCCGGATTTCAGCATGCAGCCCGACCCCATCCACGAAATGAGCAGAATCCTGGCACGGCACGGCGTGACCACGTTCTTCCCCACGATCGTGTCCCTGCCGCGGGAAACCATGATCGCGCAGGTGGACGCCATCTGCGGCTCCATCCAGAGCGGCTACCAGTACGCGGAACCCCAGGCGATGCACCTGGAGGGACCGTTCATCAATCCGCAGAAGCGCGGCGACCAGATCGCGGCGAACATCTCGCCCGTGGACCTCGGGTTCGCGCGGGAGCTTTTCGAGGCGGGACACGGCCGCATCAAGGTCATGACGTTCGCGCCTGAGATGCCGAACGCGGTGAAGCTGGTCGAGCTCATGCTGGAACACGGCGTGATACCCTCCATGGGGCACAGCCTCGCGACCGAATCAGAAACGCTGCGCGCGATCGACGCCGGGGCGCACCGCTGCACCTATATCTTCAACGCGATGCCCTCCATCTACCACAGGTCGTCCTCCCTCACCGCCATCGCCCTCACGGACGACCGCGTGACCATCGAGATCATCGTCGACGGGCTCCACCTGCATCCGACCATCGTGAACATGATCGTGCGCTGCAAACCGGCGGACAAGATCGTGGTCATCAGCAACGCGGTCCTCCTGGAGCACAGCCGGGAAATGGACGAGCAGCCCGAGATCATCCGCACCGGCGACGGCGTGATCTCCGGCTCCACCATGACGCTCGAAAACTCCTGGCTCCACTTGCTCAGCTACGGCAACATGGACGAATCGCTCGCCGCCGCGTGCATCTCCACCAACCCCGCGAAAGACCTCGGCCTCATCACCCGCGGCGAACTCCGCCCCGGCAAGCGCGCCGACATCACCATCCTCGACTCCCGCACGAACCGCGTCCGCATGACCGTTTCGCGCGGCAATATCATCTACGACTCCGAAAACCCGGACATCTGATCCCATTTCCAGCTCATGAACAATAAAGCCATACCTCCCTATCTCCTCCTCGACACGGGTTCCTGCCGCAAGCTCGAACAAGTCGGTCCGTTCCGAATCGTGCGCCCCGCGCTTAACGCATTCTGGCGACCGACGCTCCCGGACAAGGAATGGAACGCCGCGGACGCCGTGTTCGAACGGCAGAGCACGGGCGGCGGCGTTTGGACGTGGAAACGCGGCCTGCGCCAGCCGGACGAGGGGAAGTGGATCGTCCGCTGGGGCGAGGTCAACTTCCTGGTCAAGCCGACCCATTTCGGGCACCTCGGATTCTTCGCGGAGCAGATCGGGAACTGGGCGTGGCTCCGGGAATCCGCCGCACTCCTGCCCGCCGGGTCCGACACGCTCAATCTCTTCGCGTATTCCGGCGGGGCGACGTTCGCGATGGCGCAGGGCGGCGCGAACGCCTGCCACCTGGACGCCTCGCGGGGCATCATCGACTGGGCGAACAAAAACCAGGCGCTGAACCCCGATCTGAAAGGGAAGATCCGCTGGATCTGCGACGACGCAATGAAATTCGTGGCGCGCGAACAGCGTCGGGGCCATAAATACCGCGGCATCGTGCTGGATCCGCCGTCGTTCGGGCGCGGCGCGCAGGGGCAGGTATGGAAGATCGAATCCGACATCGCCGACCTGCTGGCATCCGTCCGCGCCATCCTCGACACCTCGGGGCGGTTCTTCATCCTGCTCACCTGCCATTCCCCCGGCTTTTCCGCGTTCTCGCTCGGCCGCATGCTGAAACAGGCGTTCCCGGATTTCGCAGCGCAGGTCGAATCCGGCGAGATGCTGATCCCGGAGACATCGGCTCCTGACCGGGCGCTTCCCGCCGGACTTTTCGCACGTCTCCGCAACTGAAAACGCGCATCCGTTATGCTTATCCGCCCTCCAGAATCCCTCCCGCGGCAGGCGGCTCCCCGCCGCATCGCCGTCCGCGTGAAGCAGAAAGCCGTGCCCGCGATCCGTTCGGGGCATCCGTGGCTTTTCGAGGATTCCGTGAAGAAAGCTCCGCCCGACGCCTCGCCCGGCGACGTGGCCGTGCTGTACGACCCGGACGGAAAGAAGATCCTTGCCGCCGGGCTCTACGACCCGCATTCCCAGCTTCGCGTGCGCATCCTGCAAAAGGATTCCGCACAGCAGCCCGTCGGGCCGGGGCTCTTCGCCGAACTCGCCGCGAAAGCCGCGTCCGTCCGCGCCGGGGCGATCCCCGTCGGGACGACGGCGTACCGTCTCGCGAACGGCGAAAGCGACGGTTTCCCCGGACTTGCAGCTGACCGGTATGGCGACACGCTCGTCATGAAGCTTTATTCGGAAGCGTTCGCCCCTTGGGCGGGCGACATCGCGGACGCCTTTTTCGTGGCGAATCCCGGACTGATCCATTGCGTCATACGGCTTTCCCGCGCCCTGGAGGACAGCCCGTCCGTACGGCGTTTTTTCCCGGAACCCGCGGTCATCTTCACAGCAAATCCCGGCGCGTTCGCGAATCCCGTGCGCTTTACGGAAAATGGCGTAATCTTCGAGGCTGACGTGCTGCGGGGGCAGAAGACCGGTTTCTTCCTCGACCAGCGCGACAACCGCGCTCGCGTCGGCACGATGTCCGCCGGTCGCGACGTGCTGAATGTGTTCTCGTTCTCGGGGGGATTCTCGCTGTACGCCGCCCGTGGCGGAGCCGTGAGCGTGTGCAGCGTCGACGCCGACAAGCACGCCATCGCCGCCTGCGCCCGGCATTTCGAGCTCAACGGCGGACATCCGAACGTCGCCCGTTGCAGACACGAGGGGATCGTCGGGGACGCGTTCGAGGCCATGCAGACGATGGCGCGGGAGAAACACCGGTTCGGGCTCGTGATCGTGGACCCGCCCTCTTTCGCGAAATCCGCTGCGGAACACGACCGCGCGCTGCATTCCTACGCGCGCCTCGCCACGCTCGCCGACTCCCTGCTCAAACCGGGCGGCACGCTCGTCTTCGCATCGTGTTCAAGCCGGGTCTCCGCCGACGATTTCTTCCCTGCCGTCCTCGCTCATACGCACGTGCGCGAGCTCGCGCGCACTGGGCACGCCGCCGACCATCCCGCGCTGTTCCCCGAGTCCAGCTACCTGAAATGCCTTTACGCGGAGAAGCTGCCATGAGCGAACATTTCCCCGCCGAACTCCTCGCCCGCGTGCCCGGTCTCCTCGTCCCGTGGTTCCTGCGCACCAGGCGCGACCTGGAATGGCGCAACGACCCGACACCCTACCGCGTGTGGATTTCCGAGATCATGCTCCAGCAGACGCGCGTCGAGGCCGTGAAACCGTACTACGACAGGTTCCTTGCCGAACTCCCGGATGTCGCGTCGCTCGCCGCCGCCGATGAAACGCGCCTTCTCAAGCTCTGGGAAGGGCTCGGCTATTACCGGCGCGCACGCAATTTGCAGGCCGCCGCGAAAAAGATCATGCAGGAATATGGCGGCGTCTTCCCGGACAACTACGACGGCGTGCGGAATCTGCCCGGCATCGGCGACTACACGGCGGGAGCCATCCTCTCCATCGCGTTCGGGAAACCGTTCCCGGCGGTCGACGGCAACGTCCTGCGCGTCATGTCTCGTCTGGCGGCCAGCCGCGAAGACATCGATTCGCCGAAGATACGCAAGGAACTGACCGGAGCGCTCGCGGCTGTCTATCCGCCCGGGCAATGCAGCGAATTCACGCAGAGCCTGATGGAGCTCGGTGCAATGGTCTGCCTGCCGAACGGCGCACCGCTCTGCACGGTTTGTCCGCTCGCGGGCATCTGCCTGGCATCCCAGAAGCGCCTCACGGACGAAATCCCCGTCCGCAAAGCGAAGGCGGCGCGCCCGGTGAAATCGTTCGCGGTGGTCGTCCTGCGGGACGCGCAGGGACGTTTCGCCGTGCGCCGGAGGCCGGAAACGGGGCTTCTGGCGGGGCTTTACGAATTTCCCAACCTTGAGGGCGTCCATGATGAAACCGCGCTGAAAAAGGCTTTCCGCGCAAAAGCGATCAGGGAAATGGGGACCGCCCGGCACGTCTTCACACATGTGGAATGGGACATGACGCTCTATCTCGCGGAAACGGACGGTCCGCCGGACGGCTTCGAGTGGGTCTCCGCCGCCGCGCTCCGAACCGAAACCGCGATCCCGAGCGCGTTCAAGGCCGCGCTCAAACTTGCCCTCAACGCCGATTCCAGCAACGGAGGCCGATCATGAAATATCTGCTCGCGATTTATCATTACGACCCGTTCGGCGGCCTCCAGCGCGACACGCTCCGCCTGATCCAGGAGCTCACGGGACGCGGCCACGCCGTGACCGTCTTCACGACCGCATGGGACGGCCCGGAACCGCCCGCCGGAGCGTCGATCGAACGTGTTCCCGCCTCGGGGCTATCCAATCATGTCCGCATGCTGAAGTTCGCCGAAGCGTTCCGGCGGCGCCTGGCGCGGAAGGACTATGACGTTTCTGTGGCGATGAGCCGCATTCCCGGCGCGGATTACTATTTCGCCGCCGACGTCTGCATGAAAGTCTACTGGTCGAAACTGCATTCGGCGTTCGCCCTGCGCTTCAATCCGCGCTACGCCGCCTACCTGCGGCTGGAACAGGCAGTCGCCGCCCCGCCGTCGGCGACCCGCATCGCCTGCATCGCACCAGCCCAGATGCGCGACTACGCCGCGGCATACGGCACGCCGCAGGACAGGATGTTCCTGCTGCCGCCCGGCATGGACCCCGCCTGCCGCCGTCCGCCGGAGCCGGAGGTCCGGGACATCCGCGCCAATATCCGCGACACGTCGGGAGCCGGACCCGACGACAAGGTCGTCCTGCTCGTTTCCAACAGCGTTTACAATAAAGGAACGGACCGGGCGATCACCGCCCTCGGCGCCCTGCCCGACAGCATGAAAAAGAACGTCCGCATCTGGATCGTCGGGAAGCTCCCGGAACACGAAATCCGGTCCATGCTCCGCGAGGCGGGGCTGGAAGACCGTGCCGTCCTTTTCGGCCGGACCGACGGCGTGCGCCATCACATGCTCGGCGCCGATCTCTTCCTCCATCCTGCCAGAAACGAATCCGCCGGGTCAGCGCTGATCGAGGCGCTTGCCGCCGGACTCCCGGTCCTCACCACGGAAATCTGCGGATTCGCGCATTTCGTGCGCGAGGCCACCGGGACCGTGCTGGACGAACCGTTCCGGCAGGACAAGCTGGTGCGGATGCTCGGGGACATGCTCCCGCGCCTGGATGGACTCAGCCGGCAGACGCTGGCGTACGCGGCGAAACAGGATTTCTGTTCGCGGGCAAAAGCTTTCGCGGACATTCTGGAAAAAGGCTGAGGCGCGCGTCAGATCCCGACGGTGCGGTCGCAGTGGCGGATGCTCGCGGCCCGGTGGGCGACCATCAGGATCGTGAGGCGGCCTTTCAGGGAATCCAGGGCGTCGATGAACGCGGCTTCCGTGTCGTCGTCAAGGGCGCTGGTGGCTTCGTCGAGGATCAGAAGTTCGGGTTCAAGGTAAAGCGCCCGGGCGATGGCGATGCGCTGCCTCTGACCGCCGGAAATCCGCGCGCCGGATTCGCCCAGGCGCGTATCCAGCCCGTCAGGGAGGGACCGCACGAAATCGGCGATCTGCGCCAGTTCCAGCGCCTTTGTCACGCGTGCGTCGTCGACGCAGTCCGGCTCCACGCCGAACGCCACGTTCGCCCGTACCGTATCGTCGATCAGGCAGACCGTCTGCGGCACATAGCCGATACGGCTCCGCCAGGAACGCAGGTTTTCACAAATGTCGACACCATCGACCGCCACACGCCCGGATTCCGGCTTCAGGAATCCCGTCACCAGGTCGATCAGCGTCGATTTGCCGCCGCCGGTGCGCCCGACGACCGCCACGCACTCCAGGCGCTTCACGGACATGCTGAAATCCTCGAAGACCGCCGGGCGGTCCTGGCTGTAACGGAACGTGACGTGTTCCACGGTCAGCTCACGGTCGAAATGAAGCTCCGGGGCGTTCTCCGCGGGCAGGACGCGTTCCGCCGGGATGGAGTTCAGATCATGGTCGAGGCGTTCGAAGACGTACAGCATCCCGCGCACCAGGATCAGATTGTACTGCATGCGGGAGATCGACGGGATCAGGCGGAACATCGCCGCAAGGAAGAAAGCGGCGTAAAGGATGAGCCGGGACGAGGGGACGCCCATCCAGGTCAGGACTGCGATCAGGCCGCCAGCGGCCGCGACGACGAAGACTTCCAGCGAAAACCTGGGGATCTGCGCCAGATTTTGACGCACCTTGACCGCATTCACGATGTTGAACTGCGCCTGCTCCAGGCGCCGGCTGAAATACTCCTCGGTCCCGGTCAGCTTCACTTCGCGGATGGCTGCGAAACTCTGGTTCATGGTCCGGGTGGATTCGCCGTTCGCCGCAAAGAGCTTCCGCGACGCCGCATCCAGGATGCGCCTGAAAAGCTTGTGGAAGACAAACACGACCGTGCCGCAGACCAGGAGCGAAACCAGCGCGATCTTCGGCACCAGCACAAAGATCACAGCCAGGATCGAAAGAAAGACGATCGCCTCGGAAAGCGCCAGCAGAAACGGCATCAGCAGGACCTCTGCCACTTCCCGCATCTGCATGATGCGGCCGATCAGCTCCGATGCGCCATGCTCCAAATGAAAAGAATAGTCCGCGCGCATGTACGTGCGATAAAGACGCCCCGCCAGATCGACGGAGAGATCGCGGGAAAAGCGGTTCTGGCACTTCGTCTGCACAAACGCGAAAACGTTCTTGACGATGAAGAAGAGCGTGAGAAGCGCGATGGATTCCAGGATGAAAGCCTCGCGGGACGGAGGCGCGACAAATCCGTAAAAAGCGTGAAGCCAGCGATTGGACTCCAGAAGCCCGGGATCCGCCAAAGCCGCCGCCACAGGCATCACCAGGGCGAGCGCCGAAAGCTCAAGCAGCGCCGAAAACGCCATCAGCGCGACCAGCCCGAACGCCGCATGCCTGTAGCCAGCAGGCAGAGTCCGGCGAATCTCGCGCAGAAACTTCAGCATGACTGCCCGGGTTCGGATGCGGACTGATCCGGTTCGGACGAAGAGGCGGACGAAGCCGTTTCCTCGACCTGGACATCCGCGCCGGAACGAAGGATTTCAAGTTCGATCCGGGCGGGTTTCTCCATGCCGAGCGTATCGGTCATCATCCGGGCGACCGCGGCGCGGAACTGCATCGACAAATCCGAAAGCGTCGCGCCGCCATTGAAATCCACCGCGATCAGGAGCTCGACCGCGGACGGCTTTCCGAACAGGGCGACTTTCCTAACATCAAAGGCGGGGAAGCCGTCGGCAACCGCGCGGACCGCGCCCTGCACCGCTTTCGCGTCGATCGTAAGCACGCCGCCTTCCGCCGGGATCACGATGCGGCGGAGCTTGCGGGGGCGGAAAGCAAGGTAAAGAAGAAAGATAAAAAGCAGAAAGGCGATGACGACGGCCACTCCCGCGAGGAATCCGCAGAAGAAAGGACGCCCCTCGACGAACGAACCGATTCTTTCTATGAAACTTGAAATCGAACGGAACATGCCGCATCCGCCTTTCCGGGAGGAAACGACCTCCCTGATACCGGGTTACTGAATGACTTCGCCTTCAACCACTTCTCCGTCGTCTTCGGGCTTTTCCTCCTCGACAGGAGCATCCTCCGTGTCGGTGATCACCACGTCGATGCCTTTCACCGTCATGCCGGTGAAGTCGACAATCTGATGGTAGACGGCTTCCTGGACGGCGGCTGCGACTTCGCCGAACTTGGAGCCGTAGGCGGCGACAATGAGGATTTCGAGGCTGACCTCGTTGCCGGATTCGGTCACGACGATGGACTTGTCGAAACGGCGCTTGTTGCCGAGGAGATCGGCGAGGTCGGAAACGATGGAGTAGCCGGAAAAACGGATGAAGCCGGGAATGCCCTCTACGGCTTTCCGGGCAAGGGAAATGATGACGCTCTCATGTACCGTGTAGGCGTTGGGTTCCGCAACGGTCTTGCCGGTAGTATCTTTGCCTGACATGATGGTTCCTCCTTATTCCGCTTCTTTCGAGGTATCCTGCGCCGGTTTCTCCGCGGGACGGTCCTCGATGCCCTTGATGTTCACGTTGACGGAAGAGACGTTGACGCCGGTCATGGTGGAAATGGCATCGGAGACTTTCCGCTGGATCTCCGCGATGAGGGCGGGGAACTTGTACCCGTAGTAAGGATTGACGGCGACGGTGACGACAAGGGACTGGTCGTCATGCTCGATCTGGATGGAACGGTCGAGCATCCGCTTGCTGCCGACCAGGTCGGCGAATTCGTCGATCAGGGAACTGCCGGAAAGCCGGGCCACGCCCTCGATCCCGAGGACAGTGCGCTTGACGATCGTGGAAATGGCTCCGTCGAGAATGCGGATGGTGCCGACGGCAGTCCCGTTGACCTCGTATGCGCCCGGGACAGAGGAAACGGCATCGGCCGCGGGACGCGCCTGCTGGGTATTGCTCATTGTCCATGCCTCCTTGATTGAAATGGTTATTTCGCGATTTCCTTGCGGATCGCGCTTTGCTGTTCAAAATAGCCGCCCTTCATCAGGCGTTCGATCAGGGTCGTATCGTAATTGCCCGCTACGAATTCGGGCGTCTCGATCAGGAAATGCTCGAACGGGATCGTGGTCGGAACGCCCTCGATCATGTATTCGTCGAGCGCGCGTTGGCACCGGGCGATCGCCTCCTCGCGGGTCGGGGCGTGGACGATCAGCTTCGAGATCATGCTGTCGTAGTGCGGCGGGATGCGGTACCCGGCGTAGACATGCGAATCGACGCGGACGCCGGGTCCGCCGGGGGCGGAGTAGAACGTGAGCACGCCCGGGGTCGGCGCGAAGTTGGCGTAGGGGTTTTCGGCATTGATGCGGCATTCGATGGCGCAGCCGCGGAGCGCGATCTGCTTCTGCTGGACGCTGAGGCGTTCGCCGGCGGCGATCCGAATCTGCTCCCGGATGATGTCGATGCCGCTGACCATCTCGGTCACGGTATGCTCGACCTGGACGCGGGTGTTCATTTCCATGAAATAGAAATTGTTGCCGGAAACCAGGAATTCGAGGGTGCCCGCGCTGGTGTAGCCGACGGCCTTGGCGGCCTTGATCGCGGCATCGTAGAGCTTTTTACGGAGAGCGGGGGTGATCGAAGGGGAAGGAGATTCCTCGATGAGCTTCTGGTGGCGGCGCTGGAGCGAGCAGTCGCGTTCGCCGAGACAGACCACGTTGCCGAACTTGTCGGCGAGGATCTGGACCTCTATGTGCTTTGGATTGCCGATGAACTTCTCAATGTAGACGTCGCCGTTGCCGAACGCGCGTTCCGCCTCGGTCATCGCCGCGTGGAACCCCTGGATCAGGCTGGCGTCGTTGTGCGCCACGCGCATGCCGCGTCCGCCGCCGCCCGCGGTCGCCTTGATGATGACCGGGTATCCGAGCTTGTGTGCTTCTTCGAGCGCGGCCTCTTCCGTGGGAACGACGTTATTGCTGCCGGGCGTGACGGGGACGCCGGCTTTCCGCATGGTCTCGCGGGCAGACGCCTTGTCGCCCATGGCGCTCATCTGTTCGGCGGTCGGGCCGATGAACTCGATCTTGCAGTCCTTGCATATCTGCGCGAAATGGGGGTTTTCGGAGAGGAATCCGTAGCCGGGATGGATGGCGTCGACGTCGCCGATCTCCGCCACGCTGATGATGCGTTCAGTCATGAGGTAACTCTGCGTAGCGGGGGCGGGGCCGATGCAGACGGCCTCGTCGGCCAGACGGACGGGCAGACTGTCCTCGTCGGCCTGGGAGTAGACGACGACGGTCTTGATGCCCATCTCGCGGCAGGTCCGGATGATGCGGACCGCAATCTCGCCTCGGTTGGCGATCAGGATTTTATTGAACATTGGGGACCTGTATCTGGGTGATTACTCAAGCACGAAAAGCGGCTGGCCGTATTCCACCGGCTGGCCGTTCTCCAGGAGAATTTCCTTGATCACGCCGCTCTTTTCGGCCTTGATCTCGTTCATGACCTTCATCGCCTCCACCACGGCCACGGTCGTATCGGCATCGACATGGCTGCCGACCTTCACGAACGGCTCGGCGCCCGGAGCGCTCGAACGGTAGAACGTGCCGACGGTGGGCGATTCGATGACCTTGGCCGGATCGAGCGCGGCGCGCCCACTTTCGGCAGGAGCAACAGCCTTGACCGGCTCGGGAACGGGCACGGCGGCGGGGACGGAAACAGCGGAAGCGGCCGGAGCGGGGATGGCGGCCGGGACATACACAGGTGCGGGAGCTGTCTGCTGGCGGGCAGCCCTGCGGAGACAGAGCGTCATTTCCTCCGATTCGATTTTGAACTCCGTCAGATCGTTGTCGGACATGAGTTTCACGATCGTCTTGATTTCGTCAATTTTCATAAGGCACCCGGGGTTGTCAATATTTGAATGTGTAAGTTTTTTCGTGATCAGTGGGAGGGAGCGGCAAGGCGGCGGACGAGGGCGCGGAGGGCGAATTCATATCCGTCCGCGCCGAGCCCGGCGATCTGCGCCACACAGGCGGGCGCGGTAAGGGACGTCCTGCGGAAATCGTCCCGCGCCTGAATGTTGCTCATATGCACCTCGACCGCGGGGATCGCGGCCGCCTCCAGCGCATCGTGGATGGCGATGCTGGTATGTGTGTAGGCGGCGGGGTTGATGACGATGCCGTCGACCCCGCCCGCAATCGCATCCGCGATCCTGTCGCAGATGGCGCCTTCGTGATTGCTCTGGAAGAAATCGATCGCCACGCCGAGCGAATCGGCGACAGTGCGGAGGTCCGCCTCGATCTCCGGGAGCGTTTTCGTCCCGTAGAACTCGGCTTTGCGCCGCCCCAGCAGCTGCATGTTCGGCCCGTTGATGACGAGGATTTTCATAAGGATTGCCTGTCCGGAATGTTACTTCGCTTTGCGGCGGGAGGATTTGCGGGCAGCAGGCTGATAGGCCGCCCACTTCGGATCGTTGGCGAACTGGAACGCGTATTCATCCTTGTATTTGAGCTTGGAAGCGGCATCGGCGTCCAGGACGACAACGGCGTTGTCATGAAGCTGCAGGGCAGTCGCGGAGATCATGTTGGTGACGGGGCCTTCGAGCGCAGCCGCCACGATGTTGGCTTTTTCCTTGTGGGTGGCAAGGAGCAGGAGGCGCTTGGCGTCGAGGCAGGTGCCCACGCCCATGGTCATGGCGCGCATCGGCATGTCTTCCGGCTTCTTGAAGAGCGGGGAGTTCTGTTCAAAGGTGGTCTTGGTGAGCGTGACCACGCGGGTACGGCTGGAGAACGAGGACATCGGCTCGTTGAATCCGATGTGGCCGCTGCGGCCGATGCCGAGGAGCTGCATGTCGACGCCGCCGGCGTCTTCCATTTCCTCTTCGTATGCGATAGCCGCGGCATCAAGCTCGTCCGCGGGGGCGAAGCCGTTCGGCACATGCGTGTTGCGCTTGTCGATGTTCACGTGATTGAAGAGGTGGTAGTTCATGAAGTAGCGGTAGGAGTCCGTGTTCTTCTCGGCGGTGCCTTTCAGGCCGACGTACTCATCCAAATTGAACGAAATCACGCGGGAGAAGTCGACTTTTCCGGCCTTGTACATCTTCACCAGATTGGCGTAAACGTTCTCCATGGTGCGGCCGGTGGCAAGTCCCAGCTTGTAGAACGGCTTGGCATTGATGGCGTCGGCGATGATACGGGCAGTGAGAAGTTCCGCTTCCGCGGCAGTCGGCATGACGATGATATCCATACTGTTTGGACTCCTGAAAAATGGTTTTTGTTCGTGTTTTTATGCCGCGGAACATGGTATTGCAAATCCGTTCCGGCAACATGTTATCTATATACAATAGCATCTTTTTATTAAATTGCAAGCTGCCAGCCGTAAAAACATTGCAAGGAATGAACAAAACGCGCGGGCGGGGCATCCGTAAAAACATGCGCAAAAACAACAGCGGCCGGGGGCGCGCTTTTCACTGTCTCCTTGCAATCTCTCCCGGCATGGAGTATATTAAATGATGATTTTTGAAACAGAATGATATGGAGGACACACAAATGATCCGCTTTTTCAACACACTGGGACGCCGCATGACCGAATTCACCCCGATCCACGAGGGGCGGGCCGGCATGTACACGTGCGGCCCCACAGTCTACAATTATGCCCACATCGGCAATTTCCGCGCATACCTGTTTGAGGACCTGCTCCGCCGCACGCTCGAATACCACGGCATAAAGGTCACGCAGGTGATGAACCTGACCGACGTCGACGACAAGACCATCCGCGATTCGCGCGCCGCCGGGCTCCCGCTCCAGACGTTCACGCGCAAATACAAGGACGCTTTCTTCGAGGACCTCCGCACGCTCCGGGTCGAGCCCGCCGAGCATTACCCCGAGGCCACGGCGCACATCCCGGAAATGCTTAACATGATTCAGCAGCTGATGGACAAAGGATACGCCTACCAATCCGACGACGGCTCCATCTATTTCTCCATCGCGAAATGCAAAAACTACGGCCAGCTCGTCAAGCTCGACTTCGAGAACCAGCGCATCGGCGACCGCGTCCGCAGCGACGAATACGCCAAGGATTCCGTCGCCGACTTCGCGCTGTGGAAAGCCTGGGACGAGAACGACGGCGACGTCCGCTGGGACAGCCCGTGGGGCCCCGGCCGCCCCGGCTGGCACCTGGAGTGCTCCGCCATGAGCCGCAAATACCTCGGGCTCACATTCGACATCCACACCGGCGGCGTCGACAACATGTTCCCGCACCACGAAGACGAGATCGCCCAGAGCGAATCCGCCAACGGATGCAAGTTCGTGAACTACTGGCTCCACTGCGAACACCTAACGATCAAGGGCCAGAAGATGTCGAAGTCGCTCGGCAATTTCTACACGCTCCGCGACCTCACGGCGAAAGGCTGGTCCGGCGCGGAGATCCGGTATCTTCTCCTCGGAACGCATTACCGGTCCAAGCTCAATTTCGACCCGGACGCCCTCGCACAGGCACGGACCGCGCTGAAGAAATTCCACACGCTCTTCGCACGGCTGAACGCCGCGCCCGCCGGGGATGCGCTCCTGGCGGAAGCAAAAGCAGCCTCGGAAACCGCCCGGAAAGCATTCGCCGACGGACTCGCCGACGACCTGAACATCGCCGAAGCCTTCGCGACCGTGCACAAGTTCACGCGCGAAGTCAACGGCATGCTCGCGAAAGGCGCGGGGCATGACGCCGCCGCCGTCCTGCTCGACCAGTACCGCGATTTCGACCGCGTGCTGGCGTTCCTGGACGTCGATGCCGCGCTGTCCGCCGCCGACGCGCCGAAACAGGACGTCCCGGCGGAAATCCTGGAGCTGGCGCAGAAACGCGCCGAGGCAAAGAAGGCAAAAGATTTCGCCGCCGCCGACGCCATCCGCGCGCAGATTAACGCCGCCGGATGGGCCGTGAAGGACACCCCCGCCGGACCCGAATTCTCCAAATTATGACCCCGAACCGCGCAGCACAGCTTCAGGCGATCGCCGCGACGCTCGCGCCGGAACTTGACCCGGCCCGCGACTATCCCGCGCTCGCTGCTCAGGCGGAACGCTGGCGCGAGGCGCGTCCCCTGAAAGGTCTCCGCGTCCTTTGCGGCACGCCGCTTTTCCTGAACACCCTGGCGCAGTTCGCCGCGCTGCTCGAGGGCGGCGCCGACCTCACTGTCGTGTATTCCGACGAACTCGGATATGATCCGTCCATGCCGGATTTCCTAGCCGGGATCGGCATCAGGACCTGCCATGGCGCGGAAGAGGCTGCTGCGTGCGGACCGTTTGACGCCATCCTGGATTGCTGCGCGCTGAACCGAAATATCCCCGCCCGGTTCGGTTACTGCGAACTCACCCGCTCCGGCGTCCACGTCTACGAATCCGACCCGCCGGACAAGCCCGTTTTCGCGGCGGACTCCGGGCGCATCAAAGCCATTGAGACTGTGCTCGGCACCGGCGACGGCTGCCTGCGCGGGCTTCGGCACATCGGCATTGATCCCGCCGGAAAGACCGCCCTGCTCTTCGGGCACGGGCGCGTCGGACACGGCATCGAATACACACTGACGCATGCGGGCGCCACCGTCCGCATCGCCGACCCGGCAGAGAACAAGCCTTTCACGCCCGCGCTGCTGAACGGCGCCGACCTCGTGATCGCCGCCACGGGCATCCGCGGCGCACTCGCGCCATACGCACAACTCCTGCTCGACAGCGGCGCGCTGCTGGTGAATATGGGCGCGGACGACGAGTTCGGAGCTGACGTCCCGCCGGAACGCGCCGTCAACCGCAAGCGTCCGGTCAATTTCATGCTCCGCGAACCCACGTCCACGCGCTACATCGACCCGACCCTGGCGCTCCACAACGCCGGGATCATCGAGCTCATTCACGGCTCCGGCGCTTCCGGCATCATCACGCCGTCGGCTCCGCTCGAAAACTTCATCCTGTCCGACGTCCGCGCCGCGGGCGTCATCAACAACGAAATCGACGCCCTCGGACTCTGAACACAAACGTTTATCCTCTCACCAACAACAAAGAACAACAGCAGCATGTCAAGCATCCTTCTCCGCAACGTCGTCCTCAACGGATCCCCGGTCAATGTCCGCATCGAAGACAACCGCTTCCAGTCCATCTCGCAGGCAGTCCCTGCCGAACCCGCCGACGAAACCGTCGACGCCCACGGCACGATGGCCATCCTCCCGGCGTTCTACAACGCGCACACCCACGCCGCCATGTCGCTGCTGCGCGGATTCGCCGACGACCTCGACCTCTTCGACTGGCTCAGCAATCACATCTGGCCCGTCGAGGCGCGCCTCACGAACGAGGACGTCTACGCCGGGACCCGCCTCGCCATCCTCGAAATGATCAAGTCCGGCACGGTGTTCTTCAACGACATGTACTGGCGCGGCCGCCAGGTCGTGAAAGCGGCAGAGGAAATGGGCATGCGCGCCTGCGTCGGCATCCTGCGGCAGACCATGGGCAACCCGGCGTTCCTCCCCATGCTGGACAACGACTGGCTGCTGGAGAACAGAGGGAATGTATCGTCCCGCATTCAGATCTCCGTCGCGCCGCACGCGATCTACACGACCACCGAGGAGATCCTGCGCGATGTGGCGGAAACGGCAAAAAAGCATGGGCTCGTCATCCATACGCACCTCGCCGAAACGAAGAAGGAGTTCGACGACTGCATGGCGCAGCACGGCATGACGCCGACCGCCTACGTCGACCGCTGCGGCATCCTCACGGACAAGACCATCCTCGCGCACTCCGTGGTGCTCACCGATGAAGACATCGAACTGCTCGCGGAACGCCGTTCCGTGCTCGTCCATATGCCGGTGTCGAACATGAAGCTCGTCTCCGGGCATTTCCGCTACGACAGCGCCGCGCTCTTCAGCAAATGCCGCTGGGCGATCGGCACAGACGGCGCGTCCTCGAACAATTCGCTCTCCATGCTCGGCGAGATGAAGACCGCCGCGCTCCGCGGGAAGGACCTCACAGGCGACCCGAAAGCAATGAAAGCGGCGGACGTCTTCCGCGCCGCGACGCGTTCCGGCGCCGAGGCGTTCGGCATCGACGCGGGCGTGATTGAGGAGGGGCGCCTCGCCGACTGCATCCTCGTCGACCTGAACAACCACAACCTCGTGCCGGGGTTCAACCTCATTTCGGATATGGTGTACGCGGCTGACAGCTCCTGCATCGACACTGTGATCTGCGACGGACGCATCCTGATGCGCGGCGGACACGTCGACGGCGAAGAGGAGATCGTGGCAGAGGCGCGGGAAGCGGCACATCTCATGACCGCAAAATAAAAGCGCGCCGCCTGCGCGTGAGGGGACGCCCGATATTTTTTTATCGAATTTAACGCAGTTTGCTTGTAAACTTCTAAAAGCGTGCTATATTGATAGAGTTTGATTTTTTGAAACCCATCCAAAAAACCTTTTACAACCTTCACCTTTCAAGGAGAAAAACAAATGGCTATCAAAGTCGGTATCAACGGATTCGGAAGAATTGGCCGCATGGTTTTCCGTGCTGCTGTCGAAAACTTCGCGAATGACATCGAAATCGTCGGCATCAACGACCTGCTCGACCCGGACTA